>ENA-OWNK01001498-OWNK01001498.1-metagenome-genome-assembly--contig:-NODE-1498-length-9954-cov-12.423073_pt1 | contig 9954 bp, 15 predicted proteins | sample MGYA00245343_ERZ651121 | MGnify/ENA primary metagenome ERZ651121 (study PRJEB26857, sample SAMEA4031775) | metagenome | biome: human; feature: oral; material: saliva | place: Philippines | collected 2014... | reverse complement strand
TGTGTTTAGCGTGACTTACACATACGTTTCTGTCAACGCTAAACACACAGAAAAAATCAGAATCGCAAAAAAACTGAGGGATGAGAGAAAGAGATATAAGTACAAAAGAAATGAGAAGTAAACAATACCGTTATCATATTTTTTAATTTTTTATTTTTATAATTTGAAATTTGTGGCAGACTATATATAGAGAGAAAAAAAGGAGGTTACATATGTATGAGCATATGTTTTTTTTATTACAGGCCTAGTATATGAACTTGGCCCTCCAGACATTGGTATCATTCAATTTATTTTTAAACTCAATAAACAACAAAAGGAGAATAAAATGAACGTTTATAAAGAGTATTTATCTAAAAAAATTTTAGAGACTGTAAATATCGAAATTGAAACAGGTGAGGATTTTGATGTCACTGTTAATTTTTGCCGTGATGAATATAATTTTTATCTAACTTTATCTCGTGAAGGAGAAGAACTAGAGTTTGATTTCATTGATGATAGGTTGAATTTGATTATTTATCACTGTTGCCATGATAAACTGTATTATAGTATTACAGAAATGAATGAGATTTTAAATTTCAAATATGCAATTGATATGTTAGTGGAGTTATTCGTAGCCAATAAATGGTATACGTTTGTACCAGATTTAACTACTCATAATCTCTGGGAATTGGTTGAACAGTACAAGACAGGTAAATTAAGAGATTATGAATAAAATTGAAATGTCTAGTTATTGAAAAAACGATAACTAGACGTTTCAATAAAACAAGTGAATTATTTTTTAAATATCTGATAGTAAGAGAAAGGTCGAAAGGGATAATGAAATGAAAACTCCAAAGCTGTATAATGATTTAATCAATGAGAAAAAAATTACCAATGAAATTATTGCAGAATGTGTATATTCCGTGAATAAACGAGCTAAAAATTATCGTGATAAAATTAAAGAATACAAAAATGGAAGGTTCCATCAGCATTTGGAGAGTAATATTGAAAAAGCGGAAGGGGAAATGGGGAAATACTATCAACTAAAAGAAGAATTTTTGAAAGTATTTACCCCGAATCTGATCCATAAACAATTCATTGGCGAAGAGAAAAAAAGAGTATATAGTTATGAAAAAAACTATGAGAAATTGTTGAAAGAAAAAACTAATGATATTTTTTGGAAAAATAGTTACTATGATTACGACAAAGATATGGAGATCGAGTTTTTTGATTACCATCTAGGAACAAAAAAATATCTATATTTCTTATATTACGAAATTGGGGAATGTAGTTTTCATTCACCTATTACAGAGAAAATTGCTGAAAGAAATACTGGATTAGAAATTCAAGAAATCGACGAAAATTTCAAAACTCATGGCTCTAAGATTGAAGGATTGTTGTCAATGCAATTTGTAAAAAAAGTATTAGAATTACTGCAAAGCGAAGATTATACAATCGTAGATTAAGAGTAAAACAATGAATTGTGCATCCTGTAAACGAATGGTCGAATAGTAAGATGATTAAACCAAAGGATTTAGTTGAATGTTTTATAAGACTAAATCCTTTTTTGTTTGATTTTAATTAGCTAAGAATTATGATACAATAAAGTAAGTATATTTTTATAGTTATAATTCTGTTTTGGGATTAATATTATCCCCTTGGATTTAATAGAATAGTAGTATTCTTTTGTATATTTTGATTAATAAATTTTTAAGAGGAGGCTAATTGTCATGTCTTTTTGGGATGCATGGTTTGGTACACCGACAGAAAAGAAAAGGGAACAATATAGAACCCTATATAATGATTTGAACAGTCAATTAAAAACTTTTAAGGCTAAATTAAAAACGATGGAAGGGAAAGTTGATAGCTATAATAATTCTCGGCCTTCTATGAGTACCAGTTATATTCCAGAGGATGTCTTTAGTGATAGCGAAGGTCGTGTAAAAGGGAAAGTTGATACTGTACGAACTAATCAATCTAGTGATGCAAAGAATTTATCGAGTGCAGTTGATGCAGCCTATGAACGATATAAATACTATGATCGCCTAGCAGAACAAGAGCGCAAAGAGAGAGAAGCTGAAGCGAGACGGCAGGCTGAAGAACGTAAAAATAGAAATAAAAGTTGGAGATGAGTTCTATGGCAGATTTAAAAATAAAATATAAAGATTTAGAAACAGCCATCCAATTATCAAAAGAAATTAATCAAGAATTGACAAGTTCATACCAGACAGTCACTCAATTAAAAACATATCTTCAGTCTGCTAAATGGTCTGGCAAAACTAAGGTGGCTTTTGAATCTTATTTAGACATTGTCCATAAATACCATAAAGATTTGAGATCTATTATGGAGGAACACGAAAAAGCAGTAACAAGTTTGAAAAAATCAATTGATAACTATAACAGTTCATCGGAAGTTGCGTCCATAAAGGGGTTGTAAGTATGTCTAACAAAGAAACATTTTCTATTCACGAACTCCATTATCTAATTGGTGCCTTTGACGGAGAATTGATGCCTGGCTTACCCACTCTAGATGAGATTGTAACAGTTTCTGAGATGGTGTGGACGATGGCCAAAGAAGCTCTTGAAAAAAAGGGATTAGTTAACGAGGATGGTTCTTTAACAGAATCAGGTTTTGTCATAGTTGAGACTCTACGAGAATATTGTATCGGAACAACATTGGTCATTGTGAATAATTTTTATTTTATGCAATGCCGTGATAGTAATTTCTCTATACTTATAGTAGATACTGGACAAGGATATCAACTTGCCAAGATTAGTCCCATGAGTCGTTTAATTTTACTTCAGGAAAAACTTGCCCTAGTAACAAGGAATCCTATGGAAGACGAAAAGTCTTTTCTAACTGAGGAAAAGAAGATGAATTCCGCTATAGAGGATGCTTTAGCATCCGAACAAGCACTAATGGTACAATATTATCCTTTAGAGCAGATGAGTCAAACCAAACACGCAGAATTACTATTAGCTTCTTTTCTCTTTGTAGAGTGCAATGGAGAACTACTCGGATTTGATGTGAAGAAAGAAGAACTATATAGATTCAGTCAGTATTATTTTCTTGAAAGACTGTATACTTGGTTGAAAATTCCATTTAGGGAGGAGGATTTTGAAAATGGTCTTGATTGATGTGGCTACGATGGATGGTGGCGGTTCTAAAGAAATCGTCATGAATCCGGATGAAATGCAAGCAATTATGCGTTATATCACAACAGTTGAAGTTTCTTTTCAGAACAACTTGGCTCCAAAATTAAAGAGCTTGTCTGAAACGAAATATTATGAAGGTGGGGAAGCTTCAAAAGCCATGGATCACTATGCGGACATGCTCAATAAAGTGAATGAAGTTGGTGACCTATATCGGCGTGCAAATGGTGAAATCTTAAACATGATGGGGCAATGGCTTGAACAAGACGCTAAGTTGAGAGATGATTTCATAAATGGTCTTTCATCCAATCCTAAATTGGTAGAAAATCTAGATAGTCTCGGCATGTTAGGAGGAGGCGAGGAATGACAAAAGATGTAGAACTTCATTCGTCAACTTGGAAGAGTATGAAACAAGCTATAACGGGACTTACTGAAAACGTCACAGTCTCTAGTAGTGGTTATGGGAATTACACCAATGCCCAAGCAGGTCCCTATAGCACCGGGACAACTTCAACCGGATTTGCTAAACGAGTGGAAGACTTGGTCAAGATTTCAGAGAAAGTCCAGCAAATGATCAAGGAAAGGGACACGGATGGTGTTGTCTCTTATACTTACCATGATGAAACAAGTACCGCCCAAACGCTACAATCCAAACTCTCCACCCTAGAACGCTATGCTGAAAATGTTCCTACCTATATCAAGAATAAAATCGACCAACCTTTCTATGAAGCTATGGACAAGGTGGGGGCTAAGCTAGAAGCTCTCAGTATTCAAAAGTACAAAACAACAAACAAGGTTGGCTATAAGCGGACGGATGTTATTAAAGATGCATACGGTAATAAAGTAGGGACCATGCAAGTGACACCAGATGAGATAGGGATTGATGAACTCTACAAGGTTGACAGTCCCTATAAGGCAACCTTGCAGAAAAGCTATGAGGAATTCAAGAAAAGCAAGGATTATAAAGACCACAAGCTGACCCAGGATCAATATCTGATGGCGATGCATCATACTCGATCCTTTGAGTATGTCTCGATTGATGACGAGAAAGCCAATATAGAGATGTGGCGAGATATCGCTCTTGGAGTAGGAGTGGTTGTTTTGACCATTTTCTGTCCTCCAGCTGGAGCAGTTGCGAGTGTCGTTGTAGCTAGTGCTGATATGTATTCAGCTGCTTCTGGTAAGGACTGGGGGACAGGTCGCGAGTTGGACAATACCGAGCGAGGCATGCGAGGAGCCTTTGCCCTGCTTGACTTAATCCCAGCCGGTAAATATCTAAGTGGCTTAGCCAAGACAGGAAAGACCGCAGGACTTACTGCTGTCAAGACCAGTCTTAAAACAGGTATAAAAGAAGGAGTGGAGCAAGGAGTTAAGAACCTTGATAACTTCAAAGGTCTCTTGAAAAATGTCAAGGGCTTGGGGGATAATATTTACCACTCCTTGCCTACCTATCGAAAACAACTCGCCCGTCACATACAGAATACAGTGGATGAAGGCCTTCTAAATCTAAGCAGGGCAACCCAAGAAGGGCTGGAGCGAGCCAAGCAGTTTACTTTGGAAGTACCGACTGTAGTCGTACGAGAGACTTCAACTGGTAGTCAAATGATGCGGTTTGAAAAAATGAGCAAGAGTCTGGGAGATACAGGTCTAGGAAAGAGTCTGGACAATCTGGCTTCTAAAGCAAAACATGTAGAAAACACCCGACTGGATAGACTCCGAGCTCGTAATGCTTTTTATGGAAATAAAGTGGATGATGTGGCTAAGGGGGCGAAGGAAGCCGCAGAACAAGCCGGCAAGAAAGCTCGACAAGAGTTCAGCGAAGAAACAGTTGAAAACGTTTCAAGAGACATAAGTGAGTCTCGAAGCCTTTTTGTTGGAAAGCTTAGAGGTGAGGATATCACTTTATATGACATAGAAATGAAGAAAATAAATTATGTGAAACGTGATAGAAGTGTTCTAAAAGAATTAAGAAATGATTTTAATAAGTCTGTTCGAAAAGATTTTTTGAAATCAATTTCATCAGATATTAAAAATTTGAAATCTCAAGGGCTTAGTGAAACGGATATTCAAAAGTTGAAAGATGGGTTGGTGCCGAAAGGATATCAAGTGCACCATGAATTGCCACTTGATGATAGTGGAACCAACGACTTTAGCAATTTGGTCCTGATAAAGAATGAACCTTACCATAAAGTTGTTACCAATTATCAAAACAGTATTGCTAGAACAATGAAAATCGGGGAAAGTAAGGAAGTTTTGTGGCCAATCATTGGAAAAAACATATATAATTAGTGAGGTAAATAAATGTGGCTTGAACTTTTAGAAAAAATAGAAAGAATTGAATCTGGTTATGGGGAAAAGTTAAATTCTCCAATTGATTTAGATAAAATTAAATCTCTTAACAAAAATGAAACAAATGAAGTTAAAATATTTATAGAACAAGAATATTCACGATTTTTAACAAAAGTAAATGGTCTTGACTTTAATGGGAGTGTACTTTATGGTTTAAAAACAGATGATACTTGTTCTGCTGAGATTTATGATTTCTTTGAGTATAATAAAATTTGGCATGAAGTTGAAGAAAATAAACAGTTTATTTTTATAGGAGAGAACAATATTAGTTGGTTTGTATATAATCCTAGTAACTATGAATATTTAGAATTAGATATGCCATCTGCGGAGGTAGTAGAGAAATTTAATTCTTTGGATGATTTACTTGAAAGTTTTCTTTCAGATGCTATTGAATATGCCTCATAAAAAGATAGATAAAATATGATAAATAATTTTTCAACGGCAGATATGGAAAGCTAGGTACTTGATCATCAAAAAAGAGGTTCCCCAAGCTGAGTCAACATTTTATGATGATTTGTATGCTTTATATCAAGCAAGCTACATTCCTTGCGGTTATACCAAGGGGTACTATAAGGTTTTATAAGGAGAAAACATGAAAGAAAACACTGTAAATGAAACTGTCGAAATGGTCGATAAATTTTTAAGTTTGGTTACGATTGATTTGGAAGATGACCTTGATAGACAGTTAGTGGCAGCTTATATCTTTGGAATGTTGAACGGGCAAGCTCATGAAGAATCAATACCACCAACCGATGTCCAAGCGCTGATGATTCGTATCGGCATTGACAAACTCAGTTATCCAACAGAAGTAGCTTATCAAATGACGCAATTTATGATTGATGCGACAGATAGAGAATTTCACCCTACTGTAAATGCCGTTATCCACAGGGGGATTGAGGCTTATTATTTATTTGTTGAAAAGAATTATGATGAATTAGTCGCCGATTTTAAATATATTATAGAAACAATTAAACAGGAATAAAGTAATTTTCAAAACAACAAAATTTATCTCAATTTTTTAATGAATAGTGTGCTTAAAAATAAATATTAGGAATAATTTATTAAAAAAGATAGGGGAAAATTTAAACAGTTTATACAATCTCTTTAAAGAATATGGGGACTTCCCATATGACCTTCTAGTCCAAGAAAATTAAGAAAACTGGGTTTCCACCCAGTTTTTATCGAACATGTAGCCTCCTTTTCTTTTTGTTACACGAACATCCACAGTAAGATTGAAATCCTCAAGCAAAGAGGGATTATTTCAGAGGTTGATAACGGCACTATTGAGCTGATCAGTAATATGCGCAAAGGAAACTACGGCGAGATGACTACGGACGAGATCTATCGTCAGCTGGGTTATGAGCGCATCAGTCTGGATATGACCACAGAAATTGATGGAGCGACTCATCATGGAATTGACGGAGTCTACTACAATCCCAATGGGCACCCACCCTATATCATCGCAGAAGCTAAGTATGGCAGTGCTCGCTTGAGTTATTTGAAAAATCCGAAAATCAAGCAGATGAGTCATCCGTGGGTAGAACGCAGATTGAAAGATGCAGTCGGCAAAGGAACATATGATGAAATTGATAGAGCGATGAAGCACGGAGATGTAGGTTATCAGTTAGTGAAGGTTAGGAAGAATGGCGACATTATGATAAATAATCTCGATAAGAAGGCGAATATTATCCGCCCCTAGAAAAGGAGTTAATACATGTTAAGAGATAAAATTCAAACAGAGGAATATTTTCAAGAAAATTTTGTATGGTATTCTAAAACATTACAGAGAAAAATAACTGAATTTCCTGATATAAATCCAGAGTATTACGAGCATCATTTTAGATCCATGGTTATTAATTATGAAGATTTATTAAGAGTTGGCTACTCTCTAGGGAAGGATATTCAGGAGCTCTTTCCTTATTATCAAGGGATACTCTCCAACTTAAAAGAGGTCGCTTCGGAAGGGGTTCCTTTTGACTTGGCGGTTGATATATTTGCCTTGGGAGTTCTTTATAGTGAGCGCAAGGAAGAGTTTCTAGATGATTTAAAGGCTATTTATGAGCAGATGGACCACACAGATGGCTTGATTGAATACTACATGGTTTATCTATTTCATGACAAGATAGTTCCTTTTCATTCGATTTTAGAGTACCAAAATATGATTGAGGATACTTATGAGAGTGTAGCCAAGGCACAGGGCTTTTGGTATTATAGTCATTCTGATGAACCTTGGTACGGAACACATAAGTATGATAATAGAGGTTACGATGGCTACTGGAGTTTTGACACCGCCGCAACTTGTAAGATCAAAGAAATTTATGATGAACGCTTGAAAGACCTAGGGTATTTCCCATATGACCTTCTAGTCCAATAAAATTAATCTTGGATTTGAAAGATAAGTTGATTGAAAGGAGAAATTAATGGAAACAGAAAATACAGTGTCCATTTGGATTGGAAATTTTGCTGATAAATCTCAATTAGGCTATTATTTGCAGATAAACTATGATGAAGATGGAGAGGTAGTTCCGTCTCAGTTCTTAATTGAGAACGGCATTGACTTAGATGATATTGATGACGATTTACTAGAAGCTGAAATCTATGATGTGGAGCACTCAAATCTTGAACAGATGATAAAAGGTGCGTCCTATGACAAGACGATTCTTCGAAATTTAAAAGGGGAAGGAATCAATATGATTATTCCTCCAAGCAACACCATCATTTTGCTTTACAATTATCATTATATTGCTAATGTAGTAGCAAGGGAAAATATAAGATTTATCGGAACTGTAAGTTATAAAGAGACATAGTTCTTTTTATTGCAAGGTAGTGAAAGGAAAAAATGAAATTTAATGGTAGCTTCTTATACCTCCTTCAAGAATTGACTTTTAACCTAATCTATTTGATTAGTCCTAAAGAATACAAGGACTTCGTTTTGGACTCCTTGAAGATTGCTCATCAATCGCTTGACCAGGATAGTAAGATTTGTGCTGAACTTTTATACAGCCGTTTAGAAAATGTTGATGAAAAAGATATCTTGACATTTATGGAGCTGGACAAGGAGACTGACTCTCTTGTATGGAGCTGTATTGCCAATTATTTTGCTCTTGTTTGTCACTATTCCTATTTGTCATCTGGAGAAATATATCTTCCTCAAACAATTGAAAGTGTTGATGAGGAAACGCTAGAAGCTTATGTTTCGAGTTACCAGCAACTGATTGCTGATAATAATCAATTGGTACAGAAACTATTAGCACTAGACCTTGAACAGATTTTGACTGATTCTTTGATTGACAATTACTTTGGAGAGCTACTTCGTGACATTCAGATGAAATAATGATTTAGCCCCTTTATTAACAAGAAGATTATACAGCAATTTTTTATGTAGCTAGTACTAGCCAAGGAGAAAGTATGTTCGATAGTTATTTTATGCTAATTTTTTCAGAAGCAATCGTTGAACAACTGGAAACACCCTATAAACCTCAGATTCGCTCCGCTTTCGATTCTTGTTGGAGCTTTTTGGAGAATAAAGATAGAGGTGGAGAAGAGCTCTATGCTCTTTTGGATGATGGAACTGATTATGGTGGTATTTTCATTTATATGCAATTGGATGAAAATGAAGCGAATATCTCATCCTGGGATAATATTAGTTATGCGATAGGCGCAACTGCAAAAGCAGCTTATTCATTTGAAAATAAGAAAGAGCTACCGTCACCTTTGGAAAATATCGACGATTCTTTGATAAAGATTTTTATCGAGAATTTAAAAGAAATCAATTTTAATTATTTTGACCACGTTCAGGATATCAAAGACTTCCTTGCACGTTGTCAATCGCCATCAAAGGAAGTGGCCTTAAAAGAATTAGATAGAATAGGATTATGACTATGAAAAAATTTGAAGATAAATTTATGGAAGTTCAAGTTGGCATGATTTCGTTAGCAATGGAATATGTTCAAAATCAGGCAGAAAAAGTATATATTTATTGCATTTCTGAAGAAGCATTACTTTCTTTTGATGTTTTTTATAAAATTAATGGAGTTTTTGTCAAATTACACAGGGTTAACACTATTTTAGATACTAAAGTAGATGATTCTGATAATATGATGTTTTCAGTATTACGATATGGTAATGAAGATATACAGAAATTGCTTGATGTTTGCCAAGAATATAATCGAGAACATCCGACTGAAATGTGGTTGATTTATGATGCCAAGAAAAACAGCCTTGACAGTCGCTATAGCTATGAAGGGCGTTATGACAAGGATGAGGAATTACTTCCACGTTTAGAGTTTGAAAAATGGTTTGAGGAAGTAAAAGAAAATCAGCAATAAAACTTTTGATATTGGCATTTAATATTCAGTTATGTACCTTTTTACAAAGGAATGGGATACTGGCCGCGAGTTGGATGGGAATGAGAGAGTTATGAGGGGAGCCTTTGCCCTGCTTGACTTGATCCCAGCCGGAAATACCTTAGTG
>ENA-OWNK01001493-OWNK01001493.1-metagenome-genome-assembly--contig:-NODE-1493-length-9976-cov-4.900212_pt1 | contig 9976 bp, 8 predicted proteins | sample MGYA00245343_ERZ651121 | MGnify/ENA primary metagenome ERZ651121 (study PRJEB26857, sample SAMEA4031775) | metagenome | biome: human; feature: oral; material: saliva | place: Philippines | collected 2014 | study... | reverse complement strand
GGAGATTGTGCTGGGTAGGTTTGCGGGATTGTTGGTGTTGAAGACTTTGCTTAGGGAATGGATGCTTCCGTTAGAACTGCATGCGCGCCGATACATCGTTTTGCTCAGTACAACTGACGAGAAAGCGCAAGACTGCGTGTTTTGTTCGTAATGTTTCTATTTTATCTATTCCTTCGCGAATGTAGTTTCTTTTTTTTGTGTGTACAAGATGTGGTGCCGTTTTTAACGAAAATCCCCGACCGTAGCGAGACGATCGGGGAACCGGAGTATGAAGAAACGGTAAGTATCAGAAGCGGAATTCGGCACTGATACCGAAGACTTGGTTGGTGCGGGTGAAGAGATCGGCACCTTGGGGATTGAGACGGGCATTTTGTACCATTTGGGTCACTTCGCCGGCGGACTGGCGGAGGATGTTGGCTTGCTCGTTGGGATCTTTGGTTGCGAGCAGACCATTGCCGACAGCTGCAATTTTGGTGGCGGTGGCGAGGGTCTGGTGGTAGTCGGCGGATTTTTTGAGGTAGTTTTCGTAGAAGGTGCGGAAGTAGGCCGCGTTGAGTTTGACGTGGTCATTGAGACGGAAGCCGACACCGACACCGACGCTGTAGGAATTGACGTTGAAGGAAACGTCGTTCATCATGCGGTCGTTGTTGGGGTAGAGGGTGCGCTGCATACCGGCGCTGACTTCCCACTGACGGTTGAGGTCGTATTCGGCACCGGCGAGGAACTCTTGGGTGCCGTGGTCGAGGAGGTCGTTCTTGTAGGCGTTCTTCACACCGGATTTGGCCTGCTTGTCGAAATAGTAGTGGTAGCCGAGGTTGAGGCGGAGACTTTCGACGGGACGAACGCGAAGACCGACGGTGAGGAGGGCGGGGATGTCGCTGCGCACTTCGGTCTTGTCGGCGAAGGCAGCAAACTGCTCGCCGGCAGCGGCCGTGGTGGCGCTGTTCTTCGACTCGTTGGCGAAGGCGATGCGGGTGCGGAACTCATATTTGGCCGCCACGTCGAGGAAACTGTTGTGGAAGTGGGCACCGACGATGGGGGCGAGGCCGAAGGCGTGTTGGTGGACGTTGATGCTCACGTCTTGGGTGGCTTGGGCGAGGGCACCGGTGGTGTAGGCGAGTTGGCGGTAGGCGCCGAGTTTCTGATTGTAGGTTTGGGCGGCTTGGGCTTGTTCTTTGGCTTCCAAATTCTTGTCTTGTGCCAAAGCGATATTGCCGGCTTCTCTGGCGGCTTGGGCTTCGGCGGCAGCGGTCTGCGCGTTCTGTTGTGCGACGAGAGCGAGACGACCGTTGGCTTCGGCGAGTCCCTTGCTGTCGGCGCTCAATTTGCCGAAGTATTCGGGGGCGGTTACCATTTTGTTGCCGCCGCGATCGCCTCCGTTGACGCGGATGTTGCGGAGATAACCGTCATAGTGGGCTGCGGCGAGTACACCGCGCACACCACCATAGATGGAGAAGTGTTCGCCGATGCGGTAACCGGCACCGAGGGTGAGGCCGTAGAAGTATTGGCGGCCGTGCATGTAGGCGTCGACGTCGTAGCGGTTGAAACCGAGTGCGTGGTTGGCATTGCCGATCGCACCGAGGAGGGCGACTTTGCTTTCGAAGCTGCCGAGGCCGTTGTGGTAGGTGGCTTTACCACCGCCGCCTACGAGAGCGAGGTTGACCTGGAGGCTGAGGGGACCGTTGACCCAGGCGCCCTGCAGCGAGGGGATGACGGGGGCTTTGGCTTCGGCCTTGAAGGTTTTGGAGGCGGAATCATTATTGCGAATGCCGTATTCGAAGGCTTTGAAGGCGGATTGGATTTCGCGCGTCTGGTAGGCGGATTGGAGGTTGATGCCGAAGTGGAAACCGGGTTGGAGGAAGTTGACACCGGCAGGATTGGAGTAGACACCGTTCAGGTTGATGTTGGCGTCTTGTGCGGGGTTGCGCAGGAAGGCGACGCTCTGGTTGGTGTTGGTGAGATAGCCACCGGCCATCATGCTCAAGGTGCTGCCGAACAACACGGCCGACAATACAATTTTCTTCATGGGGTGTGTGAAAACGTGGTAGTTGGTTTGGATTGCGAACGCAAAGTTACAACGTCATTGCACACAAACAAGGAAACTGTGCGAAGAAGGGGACTATTTTCTGTATATCTTGTCGTATTGTCAAGTAGAGATAGCGGTTTTCGGTGAAAAAGAGGAGCGAATTGGCTATTTCTGCACAATTGAGCGGAGAGTGTGAAATGAGGAATGAAATTTTATTCCAATTGGAAAAAGCCTCTTTCGGCGATGTCATAGAGCGGGAGGTGGTGACAGCGGGCGTAGTGCGTGTAGAGTCGGCGATAGTAGGGACTCAGATCGGCTGAGAGGAGGAGGGTGTCCGGGCGATAGTAGCGAAACAGATGGGTGGGGGGACGATGCACTTGGCGGGTGACGAGCAGGAGGTCGACCGGAAGGGGGGCGGCGGGGTAGGCGTGGGAGAGGGAATGGTCGACCACGGCGATGCGGCGCCCATGGTGGAGCAACACGCCTGGTGCGAAGGCGGAACGTTGTGTGCGGCGACTGAGAAGGGCGCAGCCTGTGGTGTCGCGCAGGGCGGAGAGGGGGAGAAAGAGGGGCCGGACCCCGCGAGCTTCCCAATCGTGGAGCGCGGTGGAGCGCAGAGCGATGCGGGCGCGGGCCGTATCGGTGCAGAGCAGGAAGGAGGGGCCGTCGGTTGGCAGGAGGTGAATGGCGGTGCAGGAGTAGGTGTGGTAGACGATGAGGCGGTCGGCGGGGCGATGATGGCGATAGTCGTCGATCAGGGTGGAGACGCCGAGCAGAATGAGGGGGAGGAGAGGGAGCCACCTGCGCACGGGGAGGCGCAGTTGGTCGCGACGATAGACGACAAACAGGGTAGTGGAGAGCAGGAGGTAGGCGCTGAGGGTGGTGAGCAGCGAGGGGTGAAGCTGAAGGGGGGCGAAGAGACCTTGCGAGAAGAGGCTGAGCGTGCGTTCGAGCCCCGACAGGGTGGCGGTGAGCAGAGGGGCAAGGAGCGTGCGGAGCGGGACGAGCAGGAGAAAGAGGAAACTGCCGCTGAGCAGGACGTAGGCGAGGGGAATGACGAGCAGGGAGGAGAAGATTCCACTCCAGGGTAGGCGACAAAAGACGTGGCAGACGAGAGGGGTGGTGGCGAGTTGGGCGGCGAACGAAACGACCAGGAGGTTCCAAACGGCGCGGAGGGCGTTTTTGAGTAGGCACATGCCGCGCGAATCGGGTGAACGCCGAGCGAGTTCGGCGCCGCGGGGTGTAAGGGGCGTCAGTGCGGGCGGCGGAGGCAAGAGAGGGGCGATGAGCAGGATGCCGCCGACGGCGAGGCAGGAGAGTTGGAAACCGAGGTCGAAGAGCCACTGCGGAAAGAACAGGAGAAGCAGGAGGAGGGTGAGCAGGAGGCTGTGGAGGCCGTGGCCGTCACGGCGAAAGAGCGAAATGACCGCGGAAAGGCTGAACATGAGGGCGGCACGGATGAGGGAGATGGGAAGGCCGGCGAGGAGGGCGAAGAGCCAGATGCCGACGAGGGAGAGGAGGGTGGAAAGAAAAAACCACCGGCGACCGGCACGGCGGGCGGGGAGGTTGACGAAAAGGTTGTAGAGCGAATAGAGAATGGCGAGGTGGAGACCGGAGAGGGCGAGCAGATGACCGGCTCCGCTTTCGCTGTAGAGTTGGCGGGTGGAGCGGTCGAGTGCGGTGCGATCGCCGAGTGTCATGGCGGAGAGCAATGCGGCGGTGTGCCGATCGAGATGCTCATGGTATTGGGCGACGAGGTGCGCGCGGGCGACGAGAAGTTGCTCGCGAAGGGTGAGTTCGACGGGGAGATGCGAGAGCTGCCAGTCGCCGGTGTAGCAATGGGCACTGCCCGAAATACCTTGTCTGCGCAGGTAGGCGGCGCGGTCGGGCTCGCCGGGGTTGCGCGCATCGGTAGGAGAGGTGATGCGTGTGTGGATGAGGAGATGAGCGCCAACTTGAAGACGATCGGTGGGGAGCGGAGAGGGGGAACGGAGGGTGGAGTCGGACAGAGAGAGTTCGATGAGGCGACCTTCGTCCGCGTCGGGCGCGACGAGGCGGCATTTGGCATACCATTGTCCGGAGGAAACGTAGGGAGCATCGCTCACCACGGCGAAATGGGTGCGGGGTTGGCGCTCGTCGGGAAAGTTGAGGCGACTGCGATCGTGGTGGAGAAGGGTGAGACCGAGCAGGAAGGTGGTGAGGGTGATGCCGACGGTGGTGAGAACGGCCGGAGGGGTGCGGCGGAAAAAGAGTAGGGAGGCTGTGGAGAGGCCGACGAGGAGGGTGAAGAGGAAGAGGAGGTTCGTCGAGAGCGCGAGGTGGGGGTAAAAGAAATCCCCCGTTGCAATGCCTGCTGCCAGGGGCAACAGGATACGCAACAGGGGAGATGGGGGGGACGATGCCGGCGGTGTGCTCATTGATCGTCGTTTTTAATGTAGCCTCGGCGTTCTTCCGGGAGTCCGTCCATGATGGTCTGATAACTTTCGTCGAGCAGGCGTTTGATGTTCTCGTGTCCTTGCGACGTGGGATGTATCGGCGCGTGGATCGTGAGATGCAGCGGAGCGAAGTGGGCGAAATGGAAATCGCGCATGCGCGGCATGACGTCGAAACTGCCGTTGATCGTGATCGGCACGACAGGGAGTTGGAGTTCGTCGGCGAGTTGGAATGCGCCACGACGGAAAAGACCCATGTGGCCGGTGAAGGTGCGGGCGCCTTCGGGGAAGACGGCGAGCGAGGTGCCACCGACCAGACGCTGGCGTGCGGCTTCCATCGTTTCGGCAATGGCGCGGCGACTCGATTTGTCTACGAAAATGAAACCGGCTTTGGCACAGGCATAACCCACGAAGGGAATTTTGCGCAAGGAGGCTTTCATCATCCATTTGAACTCACGGCCGAGGAAGCCGGAGAGGAGGAAAATGTCGAAAGCTCCTTGGTGGTTGGCTACAAAAACGTAGCTCTGGCGCCGTTGCAGGTGTTCGCGTCCTTCGACTTTGACGGGGAGGAAGAGTAAACGGATGGTGAGCCATCCCCAAACTCGGCTGGGGGCGAAAGCAAACCAGCGCGATAATCCCACGGCACAACCTACGGCGGTCACCAGCGCGGTGATGATCGTGAGGAGGAGGAAAATCGGGAAAAAGACGAATAGTTGATAGAGACGATAGAGGAATTGCATGACGATTCGGAGTAAGCGCGAGCGGTGCGTCGGTAACCAATGTGGCGGTTGCCAACGGTGGCCCGATCAATTGCGGCCGTAGCGGCGTGGCATGTAGGTGATGGGACGACCGCAGTAGTTTTCGTTGGTGATGCACCCTTTATTGTAGACCAGAGAGCCGTTGACGAAAGTGCGCATCACTCTCCAGTTGAACGTATGTCCCTCGAGTGGACTCCAATTGCATTTGGAGAGAATGTGGTTGGGAGTCAGCGTCCAAGGGCAGTGGCGCTTCACGAGTACGAGGTCGGCCATGTAGCCTTCGCGTAGGAAGCCGCGGTTCTCGATGCCGAATGTGCGAGCGGGATTGTGCGACATCAGTTCGACCATGCGCTCAATACTTAATACGCCTTCGTCGACGAGGTCGAGCATGGCGACGAGCGAGAATTGGACCATCGGCATTCCGCTGGCAGCTCGTGCGGCTCCGCCTTCTTTGTCGGCGATGGTGTGCGGTGCATGGTCGGTGCCGATGCAGCGAATGCGTCCGTCGGTGAGCGCGGCGCGCAAGGCATCGCGGTCGGCCGCTGTTTTAATCGAAGGGTTGCACTTGATGCGTGTGCCGAGTCGTTCGTAGTCGGCCTCGGTGAAGAGCAGATGCGGCAAACAGGCTTCGGCCGTGATGAGCGGATCGTTCGGACTGAAAAGATCCAATTCGCAGGCCGTGGAAATGTGGGCGACGTGTAAGCGGGCTTGGGTGGCTTTGGCCAGTGCAATGGCTTGTTGTGTGCTCTTGAAACAGGCTTCGGCCGAACGGATGGTTGCATGATAGCGCACGTGCGGGTCTGCTCCGTAGCGTGCTTGATGTTCTTTCATCGCGGCGGTGATCATCGGGGTGTCTTCGCAGTGTACCATGATCGGGAGTCGCGATTCTTCGAACACGGTAAGTAGCGCGTCGGGATCTTCCACTTGAAGCGAACCCGTGCTGCTGCCCATGAACAACTTTACACCCGCTACAATGCTGGGATTGATTTGGCGCAAGCGGTGGGCGTTGTCGGCGGTGGCACCGACAAAGAACCCGAAATTCACGTGACAGAGGTTTTGTGCCCGTTCGATCTTTTCTTGTAGCGCCTCGGCCGTCACGGTGGCGGGGATCGTGTTCGGCATGTCGAGCACGGTGGTCACGCCGCCCGCTGCCGCTGCGCGACTTTCGCTGTCGAAATCGGCTTTGTGCGTCAACCCAGGATCACGGAAGTGAACATGTTCGTCGATCACACCGGGGAGGAGGTAACATCCTTCTGCGTCGATGGTGGAGTCGGTGGGAAGTACCGGAGTGACGTCGCGTCCGATGAGAATCTCTTCGATGCGATCGTCTTCGATGACGATGCTACCGAGCTGACTGCCCCCCTCGTTGACGAGGATGGCATTTTTGATAAGCGTTCTGTTGTGCATAAGATCCTAAGACTGCTGTGTGCGTGCCGAGGCACGAAAGATATCAGGCTTTGCGGGGTTTGATCTTTCCGGTGAGAGCGGCCCAGCGTAGGCGCATCACGCCGAAGAGGGCTTCGCCGAAGATGCCGCCGCTCATTTTGCTCGTGCCCAGTTGGCGATTGACAAAGACAACCGGCACCTCTTTGATGCGGAATCCGAGCTTGTAAGCCGTGAATTTCATCTCAATTTGGAAGGCATAGCCTTTGAAGCGAATCGCATCGAGATCGATGGTCTCGAGCACGCGGCGGCGGTAGCATTTGAAACCCGCCGTCGTGTCGTTGATGGGGAAACCGGTGACGAAGCGCACGTATTTCGAGGCGAAATAGCTCATCAGTACGCGGCCCATCGGCCAGTTAACCACATTCACCCCAGAAACGTAGCGGCTGCCGACCGCCACGTCGTAGCCCTCTTCGGCACAAGCCTTGTAGAGGCGCGGCAGGTCTTTCGGGTCGTGGCTGAAATCGGCGTCCATCTCGAACACATATTCGTAGTGGTGTTCGAGTGCCCATTTGAAGCCCGCGATGTAGGCCGTACCCAAACCGAGTTTACCTTGGCGTTCCACGAGGAAAACGCGGTCTTTGAACTCTTCGGCCATCAATCCTTTCACGATGTCGGCCGTGCCGTCGGGACTGCCGTCGTCGATGATCAAAATGTCGAAAGCGTGTTCTTGCAAACCCGTCACCGCGCGAATGATGGCTTCAATATTTTCCTTCTCGTTATAGGTAGGAATAATAACAATGCTGTCGTTTTGCTGCATAAGTCAAGAGAATGGTGTGATGCACACAGTGGATGGAGGAAGCTGAGCGCACTCCTTATATATTGGGGCCTTCCTCACTCACAAAATCGAGGAAAGCAGCATGATCCGTCGAGGGGCCTCATCGCTTCTCGCATACAAAGGTAACAAATCTCAACAATCATACAAAGGCGCGCCTTATTTTTATCTCGTCTCGTGTTGTTTTCGTCGGCTCCTCCGGTGGGAGCGTGGTCGAAAAGGTGAAAATATAGCTGCATTTCGCCCGAAATCAAAGTTTATTTGTAGCTTTGCTCATCACTCAATCCTTACACGGCATGATTAAAGACATCGATAAGCAAATTGCGGCCTGGCATGAGAACAATGAGCCCGCCAAAATCATCGAGTTGCTCGAATCCCTTCCGCAACCCGCGCTCACCCGCGAGCGCATGGGCTGGTTGGCCCGAGCCTACAACAACTTAGCTGGCGAAGAAGACAAGCCTGAGTACTATGAAACGGCCATTCGTGTGCTCGAGAGCGTGCGCGACGAAGAGAGCGAGAAAGACGAACTCTGGAACCACCGCATGGGTTTTGCGCTCTATCATCTCGACCGCGAAGGCGAAGCCGCCGAATACTTCCTTCGCACCCTCGACGGCAATCCCTACGATTCGTTGCGCGACGATACGAAAGCGCTGCTCGACGATTGCTACAAGTTCCTGGCCTTCCCCCGTTACGTCAAAGGCTCGTTTGCCGAACGCGTGGAACAAACTTGGACCGCGTTTGCCGAGCACGAAGCCGAGTTGCGTCGTCTCGTCGACGAAGGCGCAACCAGCGAAGAAATTCAGCACTTGGCTTTCTCGAGTTTGCAAACAGCCTTCCCCGATCTTTCGTTCGAGATCGGCACAAAAAACTATCACATCATCCTGTCGGCCGGCGGCACGTGGATGCTCTACTTGCTTTTCCGCTATTTCCTGAGCCGCATGCCCGAATCGGTGCGTGCGCACTGGAAATTCTCCATCGGTCGCAACGCCAACCCCGATCTCGTCATCAATTTCGGCGAAGGCCCAGTCCCGGCCGAAGAGGTGAAGGTGGTCCTCACCGAGGATGAAGGCGGAGAAAGCGTGAGTGTCGAAGTCTACCACCCCTTGTTGCGCGAAGGCGAAAGCCCCGCTTGGTGGCGCGCCGAGGTGCTGGTCGACAATGCCGTGGGCGAACTGGTGAACACCGAGTTTGTTTCGGTGATCAAGGTGCTGGAAGAAGCCCCGGCGCCCGAAGACAGCATCCCACTCGCCCAACTGCGTGAGGTGCTCGCCGAACGCTACGGCGACGATCCCCGATGGGAGAACATCGACGTCATTTTGCAGGGCACGATGAACTATAGTTTCAAAGAGCAAGAAAACATCGAGCCCGAAGATCTCCGTTTCGACATCATTCGCGGCACCACCACCATACCGCGTCTCGTGGGCGAATTTGCGCGCGACGAATCGGGACTCGAAGACCTCCTCCATCGTTTCGGCTCCGTGGGCGGTTTCTTCGCCTTCGACGTGCCCGGTCTGAACGAAATGCCCGAAGCGGAGCGCGATGAGGCAGTCAATGCGGCCTGCACCGCCCTCGAAAACTACGTCCGCTCCCACGCCGAAGGCCACTGTGTCGATTTCATCGGCCGTGCCGTGGGACGCTTCCATGTCTATGTGGACTTCATCGCCTACGACATCCGTGCGGTCTGCAATGCCGCGTTCGAATACTTCGAAAACTACGACACCCCGTTCGCCGCCTTCCAGACCTACCGTCGCCATGTGGCTTGGTACAACATGAAGAAGCAAAAGTAAGGTCGGCTTTCCCTCGTCTGTGCAGCGCCCCCACGGGGTTCCTCTCTCGCAGATAACGCTTTTTAGATGCCCCCGCGTGCAGAAATTTCGTATTTCTGCCGCGGTGGTGTATTGTTTTCGGGAACAACAAGAGTCCGAGAGACTCAGGCTTGCTCTTGATTGGGCATTGATGTCTACGTCCGTGTATGGTTCTGCTTATAGCCTTTTGGCTAATACGGGAAAAGTTGCTCGCACTATAGCTTGGGCATCTTTACTAAATGATGCAACTCGACTATTCTTTGAAAATTCAACTCTTAAGGCTTATATCGAGACTCAGCCTTGGGGAGAAGATTTTGTCAAAACCTACTATGCACTGAGTCTAGGCATTGACATTACTAGCATTGCGCACGGTTGCTTGCAGACAGTTAAAGAAAATGCATATAAAGTAAGAAATGTTCTTGTAGAGAACCACGTCTCAGAGAAAGAAGTTCCTCAAAATACGAGACTCTATGTTGGAAGAATTGAAGAGCAAGCTAGTTACAAAGGTGGAGCAGATCAAATACTGCTTCCAAAAGATTATCCCTCAGAATGGATTCGAACTATTAGAGATTTAAAGACGGGAAAAGTATATACTTTCGAAGAGTATATGCAAATAACAATAAAATAATAATGCACGGAAGAATATGGATTCAAAAACATCGAATAAGCTTATTCAAGAGGCCTTATGTCTTCTATTAGAAGTACAAGAGACTCTATATACAAAACTAAGATTGCAT
>ENA-OWNK01001490-OWNK01001490.1-metagenome-genome-assembly--contig:-NODE-1490-length-9993-cov-3.045482_pt1 | contig 9993 bp, 7 predicted proteins | sample MGYA00245343_ERZ651121 | MGnify/ENA primary metagenome ERZ651121 (study PRJEB26857, sample SAMEA4031775) | metagenome | biome: human; feature: oral; material: saliva | place: Philippines | collected 2014 | study... | reverse complement strand
TTGCCTTCTTTTCTTGTGGCAAGACAAGAAAAGAAGGTGGGGGACAGGGGGCGACGCCCCCTCACAGCTAAAGGCGGAAGGTTTTTGGTCGTATTCATATACATATAAGGTATAGCCGCAGGTTGGGATGCGCATTTCGGCCGGTAGGCGTAGGGGCGTATGGCATACGCCCCTCTCCTCGATCAGTTCAAGGAAGCCGAAAGATAGCCGATCCAAACAGACGAAAACACAAGGCCGCTTTACTCTTTTGCTATCTATCTCCTTGTTTTACCTAAACACCTGAAGCTATGCATCTAATCTATACGTAAATATCCGAAAGCCTTAGGCAAATGAGCATTTCCACCGTCGAGACGTCAAAGCCTTAGGCAAATCGTTGTTTCTCGCTGGAAATGTCGTTTTGCCTGAGGCAATTTGATGTTTCCAACTGGAAATACCGTTTTGCCTGAGGCAATTTGATGTTTCCAACCGAAAATGTCATTTTGCCTGAGGCAATTTCGTCTCGCCGAAGTGATTTGAGCTTTTTCCTGAGGCTTTTGGGTGTCGACGGTGAAAACGTCCATTTGCCTGAGGCTTTGAGCTGTTTATGTTTAGAAAGAAGATACAGCCTTAGGCATTTAGATGAAACGCATAGATAAGTGGCAAAAGAGATAGGCGAAGCTATGTTTTTTCTTGTTTGGATGGGGCATCTTTTCGCTTTTTCAAGCTACCCGATGAGAGGGGCGTATGCAATACGCTCCTACACCTACCGGCCGAAAGACGCATCCCAACCTACGGCTACACCTTACATATTATAAGTAAACGACTTTTTGCCCTCCACCTTTGATCGTGAGGGGGCGTTGCCCCCTCTCCCCCACCTTCTTTTCTTGTCTTACCACAAGAAAAGAAGGCAAAAGAAAGTCAAGCCCTCGCGAGGGCTTTTAGCTGCCTGACGGCGGAAGGCTGTGGGCCGTTTGCGTTTTTTGTCGTCTGTAGGCCGGAGGCTATCGGCTGTATTTCCAGCGGCGATGGGTCCAGAGCCAGCCGGCGGGATCGCGCAGGATGGTGCGCTCCATGCGCCGGGTGTATTCTTCGGTGATCCAGTTCTCGGGCTTGGAGCGCGGGGTGTCGGTGAGGAGTTGAAAATCAACGGTATAATGCCCACGGCTTTCGCACCGCACGTCGGCGTAGATGACGGGAAGATTCATCTTGACGGCCAACCGCTCGGGGCCGTTGAGCACGGCGGTGTCGCGGCCGAGAAACTGGGTCCAGTAGTGCAGATTCGCGCGGCTGGGGGTCTGATCGGCAATGAAAACGAAGAGCGCGGGGGGCGACGTGGGGCGGGCGGTGCGGATGAGTTCGCGGACGACGTCTTTTTTGGGCACGCAGCGGGCGCCGAAACGCGTCCGAAGGTGGCGGAAGAGTCGGTCGAAAGCGGAACTATCCAGCGGGCGGTAGATCTGGCACACCTCTAACAGCCCCCCAAAACGCGAAGGAAATCCGGTGAACCATTCCCAATTGCCGTAGTGGCCCATGACGAGGATGAGCGACTTATGGCCAGCTTCGAGCAGCGGGCGGACCATCTCCGGATTACGGAGGTGAGCACGCCGGAGCAGCTCCTCGTGCGACATTCCGGATAGTTTGATCGTCTCGACGACGTAGTCCGAGAAATGGTGATAGAAACGGCGCTCCAGCCGCAGGCGTTCTTCCGTCGTAAGGTGCGGGAAGGCGCCCTCTAAGTTGCTGCGGACTACACGCCGACGATAGCCTACTAACCTATAGATGAGGACGTAAAACACATCCGACAGCACGTAGAGCGCGGCCATCGGGAGCAGCGCATGGAGACGCACCACGGCGTAAAGCAGTGCATAGATCAGTGTGTTCGCGAAGGCTTTCATGGGCGGCTGAGGAGTGTGGCCGTGAGCGCCGTGCCGTCCGCGTTCCACCCGTCGAGGCGGACGGGGGTGAGGCGGTTGGCGAGCGCGCTGTCGTACGCCGTTTCTACCTTAATATAGTTCGCCGTGAACCCGTGCATGCGGCCGCCTTTGCGGGCGTGCTCGAAGAGGACGGTGGCCTCGCGACCGATGTGGGCGTCGTAAAACGCATGGAGTTTGCGGTCCGACAGATCGAGCAGCGTGCGGCTGCGGGCGTGCTTGACGTCGGCCGGAACGACGGGCGTAATCCGCAGCGCCATCGTCCCCGGCCGCTCGGAATAGCTAAAAACGTGAAGCTGTGAGAAGGGTAAATTTTCAAGAAATTCGTGGCACTCGGCAAAACACGCCTCCGTCTCGCCGCGGGTACCCACGATCACGTCCACGCCGATAAACGCGTCCGGCATCAGGCTGCGGATCCGCTCCACGCGGCGGCGAAAGAGCGACGTGTCGTAGCGTCGGCGCATCAGCTCGAGGACGGTGTCGCTGCCGCTTTGCAGCGGGATATGGAAGTGCGGCATGAAGCGGCTGCTGGCGGCTACGAGCTCGATGACCTCATCCGTGACGAGGTTCGGCTCGATGGAGGAAATACGGTAGCGTGCAATGCCCTCGACCCGATCCAGCGCGCGGAGGAGGTCCAGAAAAGTCTCGCCCGTGGAGCGCCCGAAGTCGCCAATATTGACGCCGGTGAGGACGATCTCCCGCCCGCCTTCGCGCGCCACCCCCTCGGCCTGCGCTACGAGGTCGGCAATGCGGCCATTCCGACTGCGTCCGCGCGCAAACGGGATGGTACAGAAAGAACAGAAATAGTCACAGCCGTCCTGCACCTTCAAAAAGTGGCGCGTGCGATCGTCCGCCGAGCAGGAGGGGGTGAAAGCGCGAATGCGTTTCGTGTCGGTCGTCACCGCCAAGCCGGCCGTCCGTTCGCGCAGGTGACGCATCACATCTCCCTTCTGCTCAGCGCCTAAGACCAGATCGACGTGATCGATGGCGAGCACCTCGTCCGGCTTCAGTTGCGCGTAACATCCCGTGACGATAACGAACGCCTTCGGGTGTTGGCGGCGAATGCGTCGGATCAATTGGCGGCACTTTTTGTCGGCAAGCTCCGTCACGGAGCAAGTGTTCACCACGCAGACGTCGGCCTGCTCCCCGGCGCGCGCACGCCGGATGCCATGATCGGCCAGTTCGCGGCCGATTGCGGACGTTTCGGCGAAATTGAGCTTGCAGCCCAGCGTGTAGTAAGCGGCCTTTTTATCTTCAAAATAAGCACTATCAATCATCTTTGGAGTCCCCTTTTTTAGGGGGCGCAAAAGTAAGAGGCTGCGTACACATTCGCTCCGTTTCGGTCCGCAGGCCATAAGATTTGAGGCCGATACACATTTTCGGGAAGGGGTATCTTGAAGCCATTTCAAGTCGCCGAAGCGCTTCTTTACATAGCCGAAGGCTGTTTGTAGAACAGTTCATTTTTCCTCAGCGCGTTTTGGGTTTGAGGCAGATACGTATTTTCGAGGAGGAGTATCTTGAGGCCGTTTCGAGTCGCCGAAGCGCTTCTTCACATAGCCGAAGGCTGTTTGTAGAACGGTTCATTTTTCCTTAGCGCGTTTTGGGCTATAAGACGTATCTTTTGGAAATTTACGCCTTACCCGCAACCCTTACGTCCCATTTCTTTTATCTTTGTTACAGCCTAAAGCCGACAGCCCGAGGCGAATGGCTGGGGTACATCTCCGAAGGCTGGAGAGACTTTTTGCTCAGTATAGATCCAAAGTCGAAGGCTGTCCGGAGCTACTCTTTTTCGGGTTATCACAACGGGCCACTGGAGAGATTTTTCGAAAAGGATTGACCAAAAGCCGAAAGCTGTCTGGCGGGAATATTTTTTCGGGGTACATTTCCAAAGGCTGGAGAGGCTTTTCGCAGAGGATCTCCCCAAAGCTGGAGGCGGCCTAGCCTGAACGTCTTTTCAGAGTACAATTCCGAAGGCTGGTGGGACTTTTCGCAGGGTATCGACCCAAAGCCGAAGGCCGTCTGGAGCTGCTCTTTTTCGGGTTATCGCAGCGGGCCACTTGAGGAGCCTCGCGATCGGTGGAAAAAGGCAGCCGGAAGCGGACGGGCGCTAAAACTTTTTCAGGTCTACTTGCCGATGATTTTTGTTATTTCGTGCTACTTATTCCCAGCTTACTTCACGCTTTCTTTCTCTATTCACTTTATTCAAACGCTTACCGAATCATGAAGACTGAAACGATTTTTCGAGTTCTGCTGTGGAGCCTCTTTATGGCCACCGGTTTGGTGGGGCTTCGCAGCGCGGCGCAGACGGATGCGCCAGCACGTAGACCGTACGCCACCGTCAGCGGAACGGTGCGCGATACCCGCACGAACCGTGTGCTGCCGGCGGTGCATGTCGCCGTGCCAGGTACGGGCGTCGGCACCGTGACCAATGCCGACGGTTATTTTTCGCTCCATGTGGCTGACTCCCTCCGGGCCGATCGGATCGAGTTTTCGCACATCGGCTACGCGCTCCTTACCTATCCGATTCGGCCGGGCACGCAGGTCGAGGCGGCCTTCATCCGACTGACACCGAACGCTAACCTCCTGGAGGAGGTGACCGTCATGGGCGGTGATGCGCGCGACCTCGTGCGCCAGGCCGTGGATCGCATCACGGACAACTATCCGCAGCGGGCTAATCGCCTGACCGGTTTTTATCGGGAAGTCATCCGCAAGGGGCGGCGCTATATCGACATTTCGGAGGCCATCGTCGGGCTCTACAAGACGCCTTACAATGGCGTGGGCACAAACGCCGATCGGGTACGGCTCGAGAAGGGGCGGAGGCTGCTCAGCCAACGGCCGGGCGACACCCTGATCGTGAAATTCGAAGGCGGACCGACGCTCTCCATCTTTCTCGACGTGGTGAAAAACAGCGATTTGATGTTCGCCCCCGACGAGATGGAACACTACGCCTTCCGCTACAATCGCACCACACTGATAGACGATCGTCCGCACGTTGAGATCCGCTTCATGCCACGTGTCGTCTGCCCTTATGCGCTCTACGAAGGGCTGCTTTACATCGACAGCGAAACGCGGACGATCTCCCGCGCGGAGTTCAGCCTCGATATGACCGACCGCCTCAAGGCTACGCAGGCTATGCTCCGCAAGAAACCCGCCGGACTGCGCTTTCGCCCCGAGCGATTGGCCTTCCTCGTCACCTATCGGCGACAGGCCGACGGCCGCAGTAGTCTGGCTTACGTGCGCTGCGAAACGGCCTTTCGTTGCGACTGGCATCGGCGGCTTTTCGCCACATCGTACGTCGTGACGTCGGAAATGGCCATCACCGATCGTGACGAGACACACGCAGAGAAAATCCCCTACCGCGAGGCGTTTCGCTCGCGTGACGCCCTGACCGACCGCGCTGCTGACTTCTATGACGCCAACTTCTGGGAGGGGTATAACATCATTGAGCCGACGGAGTCGTTAGAAAATGCCGTGGGCCGACTGATGAGGCGGCGGAACCGCGACTAAGCTCCGCCAACGGCAGACGGATGCAAACGAAACGTCCTGCCGGACGGAAGGAATCGACCGGATCCCTTTCGCCCGACAGGACGTTTCTGCGGTGCCTCCCTAAGTCCGAGAGGCCATAGTGGCGCTCCTCCGGCTGTCAGCCGTTCATGGAGGCTAAAAATTCGGCGTTGTCCGTGGTGCCCTCCAAGCGCTTCTTGACGAACTCCATCGCCTCGACCGTATTCATGTCCGAGAGTACGGTGTTGCGGAGTACGAATAGGCGGTTGCGGGTGTTCTCGTCCTGCAGCAGATCGTCGCGGCGCGTGCTGGAGGCCTGGATGTCGACCGCAGGGAAGATGCGACGGTTGGCCAGCTTACGGTCGAGTTGCAGCTCCATGTTGCCCGTACCCTTGAACTCCTCGAAGATCACGTCGTCCATCTTCGAACCCGTTTCGGTGAGAGCCGTGGCGAGGATGGTGAGGCTGCCGCCGTGCTCGATGTTACGCGCAGCACCGAAGAATCGCTTCGGCTTCTGGAGGGCATTGGCCTCCACGCCACCCGAAAGCACCTTGCCCGAGGCCGGTTGCACGGTGTTATAAGCGCGGGCCAGGCGGGTGATGGAGTCGAGCAGGATGACTACGTCATGACCACACTCGACCATGCGTTTGGCCTTGTTGAGGACGATCTCGGCGATCTTCACGTGGCGGTCGGCCGGCTCGTCGAAGGTGGAGGCGATAACCTCGGCGTCTACGCTACGGGCCATGTCGGTCACCTCCTCGGGGCGTTCGTCGATGAGCAGGATGATCATGTAAACCTCCGGGTGATTGGCGGCGATGGCGTTGGCGATGTCCTTGAGGAGCATCGTCTTACCGGTCTTCGGTTGTGCCACGATGAGCCCGCGTTGCCCCTTGCCGATGGGTGCAAAAAGGTCGACTACGCGGACGGCGTACGGGTCGTAAACCTTCGGCGAACGGCGGTCGGTGAGTTTGAATTTCTCTTCGGGGAAAAGCGGTGTGAGATGGTCGAAGGGGACGCGGTCGCGGACCTCTTCGGGCAGTCGGCCGTTGATGGTGTCCACCTTGACGAGCGGAAAATATTTCTCGCCTTCGCGCGGCGGACGGATGGGACCTTCGACGAGGTCGCCGGTGCGGAGTCCGAAGAGCTTGATTTGTGAGGCCGAGACGTAGACGTCGTCCGGCGAAGCGAGGTAATTATAGTCCGACGAGCGGAGGAATCCGTAGCCATCGGGCACAATTTCGAGGACGCCGGCGGCGGTCAGTATGCCGTCGAAATCGTAGATCGGCGGGGGCGGTACGACGGGGGCATTTTCGCGTAGGGTGGGATTGTTGGGCCGATGATTCTGTTGGGGGCGTTTCTTGGCTTCGTTCTGCTGCTTGTCTTTGGGCTGCGGCGCGGGCGGCTGCATGGGCAGCACCTGATCGAGGACGGAAGGCGTGTCGGTGGCATGCTTGAAGATGGTGCGTTTCGGTTCCTCGGGCGCGGAGGGAGTGGTGGGTGCCGCTGTTGGCGCTTCAGGCGACGGCTTCGCTTCATGAGCGACGGCAGCGGGTGTTTGGGGGGCCGTTTCAGGTGCGGCGGATGGAGGAACGACGGGCGATACGGGAGCAATGGGGGCAGCCACGGGCGATTCTACGGGCATCTCTTCGGCTTCGAGCATCGGCTCGGTGGCCAGGATCGGCTCCGTTTCGGCGATGGAGGCGGGCGTCTCAGCGACGGGTACTGCCGCCGACTTGCTTTTCTTCGGACGACCCGGACGACGTTTGGCGGGTTTGCTTTCCGCTTTTTCGGTCGTGTCGGCTTTGGGCTCCTTTTCGGAGGCGGAGGCCTCAGCGGCGGATTCGGCCGACTTGTTTTTGGGTGGACGGCCGGGGCCGCGGCGTTTCTGTTCGGATTTCTGAGCTTCTTTTTCCTTTTGCATACCGGCTACCGATTCGGCTTGTCGGTCAAGAATCTGATAAATCAGGGCTTGTTTTTCGACACCTTTAATGTCCGTGAGTCCCAGATCGGTTGCGATGGTTTGCAGCCGGGGGAGATCCATGTCTGTAAGTTCGACAATGTTGTATTTGACCATGTTGTTATGTGGATAAATGGAGAATTAGCGGGGGTACGCGGGGCAGAAGCGGACATGTATACGCAGCGTCCACGCGCCACCAGGCTCTTCGCTTATGATGTAACTATCAATTGTATATATCGTGAGGATTGCTTTTTCGTCCGACCCTCGTTCCCGGGGTTAATGGGTGCTATTTGAAGGGGGGATCAAGCGGGGGCAAATATACGCCAATCCGTAAGACGCCAAAATCGAACACTTTATCCGGAAACAGCACAGCGGCGGAATGTCGCAGGTTGGTCAGGCCCCAAAATTCGCAGCGATAATAAATCACATGCATGTTTCTTGATGTCGCACACAGCGCTAGTCAGTTTCCGGCATGTTTCTTAGTGTCGAACACTTCGCCAGTCAATTCCCTGCATGTTTCTTAGTATCGCATACAGCGGCAGTCAGTTCCTGTCATGTTTCTTAATATCGCACGCAGCGACGGGCCGTCGCAGACTTGCATAGCCTCGAAATACACTATTTCTGGCCGCCGCAAGTTTTGCAACGCCCGAAATACACTATTTCTGGCTGCCGCAAGTTTTGCAACGCCCGAAATACACTATTTCCGGCCGCCGCAAGTTTGCATGGCCTCGAAATACACTATTTCTGGTCGCCGCAGGTTTTGCAATGCCCGAAATACACTATTTCTGACTGTCGCAGACTTTGCAACGCCCGAAATACACTATTTCCGCCCCCCCGTGTCCCCCAGAAATGGAAAAGCGGCCACCCGACACGGTGTCGGAGCGGTCGCTTTTCAAAGAAAATGGTAGGCGATAGTTTAGAGCGCCTTCAGCTCGCGGATGGTGGCCTCGGGGTCGGGCGAGCGGAAGACGTAGCTGCCGGCCACGAGCACGTCGGCACCGGCATCGAGGAGCACGCGGGCCGTCTCGGTGTTCACGCCGCCGTCTACCTCGATGAGCGTCTTTAGCTCGCGCTCGCGGATCATGCGGCGCAGCTTGGCGGTCTTGACGACGGAGTGGCCGATGAAGCTCTGGGCGGCAAAGCCGGGGTTGACGGACATGAGGAGCACCATGTCGAGGTCCCCGAGGATGTCCTCGAGGAGCATGACGGGCGTATGGGGATTGAGGGCCACACCGACGCGCATGCCGGCGTCGCGGATGGCGTGGACGGTGCGGTGGAGGTGGGTGCAGGCTTCGTAGTGCACGGTCATCATGTAGGCGCCGGAGTCGGCCACCTCGCGGATGAATTTCTGGGGTTCGACGATCATCAGGTGCACGTCCGTGGGCTTGTGGCAGACGCCGCGGAGGGCGTTCATGACCGGGAAGCCGAAGGAGATGTTGGGGACGAAGACGCCGTCCATGACGTCGATATGCAGCCAGTCGGCCTCGCTGCGATTGATCATCTCCACGTCGCGGCCGAGGTGCATAAAGTCGGCCGAAAGGAGCGATGGGGCTATGAGATGGTTCATTGTGCGCTATATATAAGGTATGAGCGAGGCGGGCGTCAGTTGGCGATGGGGAGGGCGGGGTTAGGCGCGTTGTCCGGCGTGTAGATGCGGGCGAACCAGCTGAGCAGGGCGAGGGTCTCGGGGCGAGGGCCGAAGGATGGGGGACGGTTGGAGGGGTTGTCCGGACGTTCGGCGGGGGCGGAAGGGGTAATCTTTTTCATAGGCAGAAAAATGGGGGGATGTTTGTTGTGTATGGGTGTATGTATGTGCTATAAATGAAGTTTTCTTTCTCTGTATTTGGTGGGATGGAAACGGGCGAAACGGGGGGAATATTGCTTGATGGAGAATATTACTATGGGTGGACACATCGACCCGCCTCTTCTTCTTTTCTTACCTCTCCTTCTTCTTTTCTTGCCTTGACGCAAGAAAAGAAGCAAAAGAAAGTCAAGGCGTCAGGGACGCCGGCCAATTTTCCAAGTCTCAGAAAGGACTATCAAGGACGGCGGCCAATAATTGAACTTAATGGGTCGGCCTATCTAACACCTCCTTCCGGATATCCGGCCAATCGAGGACGTCGGCCTACTTCCCAGCCCCGGAAGGGGCCTTTTCTTGCGTCAAGGCAAGAAAAGAAGATCAGAGAGGAGCAATCTAAAGTGCCTGCCCACGCTCCCTTTTTTATCAAGGAGTTACAGCATCAACCAATAATTCAACATCTATGTATAGCAAAAGTACAAACGAAGACGAACGTTTTATGCGTCGATGCCTGGCGTTGGCGCGATTTGGTGCGGGATGGACTGCGCCGAACCCGATGGTGGGTGCCGTGGTCGTGCACGAGGGACGGATCATTGGCGAGGGGTATCACCGGGCCTTTGGTGGGCCTCATGCGGAGGTGCATGCTATCGCAGCCGTCCGCGATCGGGACTTGCTGCGCCGATCAACGCTCTACGTGACCCTCGAGCCTTGCTCGCACCACGGCAAGACGCCTCCCTGCGCCGACTTGATCCGTCGCTCGGGCATTCCACGTGTCGTCGTGGCCTGCGTAGACCCCTTTCCGGCAGTTTCAGGTCGGGGGATCG
>ENA-OWNK01001484-OWNK01001484.1-metagenome-genome-assembly--contig:-NODE-1484-length-10008-cov-6.754446_pt1 | contig 10008 bp, 10 predicted proteins | sample MGYA00245343_ERZ651121 | MGnify/ENA primary metagenome ERZ651121 (study PRJEB26857, sample SAMEA4031775) | metagenome | biome: human; feature: oral; material: saliva | place: Philippines | collected 2014... | reverse complement strand
GTTTCCGCTGTAGACTCAACCCAAAATGTACCGAGAAACACGAATGGATCGTCAAAGAATTAGAAAAGGGTACGCAGAAAAAAATCATTACTAAAAAACTAAAAGTATCAAAAACAACTTTCTATCGTTACCTTGTATATACAGACCTTCATACGCCTGTAAATTGCCAACAAGAAGGGTGGAAAGAATATGGGATATACCATTAAATAAATGTTTGAAAAAAGATTTTATATGAAAACACTATATAAATCAATCATAGAGACAGCAGAACAGGCGGGAATAAAAGTACTTTCAGATGCACGTTGTTGTCAGTTATTAGCGTGGGTGTTGGAGATAGGAGGTTATACAGAAGAAAGTACTCATAACTTCAAACTTAATCAAGATATTCATATAGCGCAAAAACGCCTGAATATATTAGCAGGAGAATTGCCTAATATGGAATTAATAGCCGTATTTCAGAAGTATCATTCAGAACTGCTAAACTTTTTAAACAAAAAGACAAAAAAGCCTCAATGGCTAATAGACTTTGAAAATTACTATAAATTAAAACCTTACAAAAATAATCCAAGAAAAAATGATGGAGCAGTTAAATATGTAAAAAAATCTATAGAAGAATTCGGATTTAAAGTTCCAATCGTAATAGATAAAAATAATGAAATAGTAACTGGGCATACAAGATATAAAGCAGCTAAAAAATTAGGTTTAAAAGAAATTCCTTGTATAATTGCTGATGATTTAAATGAAAAACAGATAAAAGCATTTAGATTAGCTGATAATAAAGTTAGTGAATATGCTGAATGGGATTTTGATTTACTTGATAAAGAATTAAAAGATATATTTGATTTAGATATGAGTGAATTTGATTTTGATATACCAGAAGATGATGTTGAAGAGTACAAAGAATTTGGTGAAGAAAAAGACTTTCACAGAAATGTTACACTAAAACAATATAATCTAGATTATTATGACGAAGACATAACTGATGGGAAATATCAGATGCCAATAATAAGAAAAACAAAATATATTCCAAATGATCTAATTGGTTTCAATTATATGTTAACTAATAAAAACAAAAATGTAGGAATACACTGCTTTGTTGATGATTATCAATTTGAAAGATTATGGCGTGAACCGACGATATATCTTGAAAAATTAAAAGAATATGATTGCTTTTTAAGTCCAGACTTCAGTCTTTATTTAAATATGCCAATTGCTATGAAAATATGGAATATTTATAGAAGTAGATTAATTGGTCAATTATATCAAAGTTATGGAATAAAAGTTATACCAACAATTAGTTGGGCAGAAAAAGAAACGTTTGAATTTTGTTTTGATGGAATAGAAAAAGGTGGAGTTGTTGCAATTTCAACTATTGGAGTAAAAAAAGATAGAAAAGCACTAAAAATATGGAAAGACGGAGTTGATGAAATGATAAAAAGAATTGAGCCGTCAGCTATTTTAATATATGGTGGTAAGCTTGAATATGACTATGGAGATATAAAAGTAGTGTATTTTGATAATAAAATCACTGAAAAAATGAAGAATATCAAAATTGATAAATAAAGGGAAAAGTGCTATAATATTAATAACAAAAGAAACAGAGGTTATAATATGGAAGATAAAAAACTTACTAAAGAAGAATTAAATAAGATCATAGAAGAAAGTGCTGATGAATTTGCTAGAGAAGTTGAAGAAGAAGTAGATAATATGAGTGAAGAAGAAAACAAAGAACTAGATAGAATATTTGCAATAGAAGACCCAACTGAAAGAATAAAAGAATTTCAAAAGTTATATCCCGATATGAAAGATATAGGATGTTGTTAATAAATAGAAATTTTCTATTTTAGATAAGTTTTAATAGAGAAACAAGCAAATGCTTGTTTTTTTTATGTGTGAAAGGAAGTATTGATGTGAAGAAAATAATGTGTAATTTAGTTTTAAGTGGTGGTAGAGGTGCAGATTCTGGATATTCTAAAGAAGGAATAAACACTGGTGGTAATAATAGACCAATAGCATTTTATGATAAGACTGATAAATATAGAGGTATGCACTATTTAGATTTTGAAGAAAAGATAAGAGGAAAGAACGTAGAATATGTAGGCTTATATGATGAAAACGGAAAAATAATAATTGCTGGAACAAGTTACAATTCTGGGAAAGTGGGAATTCCAACGGACCACCCAGATTTTAACAAAGCAACTAGATTAACGCATAATCATCCTGTAGACTCAGCAAGATTATTAGGGGGTTCGTTTAGTAGTGCAGATGTTGTTAATAATTCCTTGCTTAATATGAATAGTACTAGAGCAGTGGCAAAAGAAAAAACTTATATTATTCAAAAATCTAAAACATTTAAGGAAAGTGATAGGCGGAGAATGGGCAGAAAAGCATTAAGAAGTAGTACTTTATGGAATAAAGGAGCAAGAAAACTATTATCAAAAGTAAATAAGGGCAGTCTAACACCTAAAAACATCCAAACAATTGAATTAGGTTATGGCACAAGAGTATGGAAAAACTTAACTAAAAATAGTGGATATGACTATATAGAAAAAAGACAAAAATAAGGCGGTGATTAAATGTCTAACGTTAACAATTTACGACCAATTAAGACTCTAAGTAAAGAAGAAGCACAAAAAAAAGGTAAAAATGGTGGAATAAAAAGTGGAATAGCCAGAAGACAACAAAGAACATTTAAAGATTTATTTATACAATTTTCAAAATTTGAAATAACTAATGATAAATTAAAAGACAAATTAAAAAAAGCCGGTTTCGATGATGAAGAAATGACAAACAAAACTGCTCTAATGTATTCAATGTATTTGAAAGCTTTAAAAGGAGATACTAAAGCTTTTGAGATAGTTTGTAATTTAATGGGCGAAAAACCAGCTGATAAACTAGAAATAAACGACCAATCTAAGACCATGAGTATATTAGAAAGTATTAATAAACAATTAAAAAATGAATGATAAATTTGTTTTAAGTGCAAAATATATAGATTTTTTAAAGCTGGATAACGTTAGTGCTGAATTTTTAGAAGGAACAACTTACGCTGGTAAAACAACAGTCGGAATACCAAAATTTATGTTAAAAGTTTCTAGGAGTGAGCAAAAATTCCATATATTAAGTGGTCTTGATTTAGGTACAATTGAAAAAAATATTATTCAAAAAGAACTTGGTATAAATGATATTTTTGGAGAACTAGTAGATTACAAATCTGGTGGAGATGTTAATTATTCTCTTCCACATATTAAATTTAAAACGCCAAACGGAGAAAAAATAATATTTGTATTAGGATATGATAATAAAGCCCGTTGGAAAAAAGCTCTAGGTGGGCAATACGGATGTATATTTATAGATGAATTTAATATCGCAGATATGGAATTTGTAAGAGAAATATTTATGAGATGTGACTATAGAATAGCAACATTAAATCCAGATGATCCGAATAAAGAATGTTATACACAATATGTTAACAAATCTAGACCGATAGATAAATATAAAGGCAAAGCACCAATAGAGTTAGAACAAGAATTAAAAGAAGAAGAAAATCCTAAATGGAAATGGTGGTATTTCAACTTTGATGATAATGCTTCACTTACAAAAGAAAAAAAAGAAGAAATTATTTCTTCAGTGCCAATAGGAACTAAATTATATAAAAATAAGATTTTAGGTTTAAGAGGAAAAGCAACTGGTCTTGTACTTAATTTAGATGAAAATGTATTCATTACAAAAGAAAAAGCGAAAGACCTGAAATACAAATTATTTTCAATAGGAATAGATACATCATATAGTTCAAAAACACATGATAAATTAACATTTAATTTAATAGGCATAACAGAAGATAGAAAGTGCATTTTATTAAAAACAAAAGGTGAAAACAATAAAGATAGAGCTGTACCCTTTGCACCTAGTGATGTAATACCAAAGATAATAGAATTTGCAGAAGAATGTAAAATTGAATGGGGATTTTCATTAAATATATTCATAGATTCAGCAGATAGCGGAACCATAGCAGAAGCGAAGAAATATAAACGTACAATTGGATGCATATATAATTTTGTATCTTCTTGGAAAAAAACACCTAATTTAACTAGAATACAACTTCAAAATTCTTGGATGAATACAAAAGATTTTTTAATAATAAAAGATGAATGTAAAGGATATATAGAAGAATGTAACGCTTATAGTTATACAGAAGACGGAAAATTAGAAGATGGTAACGATCACTTTATTCAAGGGACACAATATGCTTGGTTACCTTTTAAAGAAAAAATAGGTAATTGGGAGTTAATAAAAAAATTAATTAAGATAAATGAGGAGAAATAATGGGAGTAATTAAAAATATGATAAGAAATTGGTTAGAAATAAAAGAACCTGATTCAGCAAATATAGTTATTAATAAATTAAATTCTTTTGAAAGCCAAGCGTTTATTAATAATATTTGGTATAGAGGAGAAGCTAATGAGTTGGATGAATTATATAAGCAAATAGATGATGGTTTGGGAAATAAACATTTTTGGTCTGCAAAGCCAACTAGTGGTAATAGAATTAGAAAAATACACACGGGACTTCCTAGTTTAATAGTCGATACACTTGCTAGTATTTCAACAAATGATTTAACAAATATTAAAGTTGAAAATAGACAAGATGAATGGGATGAAATGAATAAAGAAATTAATTTAAAAGAATTAATTAAATCTGCATTAATTGATGTTTTAGTAGAAGGAGACGGGGTGTTTAAAATATCAGCAGATTCTGAAATAAGTAAGTATCCTATAGTTGAATTTTATAAAGGGTCTATGGTAGAAAAAGAAACAAAAAGAGGAAGAACAATAGCTTATATATTCAAAACAAAAAGAGTATTGAATAAAAAAGAATATATTTTAAAAGAAAAGTATACTAAAGATGGTATAACCTTTATTTTAGAAGATAAAAATGGAAATGAAATTAATATGTTAGATTTTCCAGAATTAGAAAAATATAAAAATGTTGAAAATCCAAATGAATTTTTAATGGCTGTGGAATTTAAAATATATAATAGTAAAAAATTTAAAGATAGAGGAGAATCTATATTTAAAAATAAATTAGATGCTTTTGATGCTTTTGATGAAATTTGGAGTCAGTGGATGTTGGCAATTAGAAAAGGTCAATTGAAAGAGTATATACCAGAAGCTTTACTTCCAAGAGATCCTAAAACTGGAGAAATATTAAGAAAAAATGATTTTGATGTTAGTTTTATAGCGACTGAAACAGATATGTCAGAAGGTTCTAATAAGAATCAAATTCAAACAACTCAAGGAAACATTCAACATCAAGCATTTTTATCTACTTATGTAACAGCACTTGACCAATGTTTAACTGGATTAATTAGCCCTTCAACTTTGGGAATAGACGTCAAAAAACTAGATAATGCTGATGCTCAAAGAGAAAAAGAAAAAGCAACTTTGTATAAAAGAGATGAAATAGTTGCAGTTGTATCAGAAGTAACTAAGAAATTAGTTGATTTAATTTTTAAAGTTAAAGATACATTAAATAAAAAGGCTATAACCGATGTTAAAGTTGATCCGACTTTTGGAGGATATGCTAATCCATCTTTTGAAGCACAAATTGAAACAGTTGGTAAAGCATCTGCATCAAATATCATGAGTATCGAATCTCAAGTTGAAGAATTGTGGGGAGATACAAAAGATGAAGAATGGAAGAAGGAAGAAGTTAAAAGAATTAAAATAGAAAAAGGCATAATTGAAATGGAAGAGCCAGCTGTTAATACAGATATTATATTAGAAGATGAATTAAATAATTAGGAGGTTAAGTCTTGAATGATTATAAAGTTAAAGAGTTATACGAGCAAATGGAACTTGAAATAATTGCTTCAATGAAAAGAAATCTTTCAAGACATTTAAAAGAAGAAAATAAAGTTGGCTTTAAATTCACACAATGGCAAGTTTTAAAACTAAAAGAGTTAAGAAGATACCAAAAAGAAAGCAAAATTATAAAAAATAAATATTTAAAAGATTTAGACAAAAAGATAACAGAACATTTATTAAAAGAGTTTAAGCAAGGTTATGGAAAAGAAATTGAGTTATATAATCTTTTAAACGAAAACAAGTTAAATTCAAGATTTTTTAAAATAAACGATAGAAAGGTCAAACAATTAATAAAAGTTGTAAATAACGATTTAAATGAAGCAAATAAGGCAGTTTTGAGAATGGTGAACGATGAATATCGGCAAATTATTCATAAAAGTGCTTTTTTTGTTGCTAATGGTGTAAAAACAGAATACCAAGCAACGAAAGAGGCAATTAAAGAAATTAATCAAAAAAAGATGACAATAGAAGCAATAGATAAAGCTAGTGAATCTTTTTTAAGAGGTGGAATTAATTGTATTGAATATAAAAATGGAAGAAGAATTAATATTGCAAGTTATGCTCAAATGGCAGTAAGAACAGCAAGTCAAAGGGCTCAATTAATGGGCGAAGGAGAATTTAGAAAACAAATTAACAATCCTTTTGTTATAGTTTCAAAACATAATACAATTTGTAAATTATGCGAGCCTTGGCAAAATAAAGTGTTAATTGATGATGTGTACAGTGGCGGAAAAAAAGAAGATGGCAATTACCCATTGTTAAGTGAAGCAATGGAAAAAGGATTATTTCATCCAAATTGTCGACACGGGCTACCTAGCTTTTATCCAGAATTAGAAGATTTTAATCACTATACAGATGAACATAATCACAAAGAAAATGAAATAAATTTAGAAGAACAATACATAAATAGACAAATAAAAAGTTTTGAAAGATTAGAAAAAGGATCTGTATCACCTTTAAATATTCAACAATTTTCAGAAAGAAAAGAAGATTGGATTAAGAAAAAAGAAGAAATATTAATTGATAAAAAGCCTATTAATGAGTTATCAAAGAATAGCAAAGAAGCATTGCAATATTATGTTCAAGGCGATGGAATGTATATAAATGATTACTTAAGAAATCGTAATAATCCTATGGAACGTATGGGGGATATGACTGATATTGATAAACAATTAATAAAAGATTTAGATAATGCCACTGAAAATGTTATTAACAATAAAAAACTATATAGATCAGTGGATGCTAGTGCAATATTTCCTAATATTTCACAAAATGAATATGAAGATTTAAAAGATTATTTAGTTTATAATAGCAATCAAAATCTAGTGGTAAATAATGCAACTAAAACATTAAACGATAAATTAAGAGAGTTTACTGATAAAGGATTTGTAAGCACAACAAAAGATTATAATATAGCTAAAGAATGGGATTCATTCAGTGGAAGCGATAAGCCCGTAGTGTTGGAATTAAATATAAAAGATGCTGTCAAAGGAAGAGATTTAGATTTTCTTGATTTAGCAGATAATCCACAAAAAGAAGTTTTATTAAAAAGAAATCAATATTTTGAAATAAAAAATATATCTTCTAAAGATGGAAATATTTATATAACAACAGATGTTTATGATAAGAAACTTTATTATGAAGATATAACAGAAGAAATGTTGAAAACAGCAACTCCTAATAGTCATGAAGTTAAAATAAGTAATACATTTATAGATAAAAATGGAGTGTTACATCCAATTAAAAATAAAGAAGTTGTTTTATTAGAAAGTAAGGAAAGCGCTGAATATAAACGAGGAATTTGGCTAGAAGATCTGTTTGGCGGAGAATTATTTGTTCAATCAAGAATAACAAGTATAGTTAATAACCATAAAACAGGAGCAACACCCGATTATGTTTGGAAAAATGAAAATTGGGACTTAAAAACGCCAACCATTAAGGGAGATTTTGAAACGGCTATAGAAAGGTTTACTAAAAAACCTAAACAAAAAGAACAAGCTGAAAATTTAATAGTTGATTTCATAAATTATAAAAATCAATCTAATGAAGAAATAATTAATTTAGCAAAACAACAATTTGAAAATCCATATAGAAATTGGATTAATAAAATAATGTTAGTAAAAGGAGATAATCTTATAAAAATTATCAAAAGAAAATAAAAAGACCCTTGATGAGCAATTGCCCAAAAAAGGTCTTATACGAACTATATATCATAAATTACTTGAAAAGTCAAATGAAAAAATAAAAGTACATAGAAATATGTGCTTTTTCTTTGACCTAAATATGTCTATAAACTATTTAGTTTGCTTGAACTTAAAACAAGGTATAGATGACCATATCTAAGAAATGGAAGGAGGAATTATGGAAGATTCTAAAAGAATGCCACTAAACATTCAATTATTTGCAGAAGGTGGGGAAGAAAATCAAGCAAATAACACACAAAATTCAGTAGATGACAAAGAAAAAACAAATACTGAAGAAAATAGTGCTGAAAGTACTTCTAAAAAAGTAAAAACATATACTGATGAAGAAGTAAATGGAATCAGCAAAAAAAACGTTGATAAAGCATTAGCAAAACAGCTAAAAGATTTAGGAATCGAAGATATAGAGAAAGCTAAATCAATATTAGCAGCAGCTAAAGCAGAAGAAGAAAAAAATATGTCTGAAGATGAAAAAACAAAAGAACTAAAAGACAAATTAAATGAAATTTCTGTTCAAGTAATTAATAGCAAAATTGAAAATGCTTTATTAAAAAAAGGTGTTAATGAATCAAAGGTGGAACGTGCAGTGAGACTTATTGATAAAGCTAACATTTTAGAAAAAGATGGAACTATTGATAGTGGAAAATTAACTACTGAAATAGAAGAAGTCTTGAAAGAGTTTCCTGAACTTATCTCTAAAAAAGAAGAAGATAAAAGTTTCAAAATTGGAGGAGATGGAAAGGAAGAAAACAAAGACCAAAGTTCACTTTTAGCAAGTGCTTTTGGAAATAATAAAAAATAGAAAGAAAGAGAGAGTGAGAAAAAATGGCAGTATATAATTATGCTGAAAAATTCGAAAGCGAATTACAACAAAAATATAGTAGAGAATTAACATCAGATTCTCTAACAAAATCATATCCAAATATAAAATTTATTAATGCTCAAACAATAAAATTACCAAAAATGACTTTAAGCGGTTATAAAGATCATAATAGAAATGCTTCTGGATTTAATAGCGGGACTATTACAAACGAATGGGAACCAAAAAAATTAGAACATGATAGAGATATTGAATTTGCATTAGATCCAATGGATATAGATGAAACTAAATTGACACTTGAAATAGCAAATGTTCAAAATACTTTTGAAGAAGAACAAGCTATTCCTGAAATAGATAGTTATAGATATTCAAAACTTTATGCAGAAGCAGTCAAAAATGTAAGTAAAGGAGCAATTGTTGATACAACAGCTTTAACAAAAGCTAATATTTTAGATTGGTTCGATGATGTTATGTGCAAAATGGATGATTTAGGAGTACCAGCAGAAGGAAGAGAAATGAGAATGACAGCAGATATTCGTAAATTACTTAAAAATGCAGAAGGTCTTACAAGAACAACATCAGTTGATAAGGGTGGTTCTTCTATAAATAGAAATGTCCATAGTTTAGATGACGTTAAACTTATAACAGTACCAAAATCAAGATTTAAAACAAAGTATAATTTTACAGATGGTTGTGTTCCAGCAAGTGACGCTAAACAAATTAATGTAATGCTATGTCATCCATCATGTCAAATAACAAAAGATAAATATGCATATATTAAAGTATTTACTCCAGGTCATGATTCAAGAACAGCCGACAAATACTTATATCAAAATAGAAGATATGGTGATTCATTTTTAATTGAAAACAAATCGAATGGTATAGCTTTTAATGTTGAAGCTTAATCTTAATGAAAGGAGAAAATATGTTAGCAGTAAAAGAAAATAAAGAATATATTATTAATGAAACTGAAAAAAAATTATTTTTATCTAAAGGTTTTGATATTTTAGATGAAGAAGGAAAAGTGTTAGAATATTCTTCTGATAAAACAATTTCTTATGAAAAACATTTGATGTTTCATTGAAGGAGATTGATGCGAGTTTGCACTCCAAAATTGGAG
>ENA-OWNK01001480-OWNK01001480.1-metagenome-genome-assembly--contig:-NODE-1480-length-10027-cov-4.650321_pt1 | contig 10027 bp, 5 predicted proteins | sample MGYA00245343_ERZ651121 | MGnify/ENA primary metagenome ERZ651121 (study PRJEB26857, sample SAMEA4031775) | metagenome | biome: human; feature: oral; material: saliva | place: Philippines | collected 2014... | reverse complement strand
AAAAGGCTATTTGTCTTTATGTCATTCTGTCAAAAACATAATATCCTGTCTTTTTGTCTTTATATCATTCTGTCTAAAAATAATTATGTCATTCTGTCTAAAAACATTACCTTTGCAAGTATAATGGCTGTTTTCGACTATTGAAACGTATAGCCTGATTTGCACCAACCAAACAAACGACTTTTTAAAGCATCTTATGGCAAAGAAAAAGAAAACACAGGAGACAGGTTCGCTGAGCCTTGAAACAATATTGTTTAACTGTCGTGAATACCTCCGCAGTAACGCTTCTCTCAATGACAAACGCGACCTACTGCTTACGCTGGTATTCTTGCGCTTCATCGGTGAGAAGTTCGAAGACGAGCAGCAGAAGCTTCGCCAACAATGTATTGACAATGGACTGACTGATGAGGAGATGATACAGGCTTATCTCGACCAGCCTGGAATGTACAGCGGTATCGCCTTTGTTCCTCGTGAGGCACGTTGGGACTATCTGATGTTGCAGCCTGCCAACAAACTCAACGGTGCTCTCGACGATGCTTTGCAGGCACTGGAGAATGGCGGTGGCTCACTGAAAGGCTGCGTGCGATTGGGACTCTTCAGTAGCATCAATCTCGAAGCGAATGTCATCAAGAAGGTGATGGACGAAGTGAACAAGATCTCTCATAAGGTTTTCGGAACGGAACGCGACCTCATCGGCCGTGTGTACGAATACTTCCTGAAGTCGTTTGCCATCAATGCCACGAAGGAGGAGGGCGAATTTTATACGCCTCACGACATAGTGGAGCTGATTGCAGCTTTCATAGAGCCATTTGATGGAACACTCTACGACCCTTGCTGCGGTTCGGGCGGTATGTTCGTGCAGTGTGCTAAGTATGTCGAGGAGAAGCAGGGCGACATTATGCAGGTCAATGTCTATGGACAGGAGACCGACCCTGCCACCTATCGTCTGGCAAAGATGAATCTGGCTATGCGTGGCATCTCTCATCATCTGGGCGAGAAGAACGCCTCTACCTTTACCAATGATATGCACCGTGGACTGGTGTTCGACTATATAATGGCTAATCCGCCCTTCAATCTCAAGAAGTGGTATGACACGTCCTTGAGCCACGACGCACGCTGGGCTGACTATGGCTTACCGCCTGAGGGCAATGCCAACTATGCTTGGATTCTGCATATCCTCTCCAAGCTAAAGGCGGGACGAGGCGTGGCAGGATTCCTCCTTGCCAATGGTGCTTTGGGTGATAGCGATGCTGCGGAAATCAGACAGAAGCTTATCGAGAATGATAAGGTTGAAGCGATTATCGTTCTTCCACGTGAACTCTTCTATACCACGGATATCTCCGTGACACTGTGGATTCTCAACCAGAAGAAGGAAGGCGGAATGTGGCACGGACGAAAACTGCGTAACCGTAAAGGTGAGATTCTCTTTATGGACCTGCGCCAGTGGAACGAAAACGCTATCAAGGGCGAGCAGAAGAAGAAAGTGCAGCTTGTAAAAGAGCAGGTGGAGCGTGCCACGGATATCTACTTCCACTGGCAGAGTGAGGGAACGGACGGTAAGAACTTTGCTGAGCCAGAGCTATACCGCTCTGTTGGGCTTGACGAACTGCGTGAAAACGACTTCTCGCTGGTGCCAAGTCGTTATATCGAGTTTGTAGACCGTGACAGTAATATCGACTATCATCAAGTGCTTACCGATACTGCTGCCACTGTTAAAGACCTCTTGCAGCGTCAGCAGAAGAATGACATAACCTTACGTAACGCTTTAAAACAGTTGGGATATGAGTGCGAATAAGACCAAATGGGTAAGGCTGGGGGAGTATATTGAACTCTGTGAGGAAAGGAATAGCGAGGGAAAATATACGATAGATGATGTACGAGGTATTAGCACTGACAAGAAGTTTATTCCAACAAAAGCTAATATGGATGGAGTTTCTGTTTCATCTTATAAAGTTGTTGCACCATTTATGTTTGCGTACGTAGCTGATACTTCACGTCGTGGCGATAAAATAGCTTTGGCATTAAATACTTCAGAAGAATCATATCTAATTTCTTCTATATATACAGTGTTCAAGACGAGTGAAAGTATTCTACCCCAATACCTTTATATGCTCTTGAATCGTACAGAGTTCGACCGTTATTCACGTTTTAACTCTTGGGGTAGTGCGCGTGAGACATTTGATTGGAATGAGCTTTGCAGAATGGAAATCCCTCTTCCCTCAATTTCTATTCAGCGTGAATTGGTAAACACCTATAATGGCTTAAAGTCGTTGGCAGAGGACAATGAAGCCCTTATCGCTCCCCTTACACAAGCGTGCGAAGCCCTCGTCGTGGATTGTAAAAGAAAATATGACGAAGTGGAGTTGGGGGAGTATATTGAGTCTTGCGATGAAAGGAATAGCGAGGGGAAATATGCGGTAGATGATGTAAGGGGTATGACTATTACTAAAGAAATCATCCCTACAAAAGCAGACCTTAAAGCAAACGATTTATCAAAATTCTTAGTTGTAAAGCCAGGAGAGTTTGTTTATAATCCACGGACTCATGGCAAAAAAATCGGTTTAGGTTTTAATAATACATCAAAAGTTTTTATTATTAGCTGGAATAATATAGCTTTTAGAATAAAATATTTAGACACTCTTTCACCAGAGTTCTTGTATATGATTATATGTAGGGAAGAATGGGATAGATGTGCTTGCTTTTGCTCATGGGGTTCTTCAACTGAAGTTTTCTCTTGGAGTGAGCTATGCCGTGTAAAAATCCCCCTCCCTCCTCCTGATGTCCAACAATCAATTGTAAACCTATTCCATTGTATAGAAGAGGCGAAGCGGATAGCAGCAGAAGCCCGTGAGCTGATGCGCACACTCTGCCCAGCATTAATACAAAAAGCCATACATTCTTAAATAAGCACACATGAGACAAAACGCGAAATTCTACGAAAGTGAATACGAAGAAGCCCTTATAGACCTGTTAACCGACGGAACAGGCTGGCAATATACGTATGGAGGTAATATTCACCGGAAAAACCGTGAAGTTCTTCTGACAGATGACCTGAGTAGTTATCTGAAGGACCAGTACAAGGATTTGACTAATAACGACGTGGATGAGATTATCAACCATCTGCGCCACGTCGGCGGACAAAGCCACTTCGAGCAGTTGCGTAATACGTATAAGCTCATTCGTGACGGCTACCGCTATGTACGGCACGGAGACAATAAGCCTTTCGACATCAGCTATGTTGACTTTGATGAGACGGCGAATAACATCTTTCGTGTGGTCAACCAGTTTGAAGTGGGCTATGGTGTGCAGACGGATGTCCGCATTCCCGATGTGCTTCTCTTTGTCAATGGTATTCCGCTCTGTATCTTCGAGCTGAAGAATCCTGCTGACGAACGAGCTACCATCGCTGACGCCTACGAACAGATACACACCCGCTATATGCGTGACATTCCGCACCTGCTGCGCTATTGTCCGCTGTCGTGTATCAGTGATGCTACGAAGAACAATACAAAGCTGGGAACAACCTATACGCCTTATGAGCATTACTATGCCTGGAAGAAGGTAAAGAACGAAGATCCTGTAGCTGAGAAAGGGTTAGACCAGGTGCGCACCATCGTTGGAGGAGTCTATGAGCCGAATCGTTTATTGGAGATAGTGCGAGATTACGTATACTTCCCCGATGCCGGATCAGGGAAGGAACAAGAGGTGGTATGCCGCTATCCTCAGTTCTTTGCCACACGTATGCTGCGTGACAATGTCCTGAAAGCCTTTATGAATAACGACAGGAAGGGTGGTACTTACTTTGGTGCCACAGGCTGCGGAAAGACCTATACGATGATGTTTTTGGCTCGTCAGCTCTCTTTGCGCTGCCCAGAGTTAGAGTCGCCAACCATTGTGATGATTGTCGACCGTGATGACTTGCAGACACAGGCTGGCGACCTCTTCCTGCAATCAGAAGACTTCCTTTCCTTAGGTACAGCCCAGAAGATTGAAAGCAGAAAAGCACTCGGAGAGGAGATGGGCTCACGCAAGTCGGGTGGTTTCTTTATCTGTACGATACAGAAGTTCTGTGAAGAGACAGGACTGCTCAATGATAGGCACAACATCGTCTGCTTCTCGGATGAGGCTCACCGCACGCAGGTGCATCTTGACACGCATCTGAAGGTGAAGGGGCTTGAAAAAGGAAAAGACATCACAGAGGACGATCAAGACAAGATAGGTGCTTTTGTGACAAAGCCTTATGCCGAACTACTTCGTACGGCTTTCCCGAACGCAACGTTTGTGGGCTTTACAGGTACACCGATAGACGACACCATACAGGTGTTCGGACAGATTGTGGACAGCTACACGATGCGGCAGGCTGTTGAAGACGGTATTACACGTGATATCAAGTATATCCCTCGTATTGCAAAGGTTACGTTAGACGCTGAGAAGGTGAAGGAGATTGATGCCTACTACAAGCAGTGTGGCGAGGAAGGAGCAACGGAGGACGATATAGAGAAGAGCAAGAAAGCGATGAGTGCCATGGAAGTTATCTTGGGCGATGACGAACGTTTGGGACGATTAGCAGTGGATATCATCAATCATTACGAAACAGCCTGCGACAATAAGGTAGATGTCGTGCAAAAGGCAATGATCGTATGTAGCAAGCGTCCAATCGCCTACCGGCTGTTGCAGAAGTTCAAGGCATTGCGCCCTGACTGGTTTGTTGAAAGGAAATCGCCTGATGACAGCAAATGCACAAGAGAAGAACTCAAGCAGCTGAAACCTCTACCTACTATCGCTATGGTGGCAACCCGAGGTGCCAACGACCCTAAGGAGATGTGGGACTATTTAGGTGATAAGGCACGGACAAGAATGCTGGACCACGCCTTTAAGAACGAGAACAGTAACTTCCGCATTGTTATCGTTGTGGATATGTGGATTACGGGCTTTGATGTTCCTTGCCTGACTTATCTCTATAACGACAAGCCTTTGCAGAAGCAAACCTTGATACAGACCATCAGCCGTGTCAACCGCAACTATCCCGGAAAAGAGTTTGGTTATGTGATTGACTATATCGGCATACACAAGAATATGATGGAAGCAATGAAACTCTTTGGCGGTGACGGCTTCGGTCCGAGTGATGACGACGTGGAGCAGACATTGGAGATATTGCGGACAGAATTAGCGATTATCAACCAGCTCTTTGCTGGCTTTGACCTCAGTCCTTTTACAGATAAGGACGTGAAACCATTGGTACGCCTGGAATGTCTGTCGGCTGCGGCTGAACATATTATGTCAATGAATGAGGTCCTGAATGTTGACAAGTTGAGGGCGTTGCCACAGAAGGTCAGTGCTAAGACCTACTTCCTTTCGCACGTGAAGAATCTGCGTACGGCATACGATATCTGTCAGCCGTCGGGCGTGTTGAGCTATGAGGAACTGTCGTTGTCGCAATGTTATATGGCGGTGGCATCCTACGTGCGTAAGACATCTGGCGAGAAACACGATGTTGAGAGTATGAACAGAGCGGTAGAACGAATGGTTGAGGAGGCACTGAAGTGTAATGCCGTAGTGAGCATCTTGGACACTGACGTCGAGGAACAGATTTTCAGTGCAGAGTTTACTGAACGGCTGAAGGGCGTGAAACTGCCTGCAACGAAACTGGAACTGCTCGTGAAATTGCTGCGTAAGACAATCAGGGAATATAAGAAAGTCAATAAGATTGCTGCAGAGAAGTATGAGGACTTGCTGCGCAAGACGCTCGATGAATACCACAAACGGCGTGATGCACTATCGGCTGACGAAGCTACGGTTACACAGAATGAGGCAGTGAATGCCATCATTGATGAAGCCACAAAGCAGGCATTGGACCTGCTGAATGCGCTGGGCGAAGAGAAGGAGAGCTTCCGAGGGCTGGGATTGAGCTTTGAGGAAAAGGCTTTCTATGATATCTTGCTGCATCTCAGGGATAAGTATAACTTTGAGTATGGCGAGGATAAGAAGGTGGGTTCACTGGTTGTCAACGAAAAGTGCAAGGCTCTGGCAAAGAAAATCAAAGAACTCATTGATGTTCAGTCTACCTTTACCGACTGGCTAAACAACAGTAAGATACGTGCCGATCTGAACCAGAAAATCTTCTTCTGCCTGCACGCCAATGGTTATCCTCCACAGTATAACAAAGAAGTGTTTGACCAAGTAATGGAGCAGGTGGAGAACTTTAAGAGCTGTGGGGAAGCATAACTGAGTTACTAAACTTAATTTAATTATTTTATTTTCAATGGAGAATCGACCTTTATTACCAGAATTAATATCTAAAGATGATGATGCTTATTCAGTAGTTGAGGACTTAAATGAAGCCTTGAACGTTGCTTTTAAGCAGAAAAAAATCAGGAATATAGCATTGACAGGTCCTTATGGCTCTGGCAAGAGTTCTATATTAGAAACTTTGATAACGACTCTTCCTGAGGAGAGGAAACCTTTGCATATTTCTTTAGCAACTCTACGAGTAGATGATGTAGCAGATGAGTTAGATAAATCTTCACGTAGTTCGAAAGAAAAAGAAGATGCGGAAGAAGCACTAAATCGGAAAATTGAATATAGCATCTTACAGCAGCTTATTTATCATGAGGAGGTGAATATAGTTCCAAATAGTAGATTTCGCAGGATATTACACATATCTTCTGAGAAGCTTAAGCAGTATTCGTTTGGAGTGATTGGTTTTATTCTGGCATTCTTTATTGCCTTTGAGCCATCATGGGCAAGGATAGAATCATTATATTCTTGGCTTAATTGGGGGCAATGGAATGTGATACCTGATATTCTTGCGGTTTTATATATGCTTGCTGTAGTGGGGTTGATTGTTCGGAGACTGATTCCCAATTATGCTAATTCAAAGCTTTATAAACTCAATCTTAAAGATGCTTCTATCGAATTAAATGAAGATACATCTATCTTTAACCAGCATTTGGATGAAATTCTCTACTTCTTTCAAGCAACTGAGTATGATATTGTTATCATTGAAGACCTTGACAGATTTTGTACATCAAAGATTTTCTTGAAGCTCAGAGAACTTAATTTTCTTCTGAATGAATCTGAGGTAATAGACCGACATATAGTATTCCTATATGCCGTTAAAGATGACATTTTCAAGGATGAAGAAAGAACTAAGTTCTTTGATTATATATCAATAGTGATTCCTGTAATCAACCCCTCAAATTCAAAGGCTAAACTCAAGAGTGCTTTGGTGGAAAGAGGATTCTCTGACGGATTCCCAGACAACGATTTGTCGGAAATAGCATTCTTCATTCAAGATATGCGCATACTCAAGAATATAGCGAATGAGTTTGCTCAATATTATAAGTTACTTAGCAAAAAGAATACGCACCTTGATAAAATCAAATTGTTGGCAATGATAGTATATAAGAACTATCATCCTCAAGACTTTGCCTTGCTTCATCGCTGTCAAGGGAAGGTATATCAATGTCTTAGTAAAAAGGCAGACTTTATCAAACTTGCCTTAAAGGAGGTAGAAAAGAAGAAGGCGGAACTTGCTGACCTTAAGCGACGAAAGGAAGAAAATGCACATTTGCAAGAAATTGATTTAAGAACATTGCTGTTGGAAAAGTTGCGTAGTCAATTCCCTTATGGTCTTTCTCATATACTGTTAGAGAACGAATATCGAACCCTATCAGAAATAGCTGCAGACTCCAAGTTGTTTGAAGAACTGATGGAACAGACAAGTGTAGATTATATGTTCCATAATTCTAATTATGGACGTAGTATAGAGATTAATACCGATGTTCCGAAGAAAGAGATGGGTTATGATAGCCGCTTGGAAGCAATACGTACCACTCCGCAACAACTCATTGATAAGGAACAATCACTCGCAAGTCAAGAGATGGAAATCCGAAGTTATACTCTCCAAGATTTGCTTTCTCGCTTAGACTTGCAGGAGTGTGAAGAGTATACCAATATAGAATTATCTCCTATCATGGATCTTTTTCTTCGCTTGGGTTATCTAAACGAGGAGTATTATGACTACATCTCTTACTTCTACGAAGGTATGATTACGCTAAATGATCATGACCTTTTACTTTCTATTAAACGCAAAATCGTTCAACCACCAGCAACACGGATTGAAAAAATAGAGAACTTCTATAAGGAGCTTCAGCCTTATATGTTTAAGCATAAAGCGATTCTGAATAACGACTTAGTAGATTATATTGCTACTAACTATCCTGAAAGATTTGGACAGATAATGAAAGTTATTGAGAAAAATGATGTTCCCTTAGAGTTTCTTGCACAGTATTATTTATTGGGAAAAGAGCATAAAAAAGTCTTTGAACATTTCATTAAATGGGGAAAGGAAAAGTCTTGGAATATCATTGTGAAACATCAAAATGAGACAGAAAGAGCACAATTACAAGAAGCGTGGTTACGTTTCTCAGGCGGCATAGTGACTGCACCTCAGGATTGGCTTAATAAAAACTTCTCATTCATTGAGTCTCATTATTTGAAAATAGGCTTAGAACGTAGTTTAAAATTGTGTAGTCAAAGCAAGTTTGAAGAGATAAGCTCATCTATTGGAGATTTGATAGATTGCATTATAGAGTACTGCGCTTATACAATTAATGCGCATAACTTACGTGTTATCGTGTCGTATCTTACAAAGGAATCTGTTGAGGTCAATAATTTAAATTATAGTTGGTGCTTGAAAACGAACAACTCTGATTTTATTCAATATGTCAATGATAATCTCGAAGAGTGCCTCAAGCTATTTTCAGATGAAGGTAAAAAGGAAAATGAGAAAGCCATCCTTGCCCTGCTCAATAGCAAAGAGATAACACCTGAGTTTAAGAAGCAGTATCTTAATGGGCAAGAACATAAACTACCTGATTACAACGGTATTGAGGAGGAGGGCTTAAAGCTTGCCACACAGTTGTTCCTTATTGAACCTACGTGGGAGAATATAGTATGGTACTTACAAAAAAAGAATGGGCTGACTTCAGAATTAAGTTCGTACATTCTACATTATGAGGGAAAACTCTCTAAGCTGACTGCAACGAGTCAAGAGGGCATGCAAGACCTTTTTGAGAGCATTGCAATCTGCTCAAATATTCCTACCACGGCATTATTTAAGTTCTTGAAAGCCTTTTCTGCAAATCATCTCGATGGGATAGATGTGTCTGATTTAGATCATGAACGTTTAAAATTACTCTTAGAGAATGGCAAATTCCCATTTACGGATGAGGATACGAAAGTCCTCAAAGAAACTGATATTTTCGGCGCTTATCTTATTGCGCATCATACTGAGATGCTTGACAATATATCTCCAGATTTCTTCGAAGAATCATCTGTTTCCTGTGAAGTATTGGCATCAAGGAAGTTTTCTCTCTCACAAAAAGAGGAAATATTGAAAGCAATCCCGTCATCGCATCTTTATTCAAGTGAAGCTATTGCTAATGCAGCAATCGAAGTCATCATAAATCAAACGGCATCAGAAATTGATAAAGATGTATTAGTTGAGATTGTTAAGAAGTCTACATTGAAAGAGATGCGACTGCGCTTGGTAACAAAAATGGTCCAAGGTATTTCTGACAAAGAGGGAATAGCAGAACTCTTGAATTTGTTAGGTGGTATCTATAGTGAAATTGCAGCGAGAGCACCGCGTCTAAAGGTGGAAGTAAATAAAGAAAATGAAGCTTTGCTCAAAATATTAAAAGCAAAAGGATTTATTTCCTCGCATCCTAAAAACAAAGATGGTTCTTCTTGGAGGATATACTATCCAAGGACATGAGCCCGCTCTATTCTTTAATAAAATGCTTAAGGGTAGGATCTGCTTTTATGCGCTCGGTTTCATTTTCAACAAGGATTAATACCTCTTGTTTGATCCGTTTATAGTTGGCTTCGATGGTCTCTTTGAGATTATCGGCGTAATGGACATATTGAGACAAGAAACGCATCTGTTGACGTGTTTATATAAAAGAGAAAATGACAAGAGGGTATGCCACGATTGACATACCCTCTTACCGTTTATATCATT
>ENA-OWNK01001474-OWNK01001474.1-metagenome-genome-assembly--contig:-NODE-1474-length-10045-cov-10.766767_pt1 | contig 10045 bp, 9 predicted proteins | sample MGYA00245343_ERZ651121 | MGnify/ENA primary metagenome ERZ651121 (study PRJEB26857, sample SAMEA4031775) | metagenome | biome: human; feature: oral; material: saliva | place: Philippines | collected 2014... | reverse complement strand
CCACAGGTGATGCACAACCATCAGAAAGGTCTACTACCTTTACATCGCCTTTCTTAGCTGTATGTACAGGACGATTAGCCGTACTATCAGGCTTAACACCTTGCGCAGCAGTAGTCATCGGCATTACCGTAGCGCAGATACCTGCTGCTATACCAGCTACCTTCATACCGAAGCCATTACCCTTACGTGCTTTCAGCTCCCGTTCAAGGTAACGTATCTCCTCCTCACAAGCAGGGCAAGTACCCGCACAATCCCCCTTGTGGTGACACTCTTTGGATTGATAACTAATACCATTGGCATCAGCTATCTGTTGCCGAATACTCTTCAGCAACTTACAAGTACTCTTTCCTTTTGCCATAATACTAATCCTTACTTACACTTCTTCTTAGTTTTCTCCTTATGCGACTTTGGTTTATAAGTCCTATGACCATACACGTCATCGTAGTTTGGCAAAACAGTTACGACTCCTCCTGCTATTCCCGAAAAATCAATGGCTTCATCCTCCTCAAGCATAATAACATTATTATCTGAACTTAAAAGAGAACTTACACGAACCTTCTTATCCTTACAACCTATATATGAAATAACCAACAACGTGTCTGATGGTACTTTCAAAGCAAACTGTCCATCTACGTTTGTGACCGTTCCCTTGGTTGTTCCGTCTATTAAGATCGAAGCTCCAACCAAGGGTTTATTATCTTCACTATCCATCACCACTCCACGTACAACCACAGGTGATGCACAACCATCAGAAAGGTCTACTACCTTTACATCGCCTTTCTTGGTTGTTTGCACAGGAAGGTTAGCCGTACTATCGGGCTTAACACTTTGCGCAGCAGCGGTCATCGGTATTACCGTAGCGCAGATACCTGCTACTATACCAGCTACCTTCATACCGAAGCCATTACCCTTACGTGCTTTCAACTCACGTTCAAGATAACGTATCTCCTCCTCACAAGCAGGACAAGTACCCGTACAATCCCCCTTGTGGTGACATTCTTTGGGTTGATAACTAATACCATTGGCATCTGCTATCTTTTGTCGGATACCTTTTAGAATTAAACATACCTCTTTTCCTGTTCCCATCGTTACTACCGCAATATTAGGTTTAACTTATGCCACTTTTACAAAAGTATAAAAAAAATATTTAAATGATAGCTTTAAGGTGATTTTTTATCCCTATATGGCTATAAATTTATCTTTAAAATAAAGATCTATCAGCCCAATTGCTTTAAATACAACAGAAGGATATACAGCCTCACTACATCATAGACATTATACTCACTGCGAAAAACAATCCATCAAAAGGACTTTACAAAAGTACACATTAATCCTTCTCTTATCTTAGTGGAATACTCGAAAAAACAAGTTTATAACAGACTGAAAAACAATAGATTAGAAAGAGGCTTTTAAAAGACGCCCTTTTGCAATGCAAAAGATGCCCTTTTGAGGTATAAAAGAGCACCTTTTGAAGTGTAAAACATGCCCTTTTACAACACAAAAGACCATGTATAGAAACCCACAGGCTGAAAAAACAGAACAAAAAAAGGCTGAACTCCTTATTTGGAATTCAGCCTTTCTCTTGATAGACGAGTAGATTGTCAAGCATACGATGCCTCACTATGATATTAACTTTGTTCCACGGGATTTGAGAGAAGTTTATAAAATATCAGCAAGCCCTCATACACTTGAGTCTGAGACTGCCTCTTTTTAAACATAAATAAAAATAAATCACTCCTCAAGTACAAACCTTATATACGTATTTTTCTTATAAGATTATATCTTTACTTTAATTTTCTACTACCTTAAACGCTGCGAAATCCGTCATTCTTAATAAAGTCTCATAACTAATATTAGGGTTTCGCTTCATATAAACATCTACGGCATCTTCGTATTTATTGCGATAAATACGCTTTGATATCACTTGATTTACTATCCACTGAATCTTCCCTATCTGCAAATCACGTTCCAGTTGAGGTCTGGAATCAAAGTGATCCAATGGATATATACTCATGAGATAAAACGTAAGACAATCTGGAAGTATATACTCCCGTGTCATCTGCTTACGCTGAGATGGCGAATAATATTTTATATACAATGGATAATTCGCGCCTAAATATTTATCAAGTGAAACACCTATCGCACCATTACCAACAATAATACTCTGATCCAAAGCCGAAATTTGAGCATATACCTTAGGAACCTCAATCCTTGGTAACGCTTGCTTTAACCGACTAAAAGCTGTGCTTAACTGTTGATCTATATCTTCTGTATTTGCATACTCAGATTCAACTGCAGCTATCAACGTCTGTAAAGTCGTATCTTGATAAAACTTCAAGAACTTACTATTGATATCAGGATCCGTTGTATCACCAATTTTTACGACATCTTCTATCAAGGTTCGGGTCTCTATTGGATACTCCGTATTCATTTGTTGGAGTGCAGAAAAGTCGCCCGTCGTAAGATAACGATACTCTAACCGGTCATAACGTTCAAGCTCTAACAGCAGAGAATTATCATTCTCACTATCAGAGGATAACTTGAACTGACACCCAACACAGGTAAACAGAACCAGTAACAATATATAATACGGTTGCTTCACTAACCCTTTTTACAATATTTGGATATTGTTTGCAAAATTAATAAAAAACATTTCTGTGCGCAAGCGTTTTGCTAAAAAAGTTAAAATACAAACCTTTATTTAACATCACGCTCTGGCAAAGACGAGAATAGTTTACGTCCATGCACATAATACTCCCACAAAATGGAATAGCGTTTACGACCATCTACCGTGCAATTAGCTAACATTGCTGGGGTTTCATACACTGTTTTATTCACGTTAATATCACGTGGAAAGTCTTTCTTCCATTGTTTAAACGCTCGTCTTGCGGAAACTATTGCCTTAAAATCGCCCCAATTTCGATTAAGAACAAGAGTCTGAAAGGCTGCAAGATAGTCCAAGAACCAACGAATACGCATAACATGGCGTAAGTCATCCTCAGGAAGATTCTTCCAAAGCATCGTCAAATTATTGCGGAAATTAAGGAATGTTTTCCGAGGATTTGACTTTGGCAGTGTGCCACCTCCCAGATGATACACAACACTTTCGGGGAAACAGAAGATCCTTTTACCCATTCTGTGCAGGCGCCAGCATAGATCTATCTCTTCATTATGTGCAAAAAAACGTCCATCAAGCCCTCCTGCAGCCCAGTAATCACACGATCGTATCATCAGACAAGCACCTGTCGCCCAAAGAATCTCCTGTGTATTGTCATATTGCCCATTGTCTTCTTCTACTGTATCAAAGATTCGTCCACGGCAAAAAGGATAACCATAACGATCAATAAATCCGCCAGAGGCACCCGCATATTCAAAAGAATCACGGTTAACAACTGAAAGAATCTTAGGCTGACAAGCTGCTACATCATCATGCGCATCCATCTCTTCAATCAAAGTGGTAAGCCAATGATGGGTAACCTCAACGTCACTGTTGAGCAAAAGATAATACTTACTGTCAATTTGTCTAAGAGCTTGGTTATAACCTTCTGCAAAACCATAGTTCTGATCTAATTGAATTACACGCACATGTGGGTAGGATTCTCTAAGCCAAGACACAGAATCGTCTGTTGAGGCATTGTCTGCTACAATTACCTCTGCTTCACGACAGGAATAATTCAATACTGACGGGAGATACTTCTCCATCATTTTCCGACCATTCCAGTTCAAGATAACAATAGCTACATTCATAAGATTTCAGCTTTTAAAGAGCTCTGGTCGAAGTTAAAACCTCCTAAACGAACACGTAGTATCTGATTATCATATTCCTCTGTTGCCTGAGTTGGCGATAACTCAACACGAATGTAATTATCTGTAAAACCATGCATTGCCTTTCCACGCGCAGCTTTCTCAAAGAGAACATCTGCTTCCTGACCAATATGGGCAGCATAAAATGCACGTGTCTTCTCATCAGATAGCTTCAGAAGTCGGTGTGCCCGATGTTTTTTCTCACGATCTTCGACAACGTAAGGGATAGACAAGGCCGATGTGCCAGGACGTTCAGAATAAGGGAAGACGTGAAGTTGAGTAACAGGAAGAGCATCTAAGAAGTTATAACATTCCTCAAAATATTCAGGCTTTTCACCACGTGAGCCTACCATAACATCCACTCCAATGAAGGCATCAGGCATCTTTTCTTTGATAAGATTTATCTTATGTGTGAAAAGTGAAGTATCATAACGACGATGCATAAGCTTCAAGACTTCATCTGAACCACTCTGTAATGGGATATGAAAATGAGGCATAAAAGCACGTGAATGTGCACAGTACTCTATAAGCTCATCGTCTATCAAATCTGGTTCTAATGAGCTAATACGGTAACGTTGAATACCCTCTACTTTATCAAGAGCCTTTACCAAATCAAGGAAACTCTCCCCTGTTGTTTCTCCAAAATCACCAATATTCACACCAGTTAGCACAATTTCCTTACCGCCTTCCTGTGCTGCATCCTTCGCTTGCTGGACAAGTGATGCTATAGAAGGGTTACGTGAGAAACCACGAGCATAAGGTATCGTACAATAGGTACAAAAATAATTGCACCCATCCTGCACCTTCAGGAAATAACGTGTACGATTACCGCGTGAGCAACTTGCCTGGAAACTTTTGATATCTTTAGTCTTAACAGAATGGTACTCACCCTGAGGTTCTGTACCATGGGGATCAGTTCCTACTTTATTCCACGCATCACTCAAATACTGGACTAGGTCAGCTTTCTCATTACTACCCAACACTAAGTCCACACCTTCAATCTTTGCAACTGTCGCACTCTCTAACTGAGCATAGCAACCTGTAACTATAACAAAAGCACCAGGATTTTGACGAACCATACGATGGATAATCTGCCGGCATTTATGATCAGCCACTTCAGTAACTGAACAAGTATTGATCAGACAAATATCTGCCTGCTCATTCTTCTTCGCTTCACGAACTCCCATATTATATAAGGTACGCGCGAAAGTACTCGTCTCCGAAAAGTTGAGCTTACAACCTAACGTGTAGAATCTGGCCTTTTTGCCTTGAAAAGCTGCTGTATCTATCATATGGCTTGCAAAGTTACTGTAAAATGAAGATAAAACCAAAAAAACGCATCTTTTACTTCTTTACCTACTACAACATACAACAAGCAGAAAAGAAAACTTTACCACTATTTATCACAAGAAAGAAAAGAATATAAAGCCAAAAAGAAGACTGTGTAGGGACACATTAAATAATTAACATTTATTTAATATTTATATCTAATTGATAATCAATACATTACAAATTAGTTACAAAATGAGTTCAAAAAAGTACTTAAAAAATGATTGCCAAATGAAAAAAGTTACTTACCTTTGCATCGTTTTAACAAACAAATGATTGTTTTACAGATTTAAAAAGCAAAAGAAAATGAAGAAATTAGTTTTAATGTTCGTAGCTATTGCAGCTATCTCTTTAGCATCTTGTCACAACAACTCTAAGCCAGCTGCTAACGCTGACTCTACATCTGCTGACTCAGTTCAGAACGATAGCGCTAACGCTGATTCTGCTGCTACAGATTCAGTTGCTGCTGACTCAGTTGCTAAGTAAGCAAACGAACAGAAAAAAAGAGAGAAAATGACCATAGGACTCAAGTCCTATGGTTTTTTGTTTTTATACGTTATTCAAGTCAAATATGCAATTATAGAGCTATGAAATGAAGAGAGAACAACGTACAAGAACAATTGTATTAGAACTGTGTTGTAAGTAAGCGCCAATGGTGTTAATGACAAACATGAGCAGAGTTATTGATAAACACCAATGGAGTTGTTGATAAACACGAATGAAATTCTACTACCCAGAAAATAGAAAAGCTACACTATATAACTATTTTTAGACCATCACAGGCAAGAAAAACACCTTCAGGTAATCTCTGTTGTGCTTCTTTATGCAAACCAACTTGATGTGTAAGGTGTGTTAAATAAGTTCTTTGTGCACCTATACGCTTACTAAATTTTATAGCTTCAGGTATTAATTGATGTGAATGATGTGACCGTTCCCAACGCAATCCATTTACCACTAATGTTTCAACACCTTTTAAATAAGTTAACTCTGCATCACCAATAGTCTTCATATCTGTAATATAAGCCAACTTCCCTATACGAAAACCAAGTATTGGTAACTTATCATGCACAACAACAATGGGAACAACATATAGTTCTCCTATCTGGAAATGCGAATGTGGAAGAACCGCATGGAGGTTCAACTTAGGAACACCTGGGTAAAGTTTCTCAGTAAAACAATAAGGGAAATTATGCCGAAGGCCAGCACAAGTATCCTCATTTGCATAAATATCTATATCACCCAATGCGCAATAAGGCCGTAAATCGTCAATTCCTCCAACATGATCATAGTGTATGTGTGTCACTAATAGAGCATCTATCTTACGGAATGGTAAAGGGAGAATCTGCTGCCGGAAATCAGGTCCACAGTCAATTAAAACACGCGTATGCTCTGTTTCTAACAAGGCAGAAGTACGTAAACGATTATCTCTAGGGTCTTTACTTTTACATACCTTACAATTACAACCAATGACAGGTACACCATTAGATGTACCTGTACCAAGAAAAGTTAAGGTCATCTTTGGCACTAATGATTCTTTTATCTTAGTTATCAGAGAATCAGATCTCACTGATTCTTTGCCACTTATATATTCTCCCTGTTTCAAGAATACGATACTATTTATAAAAAAGATTCATTCCCAGACCTTTCCAACTACACCTTCTAGAAGTCTAACAAAGCCGAGAAAGACTATATAACGTTCACTTCTGGATGAATCTCTACCCCAAACTTCTCTTTTACATCATGTTGAATAGCCTCAACCAGATGAACGACGTCAGCACCTGTAGCTCCACCATGATTTACTAATACCAAAGCTTGTTTATCATAGACACCAACGTTACCGAGTGATTTCCCCTTCCAGCCACATTGCTCTATCATCCATCCTGCAGGAACTTTCTCATGGTTTTCATCGATAGTATAGTGTGGCATACCTTCATAAAGCGAAGCCAAAGACTCGTACTTTTCCTTAGGTAAGATAGGATTCATAAAGAAACTTCCCGCATTGCCAATCTTCTTTGGATCTGGGAGTTTTGCGTTACGAATATCTATAATAGTCTGACGAAGTTCTGCTGCAGTAGGATTCTTTATGCCACGCTCTGCTAAAGCAAATCTTATATTTCCATAATCAAGTTTAGGACGATACTGTTTTGAGAGACGATAAGTAACCGACGTGATTAGATACTTGTTATGCCAATCATGCTTGAATCTACTTTGCCGGTAACTATACTGGCATTCTTCATTCTTAAAATGACAAACAACTCCCGTTGCAATTTCAACAGCTTCAACCTCTTCTATCAAGTCTTTTGCTTCGGCACCATAAGCACCTATATTCTGAACAGCGCTTGCCCCACATTCACCAGGGATGATAGAAAGGTTCTCTGCTCCATAAAGTTCATGCTTAACACAGTAATCTACAAAATCATCCCATACATATCCAGAACCACAACGCACATGCACATCATCAAGTTGTTCTATGAAAGAGATACCAGAATGAAGTACAGTCCCATTGTAATCACCTGTTAGTAAGAGATTACTTCCACTTCCAAGTATCAACAAAGGATAATCATCAGCTGTCAAAGAGCGCACTACAAGCTGCGCTTCTTCAAGCGTTTCATATTCAACAAAACGACGACACTGCACGTCAATACCAAAGGTATTATGAGAAAGTAAGCTATATAACTTAAATTGATTCATAAATTCCTATTAATATGCAACTATCTTTTCTAAGCGCCAATCTTTCCCATGACGTTTAAAGATAAGCTGTGTTTCTGCTCCATTTGCAAGTCCTCGGAAAGTCAGTATCTTACGATCAGTCTCCGTATATTTCTGTCCATAGAGAATATTATAAATCATTTCACCAGGAATCTCTGGTAAGAACGAGGACCATTCATCAGCTGGGATTGTCGTATTTATAGTGGCAACTTCTTCACCATTGGGGTCTGGACCCGTGTACGCCAAAGGATTTTTCACGAAACCTTTACCTCTGTTAGCAAAGAAACGAGAAAGGAAAGAGAAGAAAGATGCATTATAACTCTCCTTAAATGAGATATCACGTATCTTATTCAACTCCCAAATCCCGTCTTGGTGATCAAACCAATATTGTTCAACTATACCTTTTCTCAAATAGATCTTCTCCACGATAACACTGTCTAAGTCTGTTGACTTAGAATATTTCATCTGTGCTTCCTTATCAAATATCAGTGTATAATAACCTTGTGGACGGAAGAAAGGGTCCATCTTCCATTGACCCTTCTGCAACTTCTGAGTCCCATTGTTTCTCACTACAGGTAAAGGAAACTTTATACGATTCCTTTGTAGCTTTTTATTTGCAATAAAATTAAAGAAGAAATCATCAAACAACTGATCGGCAGCCTTAGGCATTGGTGTTGATGCGATGACCTCTGCAGCAGAATCTACGGAATCTATTGCTGTATCGCCAACCTCTGAAGAATCAGCCGTTGTGCTATCAGCTCCTTCTACTTTTTTGTTAGTGCAACCAGTGGTTATAGCTATCATCGCCGTACAGGCGCATACAACAAGTAAAAAAACTTTTCTCATACTCACTCTTATTCGTCTCAAATTTCTTGCAAAAGTACTACATTTATTTCTAATAAGGTAGCAAAAGTATAAAATTATATTATGGTAATTTCTCCGTTCCGATTATAAATCGTACCTTTGCAGGAAAATAATCAAGCAGTATGTTATTAGACAAGATACAAGAACTTCTTAATGAAGTAAGCACACTCACGGCCAAAAGCGCAGATGATGTAGAGCAACTACGCTTGAAATATCTAAGTAAGAAAGGTGAAATCAATGCGTTGATGGGCGAGTTTCGCAATGTAGCAGCTGACCAAAAGAAGGCAGTTGGCATGAAAATCAACGAACTCAAGCAACTCACACAGAACAAGATTAATGTTCTCAAAGAGCAACTTGAGACAAGTGAGGCACAGAGTGACGATATTGATTTGACACGTACCGCCTACCCTATCAGCCTTGGTACACGTCATCCACTGACGCTGGTAAAGAATGAAATCATTGACATCTTTGCTCGAATGGGCTTCACGCTCTACCAAGGACCAGAGATAGATGACGACCAGCACGTGTTTACTATGTTGAACTTTGCTGCTGATCACCCTGCACGTGACATGCAAGATACCTTCTTCGTTGAGCGTAGCAACACTATGGATGTTACTAAGAACGTTCTGCTCCGTAGCCATACATCCAATGACGAGGCACATTACATGTCTACTCATGAGCCTCCAATTCGTGTGCTTTGCCCAGGTCGTGTATATCGTAATGAAGCCATATCAGCCCGTGCACACTGTTTCTTCCATCAGGTAGAGGGCTTATATGTTGATAAGAATGTCAGCTTCACCGACCTAAAGCAGGTTCTTCTTACCTTTGCACGTGAGATGTTTGGTGCAGATACGAAGATTCGTCTTCGCCCAAGCTACTTCCCATTTACTGAGCCAAGTGCAGAGATGGATATCAGCTGTAACATCTGTGGTGGTGAAGGTTGTGGTTTCTGTAAGCACACAGGATGGGTTGAAATCCTCGGTTGCGGTATGGTTGACCCACACGACCTTGAGGCTTGCGGTATTGATTCAAGCGTATATACAGGTTATGCCTTTGGTATGGGCGTTGAGCGTATAGCCAACTTGAAATATCGTGTCAGCGACCTCCGCCTCTTCTCTGAGAATGATACACGATTCCTAAGAGAGTTCGAAGGAGCATAAGCAGCAACCTATCAGAATACAATAAAACGGATATAAGAGGATGTGTCAGCACATCCTCTTTTTTATTTATGACTATTTAGCATCATGTTCCCCCAAGACATATAGCTTACTCCTCCCTTTTCCAATATTCTTTATCTTTCCTTCTTCCACCAATCGTGCCGCAATGCGATAAGCATTTG
>ENA-OWNK01001471-OWNK01001471.1-metagenome-genome-assembly--contig:-NODE-1471-length-10056-cov-5.376462_pt1 | contig 10056 bp, 2 predicted proteins | sample MGYA00245343_ERZ651121 | MGnify/ENA primary metagenome ERZ651121 (study PRJEB26857, sample SAMEA4031775) | metagenome | biome: human; feature: oral; material: saliva | place: Philippines | collected 2014... | reverse complement strand
GAATCGGTGCGCTGCACCTTGGTGAGCGGTTCGCCCATCAGCCCGAAGCTCATGTACTTGACGTAACTGACTCCTTTGAATTTGATTGTGCAGCGCACAAAAATAGGCTATTAATTCTCGGGTTTGACATATCTACCATAGGTTAGTCCACGCTCAGAGTCTAAATAAGTGTATATAGCTTTTAGATATTTGATTACGTCGTTGGGAGATAGTTTATTTTGTGATAGGTATATTCCATATTCTTTTATGACTCCAACTGGATCAAAGGCACCCTTACTCTTGAATATGAACAACTTTTTATCATGATAGATAAATAGTCTTCGAGGGAAATGTGGACCTTGTCCTTTGAACGTATATATTCCATCAATTAAGGATTTCTTTTTGGTGTCCAATAGATTTGCAACGTTAGCACTTGCATTTACAAAATCGCGATCATACTCTTTATCTAATAGTGTAGCGATGCTGTCTGGAACAATTACTGTCCAATACGTGGGCTCTCGCTTTCTCTGAGCTGAAGAAAAATCTATACTACATGCCAGTAATATAAAAAATAATTTCATTTTCATATCTCTACTCCTTATTTAAATCTCGTGATTGTTTGATTATCTCATGTTCTACTTTGTTTGGTAAAATCTCTCTATCAGGCCTTGCACTTTTCTTACCTTTTAATTCATACTTTATGTCCTTATTTATTTCATTTCCATACGTTCCGTGTACAAGTTCATGGCCAGCAACGGCACCAATGGCCTGTTCTAAGGTTAACCCTTTGTGCTTTGGGTTTTCCGTTTTTGCATCTTCCTTTAGAGTCCCTTCATAAATTGTGATGGAGGCTTCAGTGATACTGTATGTCCCATTCTGATTTTCTCTTCTACCATAACTGTCATTTTTATTAAAATTTCCTTGAAGCGTCTCACCATAGATATAATTATTACCTGCAGCAACTTTTTCAATCTTGGCATCAATAGAAATGTTCATTTTAACTAGAATTTTAGATCTTATTGCATAATATAATATTTTCTCCCCCTCTTTTGTCATCATAAGAGCAGCTACAATTCTCCTTATATCCTGTGTTGCGAACTTAGTGAAAGTAATTTTGTCTTGTTTGTCTAGGTATACCGCATCTTTTCCCTTTATTCCGATTATTCTTTCACCATCGGAATCTATGTTTCTGATGGGGTTGTCTGCACAATATGTATACACTCCAATACTCGGATACTCTTCTGTCAACGGATCCACCCCATACCACAAACTCGTCCTCGGGTTCATGTACCTCGCGCCGTAGTAGTACAATCCCGTTTCCTCATCGAGTTCCTTACCATTAAACTTATACGGCATCTCCTCCGTGGACGAATGTTCGTCCACGAGCAGTTCGCCATACGGCAGGTAGGCATCGAACTGGGCGACGTTGGCCTTGGCATCGGTGATATAGGAAGTGGAGCCGAGGTGGTCGGTGTGGTAGAAGAAGATTTCCTCGTGGTGGGCGGTGTCGGCAGGCACGTAGCCGTAACCCGGCTGCACGTCGTCGGGGTCTTCGGCCTTGTCCCACTGCACGGGCGGACCAGGGGGCGTGCCGGGCACGGCGTTGCGCTTGGGTCGTTGAATCCAACCGTCGGGCACGCTGTGGTCGCCCAACTCCTTGATGATGGTGTTGTAGCCCTCGTGCGTGTTCTCGGGCTCGGCCGTCGCGCCCTTCATCGTGGGCACTCCCGGCGGCGTGCCCAGCTTGCGGTAGTAGTCCTCGCGTTGTTTTTCTATCTGCATCATACGCATCTGGTAGTCTTTCTGCCCGGCCGTGACGACGTTAGCGCCGTGGCCGTAGGCGTTTTGGAATATGCCCGCACCGATTTTGGAGGCCACGCGCCTGTCGCCGATGAAATAGTGCTTGGTGAAACGCCGGCGCGTAACGCTGAGTATGGGTGCGGGGTAGATGGTGAGGCCATCCATACTGCCCGTCCCTCCAAACTTTTCGATTTCTTCGGTGCTTTTGGTGTAATAACGTTAACCGACCTCCAAATAATTGACATGGAGTTCATGTTTATATTCTGTGACTATCTTTATAGTATAATGAACCTATCTGAATAGACGACAGTGTTCATCTCGTTATAGTTAAAACCACAATATACCTTAAAGCGAAATTCTCCTTTTTTATTTAAATTATTAGTCATTTTACTTTGAACCTTGTGCTTTCTCATATAAAATAGTACTTGACCTCTTAATTTGAATTTAAACGTGGAATGTCCGCTTGGTTTTAGGCATAATACAATGCTTTTGCCATAGGCATGACTGAACACATCTTCTGTATATAATACATATTTTTCTCCTTTCTCTTTCTTTTCTAACTGTACATTGAAAAGCACATCTAAAGAGTCTGTATTAAAGATTGAGAAGGATATGCTATCATTTGGAAATGTATGATTACTTAATTGTATGTCTATTTTCTGGGAGCTAGCATCAAAAAAACAAAGTGTCAGCACCATAATAAAAATAATTCTTCTCATATTATTTCTTTTTTTCTGTTCCGCCGTTCGTTGGATAATTCTTTGAAGGATATTTAACTTTTACATAGATAGACTCATTACCTTCCTTTTGATATTTCATTAAATCATCAAAGAATCGTTTCTCTATTTCATGGCATCCATGGGTTTCGCCTTTCTCAGAATCATGAATATAAAATGAGTTTAAATCCCTATCGTCTGTTCTAGATGGGGTTGAAGCATTTTCTTTTATTGCTGTCCGGTAAAAATAAACTGGAAGCTCTGTATCCCTTTACTCATCGGTGTTGCAGCCGTTTTACTTATCCAGGGGCTTGGTTTTCAGTTTCAAACTGTAAGCATTATAAAATGTGCTTATATTGACAAGGAAAGCCCTATAATAACCAGATAAATTAATGAAATCATAAGTTTAAGTCTATTTTAACTAACACACATAACTCCAAAAAAGTTTTATCGGACACCAATAATTTTCTTTTGGTTGTTTTACATCCACAGGGATTAGATTGATTCTATGCTCTCCCCATGCAGGTGAAGTATAACTAACTGCAGGATTATTTGGATCTTTCATATTTGTCAAGATTTGTATTCCTTTCCCTTGCCCGTTTTCTATCTCACCATTTTTAATTGTTGCAGTTTCTGGCTCAGGCTTTAAATTTAGTTTATATTTACCCTCCACGGTTGGTCCTGCACCTTTAATATATTGATATCTTGAATTTTGAAGGTTCATGATTTTGTTTACTCCATTCACACGAACTGATACATTTTTTGCGCCAGAAGTTGATTTGTAAGTGTGTTTTAATTCTCTCTTATCTCCATAGCTACCTCCATACCAATAGACACGTTGGCCTGTAGCTAAGATCCAGTCGTTTCCATTGAGTTCTATACGAATAATAGGATTCCCTGCACAATAAACATATCCACCGATGGAGGGATACTTCTCTGCCAATGCATCCACCCCATACCACAAACTCGTCCTTGGGTTCATGTATCTCGCGCCATAATAGTACAGCCCCGTCTCTTGGTCAAACTCCTTTCCGTTGAACTTATACGGCATCTCCTCCGTAGACGAGTGTTCGTCAACAAGCAGCTCGCCATAAGGCAGGTAGGCGTCGAACTGGGCGACGTTGGCCTTGGCGTCGGTGATGTAGGATGTAGAGCCGAGGTGGTCGGTGTGATAGAAGAAGATGTCCTCGTGGTGGGCGGTGTCGGCAGGCACATAGCCGTAACCCGGCTGCACGTCGTCGGGGTCTTCGGCCTTGTCCCACTGCACGGGCGGACCAGGAGGTGTGTCGGGCACGGCGTTGCGTTTGGGGCGTTGAATCCAACCGTCGGGCACGCTGTGGTCGCCCAGCTCCTTGATGATGGTGTTGTAGCCCTCGTGCGTGTTCTCGGGTTCGGCCGTCGCACCCTTCATCGTAGGCACTCCCGGTGGCGTGCCCAGTTTGCGGTAGTAGTCCTCGCGTTGTTTTTCTATCTGCATCATACACATCTGGTAGTCTTTCTGCCCAGCCGTGACGACGTTAGCGCCGTGGCCGTAGGCGTTTTGGAATATGCCTGCACCGATTTTGGAGGCCACGCGCCTGTCGCCGATGAAGTAGTGCTTGGTGAAACGCTGGCGCGTAACGCTGAGTATGGGTGCGGGGTAGATGGTGTAGTCCTCCGTCTCGTGGAAGGTGAGGCCTTGCGGTGCGCCGTTGACGTACACGCCCTCAAGGTAGCCGTGGCTCTTCACGACGCGCTCGCCCGCCGCGTTGTAGGTGTAGCGGCTGGTCTTGCCGTTGTCCGAGAGTGCCATGAGGCGGTTCTCCTCGTCCCACGCCATGCGCCGCTCCGTGTTCAGGCTGTCGTCCTCCACAAGGGTGGGGTTGCCGTTGGCGTCGTAGGTGTAACGTTCGTGCCCAATCTGCGAGGGCGCGGTGGGATGGTCGGCGTCGCCGTACTCGTAGGCCAGCGCGTAGCTGCCCGCAACCGAACCCGAATCGGTGCGCTGCACCTTGGTGAGCGGTTCGCCCATCAGCCCGAAGCTCATGTCCATAGCGTAGCCCAGGCCCTTGGCCTTGCCCTCGGCGCGCACCAGTCGGTTAAGCTCGTCGTAGGCGTAGGTGTGGCTGAACGCACCGCCCAGCGGTTTCTCCTTCTTTTCCTTGCCGGCATCGAGGCCGCCCATGCCGTCCGTACGGCCAAACCCTCCGAACCCTTTCGGCTTCTTCGGTGCCTTTGGTGTAATAACGTTGGAAATGCCCAAAATATTGTCTACAGGGTCGTATTTATATTGCGTCTGCATGATGCTGTCTCCGTTGGCCGTGAGCAGCATGCCCTGCAACCGCTCTCGTTGGCGGTCGTAGGCGTACGTGCTTTCTGTGCCGTTGCCCATGCGCGTGTATATGGTGTGGCCGTCCTTGTCGTAGCCCACCTGCGCTACGATTGTCTCTTCCTTGCCCTGCTTGGTAGACCTGATGCTCGTTACCTGACCCGCTGCATCGTAGCCGTAGGTAACTACCTCCCCGTCGGGATAGGTGATGGTGCGCACGCGGTTGTGGCTGTCGTATGTTGCAGCGTGGACGTAGGTGCGCACGTCGGCCTGGCTCACCATCACCGAGCGAACCGTCTTCACCACCTCGCCCTGGTTGCCGTAGTAGTAGGCCTCGCCTCCCGAGGCGTCCTCCACCAGCACGAGCCTTCCAGCGCGGTTGTATTTGGCACCAGGCTTGCCATAAGTGTAGGTGACGCGGTTGAAGAGGTTCTTGGGATAGAGCACCTCGCTTAGCCGTTCGTAGTCGTAGGTGTAGGTGATGGAGGCCTTGTCGGAGATGGTCTTCTTCAGTTCCGCCGTGAGCTTGGTGAGGAGGTTGCCCGCGGCGTCGTAGGTGCAGGTCACTTCGCCCGCGTCGGGATGGTTCACGCGTAGCTTATGCCCAAGCAGGTCGTACTCGTAGGCGGTTGTCTTGCCGTTGGGGTGATGCACGGAGAGCACTTGCCCCACGGCATCGTAGTTGTACTTCACCCGCACGTCGCCGCTTGCTGCGTGCTGCACCGTCTCTCGGTTGCGCCCCTTCTCGTCGGTGTAGCTCTCGGCGTGCCTGCCCAGCGCATCGGTGACGCGCGTCTCGAGCATCGGTTCACCATCGTGGGAAACGATGGCGTAGGCCGTCGTAGTGGTCGCCCCATCGGGCAGCGTCACCTTGGTGGGGCGGTCGTAGGCGTCGTATTCGGTGACGGCTTGCAGGTCGCCCACACCTTTATTATATAGGCCCATGCTGCCGAAGGCTTCCTCGGTGGGCCAGTACGCCCGGAGGGTTCGGCCGAAGGCGTCCTGTACCATACGGCCACTCACTATCGACACCTTGTGCGCCGACCCGCCCTTCCATACAACGCCCGTGCGCTTGGTCTGCACGGCGCGCATCAGGCTGTCGGCGAAGGTGCGCGTCTCCACGTCGCCCTCGGGGGCGTAGTGCAGCGTGCGCGCCCAGCGGCCTGTGGGATGGTACTCAAAGCGTACGGTGTAGAGCCTGCCAGCGGCCAGCTCCTTCGGGCCAACGATTGCGACGGGCCTACCCACATCGTCGTAAGCATAGTGCATGCGGTTGCCGTTGATGTCGCGCGTTTCGAGCGGTGCGCCCCAACGGTAGTCGTAGTCGGTGGACGAGGTGTAGCCGTAGGCGTCCTTCACACCCGTCACCAGTTGGTGCAGCACGCCGTCGTAGGTGTATTCGTAGCGCATGCGCTGCCCTTTGTGGTTGGCGGGCTTGGTGAGCGCTACCAGGTTGCCGTAGGCATCGTAGGCCATGTCGTACACCGAGGAGAGCTGTCCGTTGTGCATCGTGATGCGAGTAATGTTGCCCTTGTTGTCCACTTCCGTTGAACGTTCACGATACACCCTGCCCGCCTTGTCCTTCACGGCAATGTGTCGTGGCAGTGCCACGATGTGGCTTTCGCGCAGTTCGTGGTAGGCGATGTCGGCGTGCAGTTCGTAGTTGGTGGCCGCCTCCTTGTAGGATGCGAGGTTGCCGTAGGCGTCGTAGGTGTTGTGCACGGTGGTGCTCATGCTGCCCTGTCCAGCGTTGTCGTAGACCGTCTGCCTAATGGAAACGAGTGCAGGGAACACGCTCGTGCTGTCGTCGCGCTGCCGTATAGCCTCGTAAGTGTTGAGTGTGCCTTGCAGTTTGTTGCCTGCTGCATCGTAGAGCGTTTCGGCGGTGACGAGGTCGTGCATGTAGAGGTTGCGGTTGTGGCCGTACTCAGACACCTGCGTGCGGTATACGGCATTGTTGTTCTGGGTGTCCAGCTGTCGGGTGATGACCTTGGCAAACCCAAAGAAGTCGCGCTCGCGCCTGTCGCGGTAGCCACCCTCGTAGGCGAACTCGTTGCGCATGCGCGTTGCCCCGTTCTCGGCATAACCGCCTGAAGTCTCCACGGCCGACATCACCCAGCGTCGGCCTGGCATGGCGAAACTAGGCATCGTCTGTTGATATTCCACGCGGACGTGTCCGCCGAATGGAAGAGTGACGCTGCGCAAGAGGTTGGTACGGCCAGTGAGGTTGCGATAGGCCTTTAGGCTGTTTTCATTATCACTGAATACAATGTCGGGCAAACCATCACCGTCAATGTCGAGCATCGCCGTTCGAGTACGGTTCACACTTTCGCTGTGCGACCCCTGTGTACTAGGCGTGATGGTGATAACGAAGCCGAAGGGTAGAGGAATGCGGATGGTGTAGGCCGTGCTGGCGTAAAGGGCCACGGAAGAGCCCAAGTCACTTGACATCTCAGACTTGTCTTTCATCTTTACGTCAGGCATGAACCCAACGCCCGTGTTGAACGAGACGTTGAGATTGCCCTTTAAGTCGCGTTCCACGAAGTCTGGTAATCCGTCTCCGTTGACGTCGTGGAATGCCCCCATGCCCATAGTGAGGCTTTCGGTGTCGTTTTGTCCTCCAGAGATGCTAAAGGGACCTCTAACGGGGATACATACCCCCTTTCCGTCACCGTAGTTGTTGTTTAAGGCGTTCGTCATCTTGTTTGTGCCTGCGGGTACAGCAGGCGCTAAGGAATATCCCAAACCATAGCTTACTAGACCATCAGTCAGTACGTCGGGCAGCCCGTCACCATTGAGGTCAGTCCAGTCTATTGTCGACATGGTTGTGCCGTTTGAGAAGTTACCACTAGCGCCGCACGATGCTTCTGAGATGTTGCTGCTGAAGCTCGCTCCTCCGGCGTTACAGTCTAGCCGTCCCGTTAGAATCAGACTGGCATTGCATTTGGCTACAGCGGCCTTGGCGGCGTCTGTTTGCTCTTTGAATTTGGAGATGTTGTAAGCACTAGGGTTAAAGCTTAACCCCACGTCTTGTCCACTGTTGCTTGAGTTGCCGTTCGACGAGGGTAATGGTGCACCGTATTTCTGTACCCTTCCAATCATTCCTGTTTGTTGTGTAAACATTACGGTTATCTTATTTTCTTTGGCTGAGGCCCAGCCCCTCATCCAGTCGGGGTATCCATCTCCGTTGATGTCTGTCACCGAAACGGTAGTTGTAGACTCTTGTGACGATTCGCTTTGGTTAATTCCTGCGCTGGCGCCGAGTGACACGCCTGCCGAGATAGTCGTGCCCGTGGTTACCGATACTGTTTCTTGAACGGGCGCAGGAAGTCCTTCCCCACTAGAGTCGTAATTAGGTACGTCGAGTACTATCTCGTCGGTTCCTAGTCGCGATGGGCGCATGGTTATCCCGCTTACGTATGCACTGTCTGTTGCTGTGACATACTTATTAGCTTTGGCTACGTATGCTAGCGTGAAGAATTTCTGCGAGTTGGCATCGAACGAGCCGTTCTTAACGAATTCTGAAGCCCCTTCCTGGTCTGTTCCTAACGAGGTTGCGTCGGGTGCCCTCATTTCGCTAGGGTTGATAGGCTCTGTGTTATTGCCGTTCCATGCGAACTGGCCCCAACCACGGTACAGCGTACCATAGTCAAGCCTGTTGAAACTGGAGTGTACCGAGGCGTCTATTGTAGCCACGTGTACAGGTCTTCGTCCCACTTCATGTTTTTTACCTAATTTATCTTTCTCGTAAAGGATAGAATCGCGCAGGATTTGTAGTTCAGCCACATGAGCAAAGTTTAGCTCGTTGAGTACGGAGAAGCAGGCTTGCACCTTGCGTGTCGATAGTTTCGTAAGCAAATGATTACCATCGATGATGTCGCCATCTTTTGAAAGCACGTTCATACGCTCCATCTTCAGCTTTCGGTGATAGATTAATGTTCCATGATTATCTTTCAGCGTGAGGTAAACCGTGGCCGTATCAGTATCTTTGTTGGATTCTCGTCTTACCCTTAAATTAGGTACTAGGACAAATCTATCTCCCCAAGTGGAGTCGCTTGGAGGTAGGCTCACGAGCGTATCGCTTGCCACCGCCACAACCTTGTTGTACATTGTACGTTGTGGTGCGATGATGTATTCGGTCGTGTCGGTGTGGAATATTGGCGCCCATTTTAAAGCTTGCCAGTCAATAGGGCTGTTTGCTCTAGCGATGAAGCTTACGGTTTGGCATGCTTTTGCAACAGATTGGAAACTCCCTTCGAATTTTCCCGAAGCAACAGTGTCTGCGGGTAAGTGTTTGCTTGCTATCACTGTTTGTTTCCCAGTACTGTCTGTCCTAATCACGCAAAGGGTAATGTCGTCGCTTGTTTTGAGTTTGCTAAACCTACCCGAATAATGCACTTCACCATTTACGGACAGCGGGGCAGTTGGGGCTTCGCCACTGATTGCATCTTTTGAATGTCGATAGTGTGTGATATCTGTGCCTGCATAGGTTTTGACTTTAGTATGGGTATAGATAATTTCGGGGTCCCAATCCACAGCATCGCCTTCGCCAGAATTTTTTGCACTCACCCGGAACAATAGATAGTCGCCAGGCCATACGTGCAAGGACTTCTCGGGAGTAGTCACCTGCCCCGACTGTAATAACGTGTCCCTCCATAGTACGTAGTCGTTGTGCTGTATGCTCAGGCTTACGCCGTCGCCCTTTGGAGAGGGTTTAACCACTGTTCCCTTAATCTTCACAGTTCCCTTGTACGGTGCGCGCCACAGTCTTACAATGTCGTGTAGGGGATGTTCGCGTTCCATCTGCTCCCTGATGGTCTTCCTGTCAGGAATGAAAGTTGAGTCCAAGTTGGTCGTACCACCTCCTATAGGATTGTGCGTTCCACCGCTTGTGGGGCTGAAGGTCACTGTTGACCCATCGCTGTGGTTAAAGTGTACCACGCCGTTGTGAGCTATATCTATGAGCCCATCGGCGTTGAAGTCGTGGAAATAGGTTTTGTTTCTGCTTCTTTCGGTGGTTCTGCTATAGGAAGCGCCAGTACTTATGGGTCCGATTCCAGTGGAGAAGTTAATACTCCACGTGTTGCTAGTGACCGATCCCTCGGTAAAGCTAGAAATGCCCAATATGCGCTTCGCCTCTCCGAACAAGGGGTGGGCGAGGTCGCGGTTTAGATTGGGTCGGTAGTATATGTTGCCATCTCCGTCCTTGAAAACCTTGTCAGGCATGCCATCTCCGTTTATATCGACGAGTGT
>ENA-OWNK01001468-OWNK01001468.1-metagenome-genome-assembly--contig:-NODE-1468-length-10069-cov-13.266926_pt1 | contig 10069 bp, 6 predicted proteins | sample MGYA00245343_ERZ651121 | MGnify/ENA primary metagenome ERZ651121 (study PRJEB26857, sample SAMEA4031775) | metagenome | biome: human; feature: oral; material: saliva | place: Philippines | collected 2014... | reverse complement strand
ATGTTACGAAATCTTCGCTGTACAAGGAGTATGGAGATGTAGCACCAGCAGAAATAATATTGCCTTTGTACAATTTAAGTTTTACATCACCAGTTACAGTTTTTTGAGTTTCATCAACAAATGCTTGTAAAGCATACATCAATGGTGCGAACCACATACCATCGTATACGAGTTCAGCGTACTTATTAGCAATGAGTTCTTTGTAGTGGTATGTAGCTCTATCGAGGCAAAGGTATTCAAGTTCTCTGTGAGCATACATGATGATGGAACCACCTGGGTTTTCGTAAACACCACGGGATTTCATGCCTACTAATCTATTTTCAACGATATCTACAACGCCTACACCATAGTGTGCGCCAATTTCGTTAAGTTTTTCTAACAATTGTAATGGAGTACCTTCTTGACCATCTACCGCTACAGGTACACCGTCTTTGAAGGATACAGTTACATAACCAGCTTCATCTGGAGCTTGTTCAGGGGTATGTGTTACCAAGTATACATCATCTTTAGGAGCGTTTGCTGGATTTTCAAGATCGCCACCTTCATGGGATAAATGCCATACGTTTTGGTCCATGGAATATGGATGGGATTTTGTAGCTACAACTGGAATATCATGTTTAGCAGCATATTCCATGCAGTCTGTTCTGGATTTCAAATCCCACTCTCTCCAAGGAGCGATGATTTTCATATTTGGAGCCAATGCTTTGATAGCGAGTTCGAAACGAACTTGGTCATTACCTTTACCGGTCGCACCGTGAGCAATGGCATCAGCACCTTCTTTTTCAGCAATATCTACGAGGATTTTACCGATTAAAGGTCTAGCGAAGGATGTACCTAATAAATATTTACCTTCGTAAATGGCACCCGCTTTTACTGTAGGCCATACATAATCTTTTACGAACTCTTCTTTAGCATCTACGATATACGCTTTAGACGCACCAGATTTGATCGCTTTTTTCTCAACTGCATCATAATCCTCAGGTTGTCCTAAGTCTACGCATACGGCGATAACTTCAGAACCATAATTTTCTTTTAACCAAGGAATGATAACGGATGTGTCCAAACCGCCAGAATATGCGAGTACTACTTTATTTGCTTTACCCATGATAACACCTCATAAACCACTATCTATTTATACTCATATAATTAATATTATATCAGATGATTGTGAAAGCACCGTGGTTGTATCTGCTACCAACGGTCACTTCCGCCTTCTGACAAAAAATAGTATACACTTGTATAATTATAAATGCAAGTATTATTTTTATTCAATTTAATAATATACTTCGGACCGTAACTATCTTTTAAAGGTATTATGTCATTCGTTTAAATACTCAACAATAGGTACATTATTTAATTTCTCTATATCAAGAGCTTTACGAGTTCGAATCATTTTATCTATCAATAAACTAAATATTTCTTGATCCATACGGTTGAAATCAGAAAAATTATTCAAAAACAGAATGTTGACAGTATGATTATCTAATAAATCTTTATCTTTTACTCTTTCTTTTTCTAATACATCTAATAAATAATTATCAAATCCATCACTTTTAGGCACTTTAGAAAAATTAGATATTAATAGCTTAGAGGTATACAATTTATATACCTGATTAGTTTCTAAATTAATTTTTCCAATAGTTCCAAAATCAACAAAATATAGTGCTTTGTTTTGAATACTAAACTCTCTATAATGACCTATTAACGCACCATTATCTAACTTAAGAATTTTATGTTGTAACGCGGAAAGATAAAATGGATACTTAACAACATAACAATCTGGAAATTTATCTTGCGATTTAATTTCATTATTCAAAATTTTAGACCATATATCCTGTTCACTACTATCAAGCTGTTCAATTGATGAATATACCCGATTTAAAGTTAACTTTACATCAGTTGGTATCGTATTTTCATTAGTATATCTAACAATATTATTTTCATATGTTTGTTCATTATAAATACCATAACCATAAGAGGTGATATAAAAAATTTTATTTGCAATTTCATATATCCCATATACATCTCTGGCTATAACACCCTCTGATTTAGAGCTATTTAATACGTTTTCTTCAATATCATAATAAATCTCTGGAGTATTAAACCGGTTATCTGAAAAAAGATAGTTAACTATCAAAATAAAAAATACTAAACAAAGACTACTTATGACAAATAATATTTTTATGTATTTCATTATCCATTTTTTACCCATACAATATAATTTACATTTTTTTCTTTTTTAGCATCATATATAGTTATTAGTCTTCCTCCGGAGTTTAATTGCTCGTTAATTATATCAACCAAACTATTCTTACTTGGAATCTCAGAACCATTTTTCTCTACTGCGCTCTTAATAAGAGCAATACTAGGAGCCTTTCTAATTATACGATCTCCAATAATTCGTATTTCATTTCTTTTCTCCATTTCTTCTAACCTAAGCATTTCAACCGGTACAGCCTCTAGCTTAAATTTAATCATCCATTCATAAGGTTTCAAATGTCCTAGTTCCATTCCCCGAGCCCCTATATTATTTAATATATCTGAAGGTGCTGTACCTTTATGATACTCATAATTTGAATTGTCAACTAATAATGAATTTGTGTAAATCTTCTTTCTTGAATCTATTTCAGCCTCTGAATTAAACTCATGCCGTCCTGCACTTACAAACGGGAACAAATCTAATAATTTCTCACCAGTGGAACTTCTACTATATGAAATATTAGTTTTTATGTTGATAGTTTTACCAGCCGTACCATTATTAACAGCAAATTCAATTGTATCTTTGATAGCTTTCTGCATTTCAATCCCCTGCATTATTACACTACCTAATTGAGAGTTCGCAACAAATTCATATTTACGAGGAGATAATAACTTAAATCCCTTATCTTTATAGTTTAATTGATTAATATAATCTGAATTTAAATTCATCATTAAAAAGGCACCATTTTCTTTAAAAGGATTAGTCTTATTCGCCGCCTCTGCCAACGACCTAAAAAACTCCGGTGATACATCACGAAAATCAACCCCAACTCCTACTGGACCTAATTCTTTTACCAAATTCAAACTATCAGAAACTTCTTCATAACTCACATCAGAATTTACCCTGTAAGCACTGGCTTCAGCATCTTTTTCATATAGAAACGTCTCATTAGAACGCTCAACATAACTAACAGATACCTCATTCCATTTTGTTCCATAACTCGCTACAGCTGCACCTAAATTAGAGTCAGAATCTGTAGAGAAGTTTACTAAAGCACCCAATCCAGCACTTAACCACTGTGCTAAATCAGAATTATCTTTAGCTAACTTTCTTATTTCATCAATTAACATTTCATTAGTCATAGTGGCTTTAAAACCGCTACCTGGTGTATTACCAGCTATACGTGCAGCTAATTCGCCTATGATTCCATGTGCAATAGATTTAGCGGCTTTGCCATCCTTAGATGTTGGTTGCCAGTTATGTAGTTGTTCAAATGCGTTTTTAGAGAATAGACGTGCTAATTCTTGGCGTTCTTCAATTTTCTTTTTATCGAAAATCTTATCTAATTGATGTAACGTATTTTCTGTATTCGTATTGATAGTTTTAGTATCAATTTCTTTACCATCTACAGTTAGTATACCATCAGAGATAGCAGATTGAGTAGTAGAGCTTGCCTTACCTTTAGATCCTACGCCTAAGTTTGGAACTAGACCGATGCTATTATAAATTTTATCATAGCCTTTTTTATCTTTGCTCTTCATCTCTTCGAGTTTCTTTTTACTGCCATAGTAGTTATAGCCGATACCGTTGTTGCTATATGTATACTCAGCTTCGTTTTTGATGTCCTTCATCTCTAAAGATTTTGTAGTCAGTTTATTCTTAGCTTTAGGAGCTTCACTTTTAATAACTGCACCCTCTAATGCAGTCTTATTACCTACATTAATGTCATAGCCTTCTTCTCCGGCATAAATACCTGCTTGTTCTGTTACACTCTTCCATTTGCTATCAATGCGTCCTACACTAGCATTTATGCTACCAGTTGGATCTTTGAAGTTAGGTTTAGAGGACACGAAGAAGCCCGCAGATTTACTATGTTCTTTAAAGTTATCTACATCTTGTAAACTTTGAATATGTAAATCACGGCCTGAATCTACTTCTACCTTTTTACCAGATACAGTGGAACCAATAATATTTGTATCTCGTTTTGCTTTAAGCTGTGCTAATTCGACTGCTTTAAGCTTAGTTGGTACATAACTTTCTTGATGAGTATCCCCATTTTGACGAGCCATATGTCCACTCGCATTAATGTCGAGGAGTCCACCACCAGTTAAACTAATACCTGCCCCAACACTCCACCCAGAGCTTTTATAGGTATTATTAATATCTACAGTATTCTTACCAGCCTCAAGATTTATATCACTAGCGCTATCTAATACTAATTTTTTAGCATCTACTGTTTCTCCGGATAAACCAATACCACTTTGCTGAGCATCACGAGCTTTAATTTGTACTTCACTATCACTAACAAGAGTACCGCCTTGATATGTATTTGTATCTACTACTTGGCCTTGTTTTCTAGAAGTGCTACCAATGCTTACAGATAAGTTTATAGCATCATCAATATTTTTAGCACCTCGTTTAGAATGACCTTTTGTATCTTTTAATACATCACCATTAGCATCACGAAGTTTGACTCCTTTAATAGCTTTATCTACTGCAGCATATCCATCTTGTAGTTGCTGACGCGCTTCATTAAGTTCAAGAGCGGCTAAACGTTTATCATCGCGACCACCAGCTTGTTTGATTGTACGAGTAGCACTTGTAAGCGTATCCGCTACTGCACCACCTAAGGATACGGTAAGACCAGTTTTTTTGTAGCGTTCATCATGTGTCATATGATTATGATCCACATTACCATCTAATTTCACAGCAGAGCCATCTAACACAGCACCTTCTTTAGCAACAATATCTGCGCTTGTAATGTGTACTGTATCATTTGCTTTAATAGTGACAGCGCCTTTAGTACTAGCAATTGTATTTCTTACTGTAGCTTCTTCATGATTTGCTTCATCAATATTGTGTTTTTCTTTACCAATAATGAAGCCTATACCAGCACTACCTAGTAAGCCAGATTTTTTATGACGATACACACTAGAGCCATCTGTAGTAGATTTGTCAGCGCCCAATTCTACCTTACCACCAGCGGTAACAGATACAGCATTCTCGCCCATAATTTGAGCAGATTGACCAGTTACATCTTGAGTACTAGTAATCATTACAGATTTACCACTTAACGTAGAACCTGTTACAGACGTAGTAGTTACATCATCCACCGCATTGGTACTTTCACGTTTTACTAAACTTTTCTTTTTATCTAGGTATACATGATTGACTGTACTATTTGCCTTCGCTGTATGTAGTTCAACCATATTACCAGATACCTTAACTGTATCTGCCGCCATAGATACATCACGTCCAGCAGTAACTGTTGTAGAACCAGCTGCATTAGTTTGTGTAATTCATAGAAAATTTAACCTTACAAAAAACCTTCTAGTTTTTAATTCTCAGAACACTAAGTATAATGAAAAACATTATAATAACGCAAAAAAGGGGCTGTAACTAAAATGCGGTAAAACCGCATTCTGTTACAGCCCCTTTCATATAGGATATTTTGTTATTTAGTCTATATAGTTTTTAATCGCTTCATTGAACAAATCAACTTTGTACTCACGAATTTCATAGGTTGCCAATTGATCGGCATAATATGAATCAAATTGTACAGCCTCTTCTAACTCCTCTCGTGTTCCATGAGCGATAATAAGGCTTTCACCTGAAACATCAGGACATGTGCCAATCATTAAAAATTTTCCTGCATTAAAATATGTTTTATACCATATGTGATGCTTCTCTCTCAACGTATCAAATGTATCCTGGGGGATACGATTCATGTCGAGCTTAATATAAATCGTATACATAATAGGCTCCTATATACTTCTCACTTATACACTATAAGGATCCCTCTCTTAAACACATTATAGCATTTTTCACATCATCTATCCATTGTACGAAACAGGGCGCAGCTTTACATAAGCTACGCCCTGAGAACCTACAAAATATCTTGTTTTATACTTTCACTAATTATAGCATTAATGGAGCTACCACGAAGCCAAGTGCTACTGCAATGGCAATGGCAAGTGCACCAGGAATAAAGAACGGATGGTTGAATACGAGATTACCAATTCGTGTGGAACCAGTATCATCCATTTGTACAGCCCCTAACAATGTTGGGTATGTTGGCAGTACGAAGAGCGCGGATACGGCTGCGAAGGATGCGATAATGATATACACAGAACCTGTATTTTCTGGTGTAATGCCTAACGCTAAGATTACAGCTGGTACCAAAGCTTGCGTTGTTGCCGCTTGGCTATACAATAATGTACTAGCAAAGAAGAATGCTACCGCTAATAAGAACGGATATGCTGTTACCATGCTAGAAGCAAGAGCTTTAATTTCAGGAATATGACCTTTTACAAAGGTATCGCCCAACCATGCTACGCCAAGTACACAGACGCAGGCAGATAAACCAGATTTGAATGTACTTGTATTAACAAGTTGCGCTGTATCAATTTTACAGAAGAATGTAATTGCCGCAGCAATGATCATCATAAAGCCGATGATGGCATCATTTCGCCCAAAGATAACCGGTTTAATAAGACCGATATTTTTAGAGATTGCTGTTGCATAAAATACGATACAGATAATACCAATTAAGAAAATTAATACAGATGTTTTTGCACCTGGTTTCAAGTGGAAATCACTGCTCTTTTCACGAGGTGGAGCCACGTGACCTGCTGCCAAACGTTCTTGGTAAACAGGATCAGAGGACAAATCATTGTTTAAGAAATTAGACATAATGAATGCAGTCAGTAAAACTGCCACAAATGTTGTAGAGATACAGATTGCTAATAATGTTGGATAGCTTACACCAAATGGTTCTAAGAAACCACTCATGGCCACAACGGCTGCGGATACAGGGCTAGCTGTAATACCGATTTGGCTCGCTACAACGGCGATGGATAATGGCACGGATGGCTTGATGTTTTCACTTTTTGCTACCTCCACAATTACGGGAATCATAGAGAATGCTGTATGACCAGTACCTGCCAAAATTGTTAGAAAATACGTAACTGTTGGAGCTAAGTAGTTGATGTGTTTAGGGTTCTTACGCAAAATATTTTCTGCAATGCGAACCAAATAATCTAAACCGCCTGCCAATTGCAACGCACAAATCGCTGCGATAGCCGACATAATGATAAGAATAACATCCCAAGGAATCTGCCCTGGGAACATGCCCATACCAAGACTCAGCAACACAACGCCAAGACCACCGGCATAGCCGATGCCCATTCCACCGAGGCGAACGCCAAGGAAAATAGCACCGAATAGAATAATGACTTGCATAATTACATAAATGTCCATACGATGACCTCCTTTTTACATTTATAACTATATACTATCATAGATATGCAAAATAATCATCGAATTTTGATAATGTATATACTATAGTTTAAATCTTTTATGAAATAGAGGTTGAACATTAAAGAATAATAGGGCGCATGTCATCAAGCAAACCCTCTTCTTCTGTGGCACGTTGAATACTTTCACCTACGATGCGAACCATATCTTCCAATTGCTCCACTGTAGATGCTAATGGTGGCATGAGAATAACTACATCACCGATAGGGCGACAAATAAGACCTTGTTCACGAGCAAGAACGGCGACTTTAGCCCCTACCGCATCATTAGGGCGATACGCTTCATGAGTAGCCACGTCTTTTTCAAGCTCAATACCAACGATAAGTCCGCGTTGACGCACTTCTTTTACATGTTTTAATGATTCAATTGGCTTCAATGCCTTTGTGAAAGCTTCAATCTTCGCAGGCAACCCTTCAATTACCTTTTCATCACGGAATACTTTCAACGAAGCTAATGCAACGGCACAAGCCAATGCATTACCTGTATAGGAATGGCCATGATAGAATGTCTTCTTTTCTTCAAAGGTGCCAAGGAATGCATCAAACACGCGTTTTGTTGTCAATGTAGCCGCAAGTGGCATGTAACCACCGGTGATACCTTTCGACAAGGTCATAAAGTCAGGAGATACACCTTCATGTTCGCACGCAAAGAATTTGCCTGTACGGCCAAAGCCTGTGGCCACTTCATCAACGATGAGGAATACATCATGTTTCGCGGTTAACTCGCGAACCCGTTTTAAATAGCCATGAGGCATTACGAGCATGCCCGCAGCTGCTTGTACTAATGGCTCCATAACGAGAGCTGTAATTTCATCCCCTTCTTCATTGAGGATGCGTTCCAATTCTGCCAAGGACTCTTCGAAGGCTTTATCGCGATCAGCTACATCGCGATATACGCCAGGACTTGGCAATGTTAGTGGTTTGAACAATAAATTATGGAATACTTGATGGAACAATTGAATGCCACCTACGGATACAGTACCTAATGTATCCCCATGATAGCCCGCATTGAGTGCGATAAACTTAGTTTTTTTAGTTTGTCCCACTTGTTGACGATATTGGTAGGCCATCTTGATTGCTACTTCGATAGCCGTACTGCCATCATCGGATAAGAATACCTTTTCCAAACCTTCTGGTGCAATCTCAACTAATTCTTTACATAATTGAGCCGATGGAGGGCTTACCAAGCCGAGCAATGTGCTATGCGCAATTTTATCAATTTGGTCTTTCAACGCTTGATTAAGAACAGGGTGATTATGACCATGAATATTCACCCACAAGGAGGATACACCGTCATAATATTTTTTGCCCTTATCATCGATTAAATAAACTCCTTCTCCACGTTCGATAACTACTGGTTCTTGAGCTAGCCAATCTTGCATTTGTGTAAACGGATGCCATACAAATTCATGGTCCCATTGTGCAATTTGTGAAAGTTGTTTCTCTGCCATCATAACACCTCATACTTAAGATTTTTACATCTATACTATCTACTTAATATCGTATTTCTATTAATACTATATTTCCTATTAATACCATATTTTCTACAAGGGAGCTTTCACTAAATGCCCCATACAGCATGCCAAATCTTAGCTGTATGTAAGAAAGAACGCCCCCACCCAAGCTTAATATGCTCTTGATTTGGACCTTGATATGGCGGCACTACACCGAGCACAGGCACACCTGTATAACGCTCCATATCCTCTATATTTGTTTTCAATAAGAATGGATCTACCAACGTTGTATCGTTAACAATGATACCTTTCACATCAATATTATGTAATTTAGCATACTCATAGGTAAGAACAACGCGATTAATAGAGCCGAGTCTACCATCCGCAACAAGTATCGCTGGATAAGCGATATCTTTCATAAGATTTGTGAAAGTAATATCTGCCGTAAGTGGCGTTGTAATACCGCCAGCACCTTCTACAAAGGTAATATCATGCTGAGCAACTACTTTTTTTACATGAGCCACCACCTCTGGATAATCTATTTCTACGCCTGCTAATTCGGCAGCCAAGCGAGGCGAATAATCACCAGCAAGCGCAATTGGATTCACCTCATGACGACGGGATTCAGGAATACCTACAGACTGCATTAAATACGTCGCATCCTTACTTTCAAGGCCAACGCACATCTCATCCTCATCCATCGTCACAAATTGAGGAAAAGGCACCGCACTAGACGATACAGGCTTAACCATGCCCACATCGAACCCATCAGCCATTGCCAACGCACCAAGCAAACCAGTGACAAACGTCTTACCTACATCCGTATCCGTACCGATGATGGACACACCTAACTGTTTCATACAAGCACCTCTTCTAAACTACAATCATCGATCTATTAGCAACTATATATTAGATATTAGTTAACAATTCAATTACAGTATAAAACTTACAGCTGGAACAGTCAACTATATCAAAATCCATAAGGTTAACAATCTTTTTCTTTCTTAACACCATGCAGGAGAACTTCGCTATATTGAGCGAGTATGCATAACCCGATGAGACTAGTTTACACGCAAAGTAAATAGAAATAGAGGGTCCCT
>ENA-OWNK01001456-OWNK01001456.1-metagenome-genome-assembly--contig:-NODE-1456-length-10115-cov-8.905070_pt1 | contig 10115 bp, 9 predicted proteins | sample MGYA00245343_ERZ651121 | MGnify/ENA primary metagenome ERZ651121 (study PRJEB26857, sample SAMEA4031775) | metagenome | biome: human; feature: oral; material: saliva | place: Philippines | collected 2014... | reverse complement strand
CATGTGAAAAAAGACAAAAGAAAACAAAGTAGCTTTTCACGTGCAAAAGCCCTTATTTACGTAATCCTCTAATTTCTCCACATGTTTATATTACATCTTAATTATACCACAAATTTATGTGGTGCGATAGATGAAAATAAGGTTATTTTCTGATCGTTTGATACGCTCGATATAGCCAATATTGAAGTGGCTTTAAGGGAAGTTCCCAAGTTGATCCAGAATGGACATCTTCGCCGCCGAACGATCGCTTAAACTTCGTAAAGCCAGCCCATGGGTGATTTTTTGGTGCGTTTTCAGGCGCAATTCCGTATAAATCGACTTTCTCCATTTGACGATGTTTTGCATCGATTATCGCTTCGGTGAGCAGGGCAGTTCCAGCGTTAAGCTTGCGATATTCTGGTGTAGAATTTGCTGCCGCATGTGCATAAATTCGAGTTGTTTTTGAGTCGAAAAATAGGGCAGTAGCAATTACTTTATTGTCATATGTCGCGTACCAAAATGAAGCGTTCTTTGATGGCAGTAGGGAACCAGCTTGCTTATGAAAATATGAATCTGGGTGCGGCGACATGCCGGTTCGTTTGGCAACTTCGTGTATCAATTCTAAGAAATATTTAATATCGTCTGGGTTTTGAGATTGATGAACCGTTACGCCTTTTTTGTGATAATTCCTATAGCAATTTCTTACAGGTTGCGCCATACTTGCTATAATTTCTTCCTCTGGCTGCTGGAGATTGATAACGTGCGTATGTTCTGGCTGCAAATGGACGTAAGTGGCTTTTTTCCAATTCTCATCAGATAACACCTTAGAAAAGGTGGGTTTAATTGGTCCGACTCTAAGGAAAGTTACGCCAAGTTTTTTGCCGAGCTCTGCTAAGTCTTTTAGCGCCAATCGTAATGCTTCTTCGTTAATAGCAGTTGGACCGAAGGGGCAATATAAGCGGGAATTGCCTGTGCCGTGCTCTAATATTGCGAAATATTCCCATCCTTCACCTCTGTTGTGAAAGACTTTTCGACCGAGCGATTGTTGGAATTTTTCCCAGGCTGATGATTGTAGAAAATGTTGATTCATGTTGTAATCCTCACAACGTTATATTGCTGTCATTGATAAACTTGGCTGAACTTCTAAATCGTATGGATCTGTCGGTTCGTCAATTTGAGATCTGAAATAACCGAGAGTGGCAATCATCGCGGCGTTATCTGTACAGAGTTGAATAGGGGCGTATTTGATGTCAATTGGCAAAGCTTCGCGTAATTGACGGCGCAATTCTTGATTAGCTGCGACTCCGCCAGCGATTACAACGGAAGCTGGCTGGAAATTGTCAAACGCCTTCTTGGTTTTATTTACGAGAGTTTTTATGGCTGTATACTGGAAACTCGCTGCCATATTACGTCGTAATTCGTCATCTACGAGCGCTGGAAGCTCATGAGAGGGAAAAGTGAAGTCTTTACCGACTTCGTGCTGAACGGCTCTCAAAACGGCTGTCTTAAGCCCAGAGAAGGAAAAATCGTATTCGCCGGATAATTTGGCGATAGGCAAGTGGAATGCGTGTGGATCGCCAAGTTCAGCGGCTTTGGCGATGGCTGGGCCGCCAGGATATGGCAAACCGATGATTTTAGCAACTTTATCAAACGCTTCGCCAACCGCGTCGTCTTGAGTTTGTCCAATAAGCTGATAATCGCCGTGATTTTTGAATAGGACAAGTTGCGAATGCCCACCTGAAACGATCAACGAAAGCATAGGGAATGACGGCTGCTGTTTCGGCAATGTTAGAGATAAATTGTCGGATTGCTTATTGATAAAATTGGCGTACACGTGAGCTTCTACGTGATGAATCTTAAAGAGCGGCTTATTATGGATAATAGCGAGAGTTCTAGCGGCGAGAGTGCCGATTAATAGCGAGCCAATAAGCCCCGGCGCGTAAGTAACGGCGATGGCGTCGATATCATCCCAAGTGCAATTTGCATCAGACAAAGCTTTTTTAATGACGGGATTTACAACTTCCAAGTGACTACGCGCGGCAATTTCTGGAATAACTCCGCCGTATTCTGCATGAATATCAATTTGAGAATTGACGACATTTGAAAGCAAGCGTTCGCCATCTTCAACTATTGACGCCGCTGTTTCGTCGCAACTGGATTCGATTCCCAAAATCCTCATATAAGCCTATTATACAAATTTTTATGGTAGCAGGATAGGTATTGCGGTGCTAATTGTAGGCTAATTATTTTCAACATGTGTGTTTTCTAGGTGGATAAGTTGTTATAATGGTAGGGCTATGAAACGAGTTGTGAAAAATATAATACAGAGATTTTTACCTTATCAATTGATGGTTCGCATTGAGCGGAGATATCATTGGTTGCAGGCTGTCGTGTCGTCATTGAGGTATGGTCGTCCGGCGAGACGAATGCGGGTGATTGGCGTGACTGGTACAAATGGCAAGACGACTACCAGTTTTATGATTCACCGTATGCTAGTTGAGTCGGGGTTAAACGTTGGGCTGATGACTACAGTGGGATATGGTGTGAATAATGATATTAATCCCCAGATTGAACACATGACTACAGTGTCAGCGCCAATCTTAAATAAACGATTGTCCGCCATGAAAAAGGCGGGCGTGGAATGGCTGGTTCTTGAAGTAACAAGCCACGCATTAGCACAATATCGTACATGGGGGGTGCCGTATGAGATTGCAGTAATGACTAATGTAACTCACGAACACCTAGACTATCATGGCACATTTGAAGATTATAAGAAGTCAAAGTTGCGCTTATTTCAATTAGCCAATAGACATCCGCAAGGATTTTCAGTAGTTAATTATGATGACGAATCTGTTGCTGATTTTTTAAAAGGAGCCAGAGCAAGCGAATCATATGGGCTACATGGCGGTCAATTAGTGGCACATGAAGTATCTCTGACTGGAGACGGTAGTCGCTATATAGCTACTGCTCAAGGTGAAAAATATGAAATTGCGTGCCACATTCCTGGTGAATTTAATATATATAATAGCTTGGCTGCTGTGGCAGTGGGTCGGCGTGTCGGCCTTACTAATCAACAGATTGAACGAGGGATTGCAGCACTGAAAACTGTTGAAGGGCGTATGGTTTCGTTGCGAGAAGGTCAAGATTTTACTGTAATAATTGATTTTGCTCATACTCCAGATGCATTTGAGCGACTACTAAGTGACTTGCGATTACAGACTAAAGGTAAATTGGTGGCGGTATTTGGTAGTGCTGGGAGGCGTGATGAATCTAAAAGGTCAATCCAGGGTGAAATTGCGGGCAGGTATTGTGAAGAGGTAATTTTGACAGAGGAAGATAATCGCGATATTGATGGTGGTGAAATCTTAGAGCAAATTGCAGCAGGCGCTATACGATCTGGTAAAAATAAAGATGAAAATCTGTTTCTAATACCTGATAGAACTGAGGCAATTATATTTGCAATGACACGAGTGCATAATGATCGTGACACTGTTGTGCTGTTGGGAAAAGGGCACGAGAAGACCATTGAACGAGCGGACGGCGAGCATCCGTGGGACGAGGTTGCAACTGCTCGTTCAGCAATTAGGTCGACACTCCGTGGTGATATAATAGAGTAATGAAGCGGATAATTGTTGATCGTATATCTCGGATATTACCAGATAAAACAGTAGCGGAGTTGCATAATGTGTATAGAATTATACGGACGAAGATGATTAGCCTAAGATATGGCAATCCAGCTCGTGGCTTGAGAATTATCGCGGTAACAGGGACAAACGGGAAAACTACGACCGCTTGTTACATCAATGAGATTTTGAAAGAGGCTGGCTTTAAGACTGCATTATTTACGACGGCGGTGATTGAAATTGCTGGCAAGGAAAAGATAAATGATTTGAATGCGACGGTTCCGACTGTGGCGAGGCTGTTTAGCTTTTTTCAGACAGCTCAGCGTGAAGGCGTGGAATATGTGATTTTAGAGGCAACAAGTCACGCTCTGTCGCAGCATAAATTTGACGGCGTGCCAATTGAGGCGGCGGTGATGACTAATTTGACTCAAGACCATTTGGATTATCACAAAACGATGGAAGCTTACGCGGCAGCTAAGGCTAAATTGTTTGAGAAAAAGCCGAAATATATCGTGCTGAATCGTGATGACGAGTGGTTTGAATATTTTGATAAGTTTACGGCTTCTGGCGAGAAAATGACTTACGGGACGAATCCGGAAGCCGAAGCTCACTTGACGCACGTTAAGTTGTATAAAAAGGGAACAGAGGCGAGTTTACTGATTGATCATCAAACTCATTTGGAGTTGGCGACTAATTTGCCTGGCGAATTTAACGTGATGAATATGTCGGCTGCGGTGTCGTTGGCATATTTGTTGGGGATAAAGTTGGAAGATATCCAAGAGGGCGTGGCGAATTTGGAAGCGATTCCTGGAAGATTCGAGCGAGTAGAAAATAAGCTTGGAATTGATATTATTGTGGATTATGCTCACACGCCAGACGCGCTGGAAAAATTGCTAAAAACCACTCATAAAATTACCAAGGGGCGATTAACTTTGGTGTTTGGTGCGTGCGGCGATAGAGATAAGACAAAGCGACCGATTATGGGCGAGCTGGCGGCTAATTTGGCAGATAGGATTTTCCTAACTGACGAGGAAAGTTATAACGAAAATCCAGATGAAATTCGGGCAATGATTCGTCAGGGAATTGAGCGAACGAAAAAGGCTCATAAAATGACGGAAATTGCTGATCGAAAACAGGCGATTTATCAAGCTCTGAGGTCGGCTGTTCGTGGCGATACGGTTCTGATTACGGGTATGGGTCATGAGCAGTACCGAATTGTGAATGGCAAGCGAATTCCGTGGAACGACAAGAAGGTCGTTCAGGAAATTATTTCTGAGATTGAGAAAAAGAGTCGTAAAATTTCGCTTTAATCTGTTTCCAGCTTTGTGATTGGCGAACTAATTTTTCTGCATCATTTGGATCAAGCAGCAATTCTTTCACGGTGTCTTCAAGGTAAATGCCGCCCTGTGAGCCTTTGAATAGAATTGTCGTATCTTTAATGTCGCTATTTTTCAGGAATTCTCCAGCTTCAAGCGCCGTGTCAAAAGAAATTACTTTACAGCCATTTTTTTCAGCGATTGGTGCGAGGTGTTTTTTTGACATTTTACCAACAGTAATAAGTAACTCTAATTGGCTTGGGTCGCAAATTTCGCCGATTTTTTTATGCTCTGATTCGGATGTTTCGCCCAGTTCATTCATATCGCCCAATACGGCAATTTTATGATTGGCAGAGATGGAATAGAGCGTTCTTAGCGAATTTTCCATGGCAATAGGACTGGCGTTGTAAGTGTCGTCCAGCAACGTACAGCCGCGTATGCCGCGTAAAATATTCATTCTACCTGAAACTGGTTTGATTTTTGTTAAAGCCGCCGCAACTTCTTCAATATTCATTCCGCAAGCTAATCCCGCCGCCGCCGCGCCAGTGATTGAGCGGATGTTGTGTTTGCCTAATACAGAAATATTTATGTCCTGAGAAGTTTCTTCGGAGTGTCTTAAATTGACAATACAACCAGTGTCTGTAGTCTTTTTAATTTCCAGGAAAACATCAGCGGATTCGTCGCCGTAACTTACGCGATTTCCAACTATGAGATTATGATATTTTTCATCGATATCGTGAAGGTTGAAGATGGTTTTTTTAGAGACTTGGCTGATGGACAACTCCTCATGAGCTACCGTATCCATATTTTTGAAAAACTCCATATGCTCAGGAGCAACAGAGGTAATTATGGCAATGTCGGGCTGAATATAGCGCATAAAAGTAGCCATTTCACCAGGGCAATCAATACCGCATTCTTGAATGATTATATCTGGCGATTCGGGGTTTTTTATGCTGGCGTGTGCCGCGGAGAAGACTTTTAGCCAGGCTAGGGGAGATTTGGCGTTTTTTGGTCCGTCTACGCCTAAGATTTCCAGCGGCGCACTTAAGGTTGTGTTCAAATTGCCACGACTATGGCGCACGGTGAATTTTTCTGATAGAACAGTGGCGGTTGCTGATTTTACGCTAGTTTTACCAACGCTGCCGACTACGACAATTAGTTTGGTGTCAGGATGAGATTTAAGATATTTTTTTACATAAGAACCGAGAATTGTTTCTAAGAGATGTTTGAATAATTGCATGGAGTTATTATAACAGATTGAGGAATAGTAGGGAGAAGGGTGTGAGGTTGCATTTTTAATGATTTTATGGTATTATAGCAGTTATGACTCATGATAGACTGAGAACACAGAGATTGCCAGGTGAAATCATTAAAGCGATCACTCGGACAAATGAATTTTTGAAAGAAGCGTCAACCCTAGATAGGCGGAAAGCTGGAAGGGTGGCATTGGTGGGAGCTGCATTGAGCGCTGCGCCGAAGATTGTCGATAGAGTTAAAGAACGGAAAGGTGCTCGATATGAAGCAACGAAAAGTGATGAAATGCGCCAACTAGAGCTGATGGCAATTCTGCCCGATTGGCTAAAAGCTCAGCAGAAACTAGATAAGCATAGGGATAAGATGACGCGAAGGGAAAGAATAAAAACCCTTGAGCCAGTGGTGGCGTTTAATAAGACAGTACGTGAAATGATTGACACTGAGCAATATACTACCATGTCTCAAATAAAGCGCTTTGTCAGCGGAACTTTACTATATGCTGGATATAGTAAGGAGGAGATTGCTTATGCAGAGAATACTGCGGGAATTGCTATTAATGGTATGCGCCATGAAATTGCTGCCGAGAGCGTGTTGAGTTCTTTGCCTGAAGTCTATGGAATTGACGGGGCTAGTGCTGAGGAGGAGTTTGATGGTAAGGATATTATCGTGACATATCGCGGCGTGACGTTAGGAATTGATATAAAATCAAGCCAGCAAAATGCTGAAGAAGCGAATAGGCGGGCTCGCTGGTATAGTGATCGGGGAGATTACGTTGCAATTTGGTCGGGATTCAAAAACAGCGATTTTGGCGATGGCTTAATTCCTAGTAGAAAACAGATTGAGTCAAGGCAGGAGTATTTTCGGGCGGTGATGGATAGAGCTATTGGATACGTGTCTGCAGATAATAATGTAATTAAATTTTATAGATAGGATGTAGTAAAGGAAATGGATTCTTATAGAATTGTTAGTCCGTCTAATGCGGAGGAATTAGACGCGATGCTGCGCGAACGGCCTTTGACTGGGGCAAAATTACGGTTAACATTAAGGGAAGACCTTGGTGATGAATTAGCAGCCAGAAGAGGCGATGAACCTGAAGAGCTTGAGGCTGATTTTTCTGCTGAAGTGATTACAACCGATGATCGGCTGCAGGTTTTAGGCCGGGTTGCTATTAAAGAAGTTATAAGAACGGGCAGGATTCAAAGACGCCTATCTTCATCGTCGGAGGGATCGCTGCCGCATACCCAAGATCCAATGGCAGCTCTGTTTGATTACGGTGATAGCGACAGTGACGATATGCCGCAATTTGATGGTGACGACACGTTGGGTCCGGATCAGCTTGAACTAGTAATTGATTAAAGCAAGCGGACAAATACGGAAAATTAGCACTCACACTTGACGAGTGCTAAATTTGTGCGTTACAATAGATACGTTGTTAACGAAATGGAGGATAACGTGAGTACACCTATTAAGCCTCTTGGCGACCGTGTTGTAGCGGTGCGTGAAGAAGCAAAGACTCAGACAGCGAGCGGAATTTACTTGCCTGATAACGCTAAAGAAAAGCCAGTAGTTGCGGAAGTTAAAGCAGTTGGCGGCGATGTGAAGAACGTCAAAGTCGGTGATCGGATTGTCTATAAGGAATATTCGACTACGGATTTGAAAATTGACGGCACGGAATATTTGGTTGTTCGCGAAGAAGATATTTTAGCAACGGTTGTTGGATAAAAAGGGGAGTTTAATTATGGCAAAAAAAGTTTTTTATGATGACGATGCGCGAAATCGCGTGCTTGGCGGTGCTAAATCGCTATACGACGCAGTTAAGGTAACTTACGGTCCAAAGGGTCGCAACGTTGTGATTGCGAAAGGTTTTGGTGGACCAACTGTTACTCATGACGGCGTAACTGTGGCTGAAGGAATTGAATTGCCAGAAAATGATGACGAAACGCTAGGTTATAAAGTCGGTGCCGATTTAATCAAGCAGGCTGCTAAGAACTTGAACAAGCAAGCAGGCGACGGCACAACGACTGTAACGGTGTTGACATACTCGATTTTGAAAGAGGCAAATCGATTGATTGCGGCTGGACATAATCCGATGGAACTTAGGAAAGGCATCGAGCAAGCTGGCGCGGAAATTGTTAAAGAATTGAACAAATTGGCTGAGCCGATTGAAGGCAAGTCTGACCGCGTGGCTGAAGTTGCTACGATTTCGGCGGGAGATGCGGAAATTGGTAAATTGATCGCTGGCGTGATTGAGAAAGTCGGTAAAGACGGCGTGGTTACTGTTGAGGCTGGTCAAGGTTTGGAGCTGGAAGCTGAAGTTGTCGAAGGTTTTAGCTTGGACAAGGGTTGGGTGAGTCCGTTCTTCGTTACTGACGCGGGTCGCCAGGAAGCTGTGTACGAAAAGCCAGCGATTCTAATCACCGACAAGAAAATTTCTAGCGTGCAAGAATTCTTGCCAATGTTGGAAAAATTGGCACAAAGCGGCAAAAAGGACGTTGTTCTGATTGCTGACGAAGTTGAAGGCGAGGCGTTGAGTATTTTGGTCTTGAACAAATTGAAGGGCGTATTTAATACCGTAGCTGTTAAGGCGCCAAGTTTCGGTGATCGTCGCAAAGACGTACTTCGTGACATCGCTGTACTAACTGGCGCGACTGTGATTTCTGAAGATCACGGATTGACATTCGAAAACGCTGGCTTAGAAGTTTTGGGATCGGCACGTAAGGTGATTGTTGGTAAAGATGAAACGACAATTATCGAAGGCGCGGGCAAGCCTTCAGGTGTGAAGGAGCGAATTGCTGAGATTAAATCGCTTTCAGAAAATGCTTCTAGCGAGTACGAGAAAGAGCAATTCGACAAGCGTGCCGCAGCGCTATCTGGTAAAGTTGCGGTTATTAAGGTTGGTGGCGCGACTGAGACGGAAATTGACGAGAAGAAGTTCCGCGTTGATGATGCGGTGGCGGCTACTAAGGCGGCTTTGGCTGAGGGAATTGTTGCTGGTGGTGGCGTAACTTTGGTCAATTTGGCTGGCAATCTAAAAGTTAGCGGCGCGGATAGTTTGTCGGTTGGTCGACAAATCTTGAAAGACGCTCTGAAGCAACCGTTCTTGCAGATTATGAAAAATGCTGGGTTGAATGCCGATGCGTTGCTTGCTCAAGTTGAATCTGGCAAACCTGGATTCGGCGTTAACGTTATGAAGCCAGAAGATGGTCTGATTGACGTGAAGAAGGCTGGTGTTATTGATCCAGCTCGTGTGACTAAAGAAGCTGTTCAAAATGCAGTGTCAATTGCGTCAACTGCGGCAACTATGGGTGCTTTGGTGGTTGATATTCCAGAGGCTGAAGTTGCAGCTGCTCCTGGCGGTATGCCGGGAATGGGTATGATGTAAATCTGCCCCGAGCAATAAAAATCCCGCCGAAAATGGCGGGTTTTTATTTTGGAGAAATGGCTTAACGAGGATTTGAGAAATAGTCGATTTCTTTAATGATATCCAGTAGAGCCTGGGCGCGGCGAGCTTCGTCGACAATAGCTACGGCAGCGTCGTGTGCTGGTGCGATCAGAGTTTTATCGTCCGTAGAGCGAAGAAGTAGCAGGTAAGTGTCAAACTTTTCCTCTGGAGAAACATCTAGCTTGTCGACTAATGGACGCAGCTCGTTCAAGGCAGTTTGCTTAATCGTATCAAGCGCAGGATCTGCGGCTGCAGCTGGAGCTGGTGTGCTGACTGTTGGAGTTGGCACAACTGGCTCTGGAGTGGCAGGCTTCGCTATATCAATAGCAGGCTCATCGTTCTGGTCTGTAGCGACAGGATCCGGTGAGATGGTTGCAGGATTAATTACAGGTGAAGCTGTAGCATTTGTTTCTTCGAATTGTAAATTATTGTCTGTACCTTGTGACACGCCAGCTAATACCTTAGCCAGTTCTTGGTCGTCACTGAATGATTGATTAGCTT
>ENA-OWNK01001455-OWNK01001455.1-metagenome-genome-assembly--contig:-NODE-1455-length-10118-cov-3.604591_pt1 | contig 10118 bp, 16 predicted proteins | sample MGYA00245343_ERZ651121 | MGnify/ENA primary metagenome ERZ651121 (study PRJEB26857, sample SAMEA4031775) | metagenome | biome: human; feature: oral; material: saliva | place: Philippines | collected 2014... | reverse complement strand
ACCAGTAGCCATAGTATAAGTAAGATTATTTATAGTGATATTCTTCTCAAAAGCCTTTTTATTAACGCTAGTAACAACAGTCTTACGAATCTCTTCTAAGAACACTTGCATTTTCTCTGTCTTGAATTTAATCTCGGGGAAGATTACATTCTTAAATGCCATATTAGTTCGCTCTGTCTTTCGACCTCTCCAGGCACTTGGCTGGAGATTACTAAATTCAGAATAGAACTTAATGAACATTTTATCTGCAATGTTACTACGACTACTGCTTAAAACATCAATACCATAGGCTTTTGTAATGTTGTATCTAAGTTTAACTTCATCAATAAACAACCTAACCATCTCACAGACGATAAACACGTCATTAGTATTATACTTCATAACGTCATCAATCCATTCTGGAATGATATATCTATCCCACTTATCAATAAGACGATTAAGTTTATCAGCAGGAATACCTCTAAGCCGCTCATTCTTTTGATACAAATGAATATCTAAATCACTAATATCAGGAAGTTCATGTTCGAGAAGCTCATACCATTGTAAATTGATAGATGTTTGTTTAAGACTTTTGGCGAAATAAACTGTTTCACCGCTATCTTTATTAACGCCCTTACCAACTTTATTAAGAGCAAAGATTGTCATAACATCTATATCAACATAAGGCATAGAATAACCATTAAGCATATTAAGAGTATAATCTCTTCTAGCCATCTCTTTATTATCTTGAAGACTTATTATCTTCTTACTCAATTCATATAATCTGGTAATAAGTTCTTTTGTAGTATCTACTTGCCCTGCGAACATGAGCAAACCAGCAACCATATATTTATCATAACGGTTGTTGTTATACCCAAACATATCAGTTCTAATAGCAACACCATCATCTGTGCGATGAGGCCTCATACTATTAAGATAACCGAGCATGGGTATTAACTGACTATCATCTTTATCAGTTATATAGAACTTCTTTACCTTTACAGAATCAAGTTTATCTTTAATTTCAGATACAGTGTATTTCTGAACAAGAGGAATAGGCCGACGTTTCTTACTATCATCTCTACAATCATCAAAGACTTTAAGGTAATCACCCAAATCTACGATAACAATAGAAAAGAAGTTGGGAAGTATTTCAACGTCATACGCTCTAGTATCAATCATAATATCGCATTTATGTTATCCATAGCATATAACCAATCTTTTTCTGGCTCTACTACAAGCAACATAAATACGACGAAGTAAATCATCTACATCAGCATAGGCTCTACCATTTTTATCATATAACATATCATTCAAATCGACAAAAACATTATCATAAGTACTACCTTGACTCTTATGAGAGGTAATAGCAAATCCATAATCAATATCTCTTGCATACAGAATAGTACCATTTTTACTGATAACATTAGTAGGCAAAAGATACTTACGTTTGAATGTATAATAAGCCTTCCATTTGGCACTGCGAGTACCACCAGTGGCACTTTTAGCAGTTTGTATCAAATTAGAAATAGTCTTATGATACATGTTAATCGTATAATTATCATTAGGGTCGATTATAAAAGTAGGAGCAGTAACTTTACCACCATGTACTTTTTGGAATCTAACAAGAAAGCCCTTAAAACTATACTTAGGATCTACAAAATCAGCTAAATCATGAATAATATACTCTTCACTATTGTTCATAACAACATCATTGAAATCATCAACAATAGTTTCATAGCACATAAACAAATCATGCTTAGTGATAATATTCTTATCAGCAGATTGCACTATTCTATTACGAACAAACGTATTCCAATATGACACTTTAGCATTGGTATAAGCAACAATGCGATACATGTCAATATTCTTAGTATATTCTTCATCTTTGAAGCTCTTTTCAATCACATTGGCAAATTCATCACTACGACAAATATAAAAGCCTTCACCATCATCATTTATCTTATTAAGACCAATGTTCTTACTAACAAACTCAATAAACTTATAAGTTTTATGGCTTACATCTGTACGAATAAGGTCTAGTATCTCTCTAATAGGATTAACTTTATCTTGACGAACAATAGTTGTAAGTTGAAAAGTCTTTCCACAACGAGAGAAAGCAATAGACTTACGTTCATTTACAGGTGCAAGCTGTTTATCATCACCAATCATAACAACTTTAATACCCAGAGACTTGGTCTTATTATAAATATAAGTAACCAATCCAGCAGTAAGCATACTAGCCTCATCAATAATCAATACAGCTATATTATCCAACTTAGGACTAGCAGTAGGGTCAAATTGAGGATTCTTAGGGTCGAAATTATCAAGATTGAGATTAAGACGAAGACCAAATGTACTTTGAATAGTATATACTTTTTCATTTCCAATAGCTTCACTAAAAACTCTACAAGCCTTATGAGTAGTACTAGTACAACGAATCATACTAGGACTATACTTACAATGTGTAATGATGTAATTAGTAACAAATGTTTTACCAACACCACCAGCACCAACAAGACCAACCATGTGATTGGCATTGTTAAAATCACCATCAATAAACTCGATAAGACCTTGAATAGCTACTTTCTGGTCTTCAGTAAAAACAATAGTCTTATCGGGAAGAGTAGGTGTTTTATTAGGCACACCTACGCCTTTTCGGTTGAACCAATCAATGTTATTTTCTTCAGACATTAAATAATCTCTTTTTGTATCTGGTTGTTATTGTGTCATAGAATCTACGAAAGTAGGCCAGTTGTTTCTTACCTTCTTCATTGTCCCAATCCACATATATCTTTTTTATACGAAATACTTCTTTCTTAGTAATGTTATCAATGACAACATTCCCATGCACACATAAACCAGGAGCAAACGGAAGATAATGAAGAAGATGATTCTTTCTTCTACCAGCTTCTCTTATATATTGTACTCTTCTTTTGTTCTTATCTAAGAACCTAGAATAAACAATCTTTCGTTTACCACAGGCATAACTAATTGTAGCAATAGGATAATTTGTACCATTACATATAACAAAAAAAGACGCATCAAGTGTAATACCAACTACACCAGATACGTCTTTGTGTACTATTTTGAAAGAAGTATTTGGGTTTGCATTTGATTTTCTGCCCTCCCCCGTAGAGGAATGGCATACTTTAACGCTAAAATCAAATACTGCCATCTCATATTCAATCTTCTGTTTCGTCTACATTATCATCATTATCTTCATTGCTATCAACAGCATTTTCTTGGCGGCGCGTCGATAACAATTTACGATATGACTTGTAGATATTGGGAGCATTAGATGTTTGCTTAGTATAAACAACCACATATCCACAATGATTAACAAGGTAATCAATCTTACCACGAACTCTGATACCAACTTCAGCAGATTTACCAATGCAGATAACCTTACCGAGAGTATCTACACTAACTCCTTTTTTAGCCATTACAGAACGAACGGCATAAACTTCATCGTACTTTGATTTACTCATACTTTACATTTAATTTGAGGGTTATAATTATATGTCTAAGATAAGACATGTTATTTGCAGAATTACCAGCAATACCAATATAGAATATATTAGGTTGAAAATACCTCGTTCTACATGTTTATCACGATTTGTTCTTTTATCATCAAAGAATAGCTTATATAAGATATTACATAAGGTCTTTGGTGATATAATCATAATCAATAATAGCGGTATTGTTATGAACGATACGATTATATACATAATTAGTAATATGATTAAGATTAAGTTTGTGCTATATGGGAGAATAAGGCATAACGATTTCGCTTGGTCTATAATTGAATTATAAGATGCTCGCTTTGCCCTTTTATTTTGCTTGTGTTGAGTTGTTTTTGCTTGAGTAAGGGGATAACTAGGCCAGAACATTTAACGGCCTACTAGAGCCTACTCGGGGCAACTCGTTTTTCAGCTGTGTGTTTAATGATACCAAATAAAAATAGTAGGAGTAGCACTAATACGATTAGCACTACTACCTACTACCTCAAACATATTACCATTAAACAACTCTTATGAGTTGGGGGTAGTGTGAGAATCGAACTCACATAGATATTACTATCTATAACCGTTCTACCCTAAGAAGGTCTTTATCGACCTTCTTCTTTCAATGAATCTGCGTATTCCACAGCGGCTTCAGACATAATCTTATAAGCTACTGCCATATTGTTCAAAATATCACCTAAAAACACATTTGTGTTAAGGGTTTTGCTAGATTCATAGAGACTTTTCTCTGTAACAGCTTTAAGAATATCAACAGAATCAATAAAGATATTATTGATAATCTCAGCATCACCTTCTTTAATAACAAGAAGACCATTATCTCTAATAGAAGTATGCGCTGCAGTAAGCACTGTTTTACTTACAAAGTCAATAAGTGCTGTTTTAATGTCGTTATCTTGTTCCATAATAGTATTATTGTTATAGTTGTTGTTTTGTTATTTAGCTGCGTAGCAATCAGAATCTTTAATACAAGAAGAAGGTTCTTCTTTATCAATGTCATCATCAGAACCAGAAGGTTCAAAACCATCTACAGCAACATAAAGGTCATCACAAGCACTTTTCAGTTCTTTATAAAGACCAGAAAGAGTTTTAAGAGCCAGTTTACTAACTTCTTTAGGATTGATTTCATCACTATTAGGAAGCTCATCAAGACGAGAAATAAATCGCTTAAGCATACAAGTAGTAGCATAATTGATTCTATCACTCATAGGAGAAATATCCTTAATGACAATCATTCCATTTAGTTCTTCATCTACCAGAGTTAGAAAACTACTAGCAAGAACAGTAGCAACAAGATTGTCAAAACGATCAAGTTGCTCTTCTCCAGAAGGAATATGTTTCATTTAATTCCGTATTTGTTCATTTCATCAACATCAACATCGTATTCACCTTTACGTTCATGTTCGGCTACAACGTCATCAATGTCTTTATTGAAAATATCCTTAGACATTTTAATCTTATCGTCTTCAAACATAAGACTAGAATTATGATTGCAATAAACAACAATAACCCTATAAGTAACTCAGTGATTAGTAGTGGTTAGGTATTGAACAGTCTCCTTCCTCTACGGGGAAGTCATTGTTGTCTATTGCAATCAAGATTGGCGTATGCTATTTGTTACTTAGCAAGAAAGTCCTTAGCGTCCATTTCTGCACACTCCTTAGATTTCTTAGTAAGATACTCATAGAAGGTCTCTGTAGATTCTTCATCACAAACACTATCAAAAGTCTTACTCAGTTCTTTACGAGCAAGTTCATTTGCAGCATTAGTGATATTCTCTGAGAGAACTTTAATAGCAGCATTAAGAGCATCAAAGAAGAAACCTTCAAGATAGCTGTAATCACGATTGAGATTACGATACTTGACGGTAAACTTGTTATAGCGGAACATTACGTATTGCTTATCACCGCTAATATCTCCACGTTCATTAAGAAACTTAAGAAGCGCAAGAGACGTAAGGCGAGCCAAATCTCGGTTATTACGGAAGAGCAAACCGATTTTAGCAAAATGATAAGGATAACGCTTAGCATTGGGATCGAGACCGCGCTTGTTTGCGGTAGCATCATCGCCATCACGATAACCACTGTTCATAACAACAGTACCATCAGTTTCAACTTTAACTTGACCAGTCTTAATAGCTTCAGTAAGTTGGTCAGACATAGTTTTACTCATAATTGTTTTGAGTTTGAGATTAGAAAAATGATTTGTTTTGGTTCTATCATCGGAACGCTTAACAGCATCAAGAATAATGATAGTATTTAATATCAGCGCGATATTAACAACCGCAGCAAAGGTACTAATTGAATTTATAACCAACAAGAAATCTCGTAAGTTTTTAAGCAAGACCAATTCAAATAGTACCAATGCTGCGGACGTTAAAGCGTTTTGTTCACAAGAGCATTAGTTTATAACTCTTGTGTATTATGACAAATTCTTACTCGAAAGAAGCCATAAGAATCTTATCAGCAAGTTTATCAGCCATCTTATTACCAACCTTAGAAAGACGGATATTGGTGATGTAATTGATAATCACATCATGTTGGAAATAAGTAGCATTTTCTTCAGTAGCAGGTTTATTGCTAAAGGGATTGTAATAAGCAACACCTTGGGGAACACGTTGTTGAATCACATCAACCTTAGCACCAGAAAGGATAAGCGTAATCGCTTTGGGATTGTTGATGAGAGTATTGGCAAGCCAAGAGAGTTCATCATTCTCTTTAATAGCACCAACAAGTGCATAAAGAGACGAGAAGATAATGTTAGTCTTACCTTCAGAATAAACACCATCTTGGTCTGCAATGAAACCATCAATTTGGGTTCCAAGAGTGAGAGATACCATAGTATAGGCATCTTTCTCAGTAGCATTAAGGTTCTTAACTGTTACGTCCTTAATGCGCTTAGCACCCTCAGAGAGGAGCTGAGTGATAGGATTAGCAGCCTTAACGTTAGCAGCCGCAGTTTCGTCAATTACAACACCAGCATTGTTGTTGTTAGCATTTTCATTCACGTTAGCGTTGTTAGTTACTTGAGTAGACATAATAAAAAGTATTTGGGAGTTATTGTTTGGTTAATGGGTTTGTCTTGTGGGATACAGAAATCCCGATCACACTAATCAGTGCAATCGGGATCTGTAGGAGTTTGTACACCAAGAATTGGTGCATGTTGAGGCGCGTAATACGTAGGAAGAGGACGAACAGCAGGTTTGTCTTGAAGATTGATAACATCATTATCAACGTTCTGTATTTCCTTATGCAGTTCGTTAATTTCACTATGAATATTGTCAGTAGTAAACTCTACGTAATTAACTTTGGTATAAATGTCATCTACATATACCAATGTTACAAAGGTTGTGGTCATTACCACCAGCATCATGAAGTTCGACTTCAAGAATGCCTTTGCTTTGGTCAGCATTTTCATCTTTCTAATTGTACAAAACCAATTTTATAAAGACTATTGATTTGCTTAGCAAATTCAATAAGACCTTTTTCATCATGGATGCTCACAAAGTTATTGATGAACTTATATGCAGGCATAATATCATTAAGAGTGATATGATAACCAACATATTTACCATTCTCATCACTCTCTTTTTCGTTGAGTGTAGCTTGAGAATTAAGAAGACTTACAATTTCAGCAAGTTCATCTTTGGTTTCAACAACAACTTGATTAACAAGTCTAGGTTTGGCTTCTTCCATGCTACCATTATAGGTAACTTCATAGACACTTAAGAGTTTCATATTGGCTTTGATTTATGAATTGAGAGTTATAGTACTAGCATTGCTACTATGAGCAACACTAGTACTAATGGAATCTGTTTAGATGACTTCAACGTTTACGTCATCTTGACGATGAGCGTCATGACGAAAAGTAGATGTTGCTTTACGAATAGTTGTAAGTGCAACACGATCGGTGACTTCAGAAGTATGTCTACCATAGAACAATTGCATGGTGTACTTACTAGTAAAGTTACCTTGACGGTCACGTTGAATCATGGCAAGGTCTTCAAGAGCATCTTTAAGAGCTTGAAGCTCTTTAATATCATTGAAGACGAAATAGCCATACAGCTGTGGTACTTCCACAGGTTGGCCAAGGGGAATGTAATCCACCTTAACTACGATTTGAGCGTTATCCATATTAGCATTAGGATTATGTTCCACATTAAGATACAAAAACTCCCCCACAATCATATTACTATGACTATGAGGGAGAAAAACCTATATGGAACTATGAAAATTGTGAGAGAATTGTCAGTCTTTCTTTGCAGCAGTAACAAGAGTTTTTCTTATATCAGCAACAGTACCACCTTTACCGTTAATAGTACGAACATTAGCTTCGCTAATAGCAAAATCAAGTTCAGTAGAATTACTGAAATCAAGTTTAGAAAGAACTTTTGTGAGGTGCAACTTCTGTTGAAGATTATCGAGAGAAGAAAGAAGAGTGCTTAGGTCTTGAATATCAGTTGGTTCAAGATAGTAAGAAGCGTATGTATCGGCGTTAGGATTAAATTGAGCAACAGCAAGCGAATTTAGGGCTGATGTAAGAGTTGGAATATCGTCTGGATTAGGGTCTGGAATGACGGTAAAGAGAGTACGAGAGAGTTCAGTAGTATTACGAACTCCACGAACAACACGATAAACAGCTAAACCTTTCATCTTTTTCAATCTAAACCAACAACCAAAACGTTACTCTTATCAAGAACACCTAATCTTTTCATATCCTTCTCAACCTGATACATAAGAGTATCCAAAGTATGATATTGAATCTTATTCAAATCCAAATCATTCTTAGTAACGATACACTTAACCTTATTGTTATTGCAAATAGCCCTAACATAAGCAATAGCCTTTTGAAGGTTGTTTCCAAGACAAGCAACATACTCTTTACGAGCAGTATCTTCACCTTTACGTGTGATGAAGAATGAGAACTTAATGTACATAAGCGATGTGTTTAATGGGTTATATGCTTTGTTCATTTGGTTCACGCTGCAAAGGTAAGAACTCTTCGCTTAACAACCAAACAAACAAACCAAAATTCGTTGTGTTTCTTGTTTGAGGGTACTGACACGAACGCTTAAAAGGACATTCCAGCGTCTTGCCGACCTTCGATATGTATATGTTTGAGGACTGATAATCAAGTATTTACTGCGTACTGAGTACCGCAGTGATCACAACTCTAATTATATAGACAATAATAGTAAGGGGAGAGCCGTAGCCCTCCCCGATACTATCATTTAGAGTATGAACGTTTGCATGTCAGCTGCTTCAATAGCAGCAAGAGTTTGACGCATTACGCGTTTGCCAGCGTCACCAAGGCTGATGCTAACAATACGAGTAGAAAAGCATTCTTGGTCGTATGCGTGGCCTTTGTCGCTAACCTCGCCAACGGCATGCGTTTGACGAAGCACTTTGATTTTTGCGCCGATAAGGATAAGGCGCAAGCGGTCGTTTCGCTTTTCAGCGTCAGCGAGAGCACGGACACGAGCAATGGTATATTGGTCGTCGTCATTGCGAAGACTTTGCTCGAGAGCGTCGAAGAGAACGCTTGGGTAAAACCAAAGCGTATTAACCTCGGTGTAATCACCATCGCCGTTCATGCCAACGAACTTATCGGCAGTCGAGACAGCGATTTGCTTGCGACCTTCGCTGAATTGCGTAGCGACGGCTGCGGTGCGAAGCACTTTAAGTTCCACTTCGATACCATCTTTCCAATAGTCGAACGTGTGCTTAGCTGCGTTATCAGCAGCATTGTTGGTTACATTTGCCATAATGAGAGTTGTTAATGTGTAAATGATAATTGTTGTCAGGATTCTCTATGTTATATGTTTGAGGATAACTACAAAAAGTTGCAGGAGCAACCACCACTAGATGATTGCTCCTATGCAACTACTTTTCACGGAAATAAAGAACGATACCACCAACAAAGATAGCACAAAGAAGGAAGATAGCACCACTTTTGATTGCTTCCATAGCGAACATTGACTTCATACCAATGAGCGTTGTAACGCCATAAGAAACAGGAAGCACAGCTGCAAATGCACCAGCAGCAGCAACGATAAAGAACGTAATCCAAAGATAAGCATCACGCTTCATATTATCGTCTTGATTCTTGCTGTACCACACAGCACCAGCCACCCATACGAGCAGCGACAAGATTGCCAAGAAGGCAGTAGACGCTACTTCGTTCACGTTGCCCATATAAGGCTTGTTGTTGATGTTTGCAACGATGATGTCGATTGCAAAGCTAGTGAGCATCGAGAAGGATACCACTGTCATAGCGGTTGCGATGATGCTGAGAACAATTGTCTTGATGTTGTTGAACATGATTGTAGTTGTTTAGATGTTAATATATTGTCAAGAGTTATTGTGTTATATGTTTGAGGAAAAGAAATTAGATTGGAATTGGTATATACGGGGGTAGCAAAAGTGTCGCTCACGCCTGGGGGCGTTCGCTCCAAAGAATCCCGTTCGTACTCTCTCATATAAAATCCTGCCTACCGTCATATCAATCATTATCTAAATAATAATACCTTTCATAATTATCTCTCTTATCCTCATCACCCTCTTCCTCTTAATACTCCTTTTAACTCTCATCTTCATCTTAACCCTTACAACTCTC
>ENA-OWNK01001454-OWNK01001454.1-metagenome-genome-assembly--contig:-NODE-1454-length-10119-cov-4.828001_pt1 | contig 10119 bp, 8 predicted proteins | sample MGYA00245343_ERZ651121 | MGnify/ENA primary metagenome ERZ651121 (study PRJEB26857, sample SAMEA4031775) | metagenome | biome: human; feature: oral; material: saliva | place: Philippines | collected 2014... | reverse complement strand
CGCAGTGCTAACTCATGCAAAACGCAGTGCTAACTCATGCAAAACGCAAGGCTAACTCCTACAAAACGCAAGATTACACGCACTATTTTGCGTATTATTTGATAGGTTTCGTCTTCCGAGCACCAAACAAAATACCCATTTTTAGGGCAAAAACGAGCTTAAAAAGTGGTTTTTTAGCGAAAAAATGCTGTTTCTGGGACGGTGAAAATCGTGAGAAGGCGAGCAAATAGAAAGGCTAAATGGTGCTAAATGCAAAAATAACAGGCAAAATTGGTGCGCGATGGTCGTACAAAAGACCCAAAAAGGGTCAAAAATCATGCTTTACAGCATCTGTTTTCTCTAGAATGGGTTGCGCTTGTGAGTGTGTTTTGTAAAATAATATTACGCGCTTTAACATATCAAGCGAGTAAATCCGTTTCTTCAAAACTTGGAAAATAGCCCGTGGCGTATGCCTTAAATCCTTCGCCATCATCGCCAGTAGCAGTGATGGTGTACGTTCCATCGTTAACTATAATGTTGTGTGCAGAAGACGAAGTGGCGTAAGTTGAAGATGAAGAGATAGTGCGTATGCCGCGGGCAACCGACTTGATGGTGTATGTTCCGCCATTAAGTGTAATGGGGTTGTCAATGGTTTTAATACCATCTAAGGCTGATGTGATGTTGAATGTGGTTTCGTTGGCAACAATTCCGGCCAGCGTATAGATACCGTTATATGCCGAAGAGGTTACGTTGAGTGTAACCTTTGCCACCGAGCTACTAACGATGTTCACCGAGTCAGTGTAGTTGCCGACAATACATAATTAACACCCGAGGCGTTAGAGGTGATGTTGACGATGCCCGAATTATTGGTTACGCTAACGCCCAACACGTTGTTTGTTACGGTTGCAGATGTTCCGTTGAGGGCTATTGTCACCGTGCTGGCAAAGGTGTGGCTGTTTAATACGTAGCTTGTTGCATCGCTAAGCGTGGTGGTGCTTACGGTTTGTGTTGCAGTTCCAGTGGTTGTTCCTTTGATTGTTTCAGTAGTCGAGCTGTTATCGTCGTTGCTCGAACACGAGGTGGTTACCCTTAGGCCCATAATTCCCATGAGGGGGCCATGAATACATACTTCTTCATTTCTCTTTAAATTTTAGTTGGTAAATATATTGAGCAGATTTCACGAAAAAAAAACGATTGAAGCGCCGTTCCTTCACGTTGTTGGTCGTTGCGTGGAGGCGCGTTTCCCTTTTGTCTGCTCTGATAAAAACAATAGTCAATCTGCACATTGTGCATGTTGGCAATTTTGGTAGTTAGGTTGGTTTTTAAATCATTTGCTATTGTTATTTTTGCTGCAAGCATTAGTATGGTTGTGCTTAGGATAATGATAAGTTGTCCACAATGGTTTTAAAAATAATGGTAAAATCTTTTCGTTTTTCTTCTTTTTTCACTAAGTTTGCACACGTTAAGGTGAGCCAAATGAGAGTGCTTGCCTTTCAAAGCAATATTCAATTCATGTAAATAAGATGAAAACTGGTATAACGATGTTTGCTGTTGTAGCCTTAAGCTTATGTGCTACTATGCAGATGCATGCGCAGCAGTTCAGTATTTCGGGCAAATTTCCAGGCCTGAAGAATGGAGCAGCTGTGGAGTTGGAAGTAGAATCGCATGGCAACACCATGTCGTTGGCTCGCACCAAGGTGGTGAATGGTGCCTTTAAACTGGTGGGACAGGTGAAAAGTCCTACCGTTGCGCGCGTGAGAATTAACGACAAAGCGGTGTATGCACACGATGAAGAACCACGCGACCGAATGGTAAATCTCGTGGTTGAGAATGTTCCTATCGTGATAGAAGTGGCTGCTTTTGACAGCATTCCTTCGGATAACGACCAAGAAAGACCAACGGCCGAACTGGAAAAAAATGTGCATGTGAAGGGAGGACCCGAACAAGTGAACTTTCAAATATGGCGCGACATTGTGCGACAAGCCGAGATTGCCGCTTGGTATAGCGAGCAAGCATGGCTGGTAGACGCTTACGACAACCCCAAGAAGGGTGGCGAATCGGCCGCCGAAAACAATCTTAAGGCTGTGGCTCTAAAGGATAAAGACGAACTAAAACGACTTAACCGCAACTTTATTGAGGCACATCCTTATGCTGCTATTGCGCTAAAACTGCAACAAGAGGGCATGACAGAGGTGTTTGTTAACACCCGTGAGGAACTGCAAGAGCTTATTGAACGCTTTAAAAACAATGCCGACCGCGAGGGGTATGTAAGGTTTAAAAACTTTGTGCAGTCGCTGATGAAGTATGCTAAGGGCACGGCAGTGGTGGATTTCGATGTTAGTGAGGTCGATGGCAAGAAGTCTACATTGAAAAACTTCTTATCAGATAGCAAGTATAATGTGGTTGATTTTTGGGCTTCGTGGTGCGGTCCGTGCCGTGTTGCTATCCCTGGCATCAAGGCTTTGTATGCAAAGTGGAAGGATAAGATAAATGTTGTGAGCATCTCGCTCGACCGTAACGCTGCCGATTGGCATAAAGCCATGAAAGAAGAGGGCATGCCTTGGAAGCAATTGTTGGTGTCGCCCATGGCCATGCGCACGCTTAAAGACGATTATCGCGTTCTTGGTATTCCCGAATTGTTGGTGGTTACGCCCGATGGAAAGATTATTTATGCCACTGGCGACCCCGACGATGCGCACAATTTTATTGAGAAAATGTGTGCCGAGGGCGATAAATAAGTTCTTGGCTGATGCCTGCACTATCGCGCTTGGGTCTTTACGGGCTAGGCGAACATAGGTGGAGGGCACACCATCATTAATCTCAAATCGGTCATTAGAGCCTAAACAGATTTCGTTTTCTTGTCGAGCAGATTGACTGTCTTTGTAACGCAGGCGTATCAGGCTACGTAAAGCTTCAAAGACAGGCAATCTGCTCGACAAGAAAATAAAAGATGTTAGGAAACAATACAAAACAACAATTATAGAAACATTGTGGTCTAATAACCAATTTGGGTTAATATATGTGGTGCGCAAGGTGATGAAGTGCACTGCCTAAGCTTTGTGTATGGTGTCCGTTGTGTGGTGCAGTCTGTGGTACACAAAGGTTTTATGCTAATGTTGGCATGGCTATTGTCTGTAAATAGTTGTGCCGTGGTTGCCTTTGTGTGTTGAAAGATTTACAAAACGATAAGCCCGCATCACACTATTCGGTCTTTTCTCGCGCTCATGGCTTTCCCTTTGTCAAAATTGGCCATGACTAAGCACTGCTGTTTGCTTTATTTTTCGTATTTTTGTAGGGTTAAATACACTGAAATTAACAGCAAATGAAAATATTCGCAATAGGAATGAACTACGCCCAACACAATAAAGAGTTGGACGGAACGTTATATAAGCCAGAGACGCCCGTGGTGTTTACCAAAGCCGACTCGGCGCTGCTAAAAGATAGTAAGCCTTTTTTTGTGCCCGATTTTATGGGGCGTATCGATTACGAAACAGAACTCGTGGTGCGTATTTCGCGATTGGGCAAATGCATATCACAGCGTTTCGCCCATCGATATTACGATGCCGTGACGGTGGGAATAGACTTTACCGCACGCGACTTGCAAAGAAAATTGCGTGTCGAGGGTTTGCCTTGGGAGCTGTGCAAGGGCTTCGATGGGTCGGCCGCCTTAGGTAAATGGCTCCCCATCGAACGCTTTAGAAGTGTGGATGCGTTGCATTTTCATCTCGACCAAAACGGTAAGACGGTACAAGAGGGCTGCACCAGCGACTTGCTTTTTAAGGTAGACGAGCTTGTGGCCTACATTAGTCGTTTCTTTACCCTAAAAACGGGCGACCTTATTTATACGGGTACGCCTGTGGGTGTTGGTCCTGTTGCCATTGGCGACCTTCTTGAAGGCTATCTAGAAGACCAAAAGGTGCTGGACGTGCGGTGTAAATAGGGTGGTAAGGAGTAAGCCACTTAGTGGTAAGAAGTAAGTAATGTGGTAGTGTGCATAAGCGGTTAGAACCGCAAATGTGGGTGGCTGGCCGTGTTAATCTGGTTAAGGCCTGCTATGAATGGCAAACAACCAACGCTTATGATTCACTCTCCCTGTCGCTAGTACACGTCTGATAGCACGTTAACACGTAAACTTGTCAATCATACATGCATATAATAAAACGAACAATCATATTGTTGCTGCTTTTCATCGCCTGTTTAGGCGTGCAAAGTCAGCGATTTTTCAACCTCACTTACGAGCAAGTGCGGGTCGACAGCATATTGCCTCATTTTGGTTATGCCATTCCCTTGCCCGAAAATCATCAAGATTCTATTTACACAGTAAGTATTGTGTATCCCGAATTTGCCGAGATGACTCGTGCCGATATAGCCAACTACAATGCTAACTGGGGGGCTGCATTGCCCGAGATGCCCAAACTAGAACAGCGCATTGTAACCTCTCGTAAGCAGGCTATATTGAATATAGGCTTCTGTCCGCTGGTGTTTCGCAACAATAGATACCAAATGCTGGTGGGTTTTATGCTCAAAGTGGAGACCAAAGCCCTGAAACGCGCACATAAAAGAGAACAAACGCTTACAAGAGTGGCTCCTCGCGCTGGTAGATATGCCCAAAACTCGGTGCTCGCCAATGGCCAATGGGCAAAGATACGCGTGCCTGCCAGTGGCGTATATCAAATAACCGAGAACCTTATTAGGCAAGCTGGGTTCAACGATTTGAGCAAGATAAAGGTGTATGGCTATGGAGGCAACCTGCAAAACGAGATGTTGGAGGGAGCGCAACTGCAAGCAAGCGACGACTTAAAAGAAGTGCCTACGTGCCTTGTTAATGGCAAAAGATTGTTTTATGCCAAAGGTTCTGTGAGTTGGGAAAGCAACAATGCGGCCGTGCGTACACGCAATCCCTATTCAGATTACGGTTATTACTTCATCACACAAACCAGCGAAGAACCGCTATTGGTGAACGAAAACAACTTTGTTAGCAGCTTTTATCCCTCGCCAAACGATTATCACACACTGCACGAGATAGACAATTTCGCTTGGTATCAGGGCGGAAGAAACCTCTTTGAGAACACGCCCATCGCTCAAGGTACAAAGAAAACTTACACTATCGACGCACCAGTGGCTGGCGCTGGTGGAAGTATCACCGTGGCGTTATCGGCTGGCACGGCCACAACAGCAGTGGTAAGTCTTAACGGACAGCGCTTAGGAGAGATGCGAGTAAACATCCCTACCCGTTACGATAAAGGCAATAAAACCAATTTTACCATTAATGTGGCGCAGTTTGAGGCCAAAAACGAGGTAACAATTGAAGTGACAAAAGGCGGTGCTGCAAGACTCGATTTCATCTCTATCGCATCCAACTCACCCCGAACAGCCCCCAACTTGCATGCTGCCGACATTCCCGCGGCGCAGTATGTGCACAACATCACCAACCAAAATCTGCATGCCCATGGCGCTGCAGACATGGTAATCATTATTCCCACGTCGCAAAAGCTAAGACAAGAAGCCGAAAGACTTAAGGCTTTTCACGAACAACACGATGCAATGCGCGTGCAAATCGTACCCGCTGACGAACTGTATAACGAGTTCGCTAGTGGCACACCCGATGCCAATGCCTATCGAAGATATCTTAAAATGCTGTACGATAGGGCTGATAACGAGACCGACCAGCCCAAATACCTCTTGCTCTTTGGCGACTGTGCTTGGGATAATCGCATGAATACAGCCGACTGGCGCACAGCGAGTGTTGATGATTACTTGTTGTGTTTTGAAAGCGAAGACTCGTTTAACGAGATAACTTGCTACGTAGATGATGGCTTTTTCACCCTTCTAGACGATGGCGAAGGGATTGACTTAGAACGAAATGACTTGCAGGATGTGGCCGTTGGACGATTTCCCGTGGTGCTTCCCAGCGATGCAAAGACAATGGTAGATAAGACTATTGCCTATGCAAAAAACGATAATGATGGCGCTTGGCAAAACACAATCATGTTTATGGGCGACGATGGCAACGACAATTTGCACATGGACGATGCCAATAAAATGGCCGATAGCATTGCGGTGGAACATCCACAATATCTAATTCGTAAGGTGATGTGGGATTTGTTTAAACGCGAAAACAGCGCAACGGGCCACACTTATCCTGAGGTTACTACGCTCATCAAACAACAACAGGCTGCAGGAGCATTGATAATGAACTACGTGGGACATGGACGAACCGACCAGATTTCGCACGAGTCGGTGCTTCGTCTCAATGATTTCAAAACCTTCTCTAATACCAATTTACCACTCTGGATAACTGCTTCGTGCGACATTATGCCCTTCGATGGCAGTGTACTCACTATTGGCGAAACCGCTGTGCTCAATAAAAATGGCGGCGCAGTGGCCTTCTTTGGTACCACACGCACTGTTTACGCCTATTATAATAAGCGCATCAATATGGCTTATCTGCATTTCTTGCTAAGCGATAATGGTGGGAAACCCATGACCTTTGGGGAGGCCCAGCGTCTGGCAAAGAACTTTATGATAACCGATGGACAAGACCGAACCACCAACAAATTGCAGTATTCGCTGCTTGGCGACCCAGCTTTGGCCATCAAAAGAGCCACCGAAAGGGTGGTGATTGATAGCATCAATGGCAGCTCGGTGCATGCTTCGTCGCTACCAATGCTCACAGCTGGAAAGGTAAACAGCATCGTGGGACATGTAGAAGGCAATGGAAACTTTGTGGGAGTGGTTAGTGCCACCGTGCGCGATCGTAAGCAAAGACTGGTGGGACGACTCAATAACAAATCCGAAGACGATGGCGCAGACGAACCTTTTGTTTACTCCGACCGCCTGAATACAATATTTAATGGAGCCGACAGCGTGCGCAATGGTAAGTTCAAACTAAGCTTTCCCCTTCCGCGAGATGTGGACAACGCCAACGAAACAGGGCTTGTAACGCTCTTTGCTGTAAACAAAGACCGCACCAGCAGGGCCAACGGAAGTTGCGAACGCTTCACCATCGGCAGCGGATCAATGATTGTCAACGACTCGATTGGACCGTCGATCTATTGTTATCTCAATTCCACCTCGTTTACAAATGGCGGAAATGTAACGGCGCAACCGCTCTTTGTTGCTAAGATTTCGGATAAAGACGGACTCAATGCCACAGGAAGTGGCATCGGACACGACATGCAATTGGTGGTGGATGGCAATATGAACACCACCTATAACCTCAACGAACACTTCGCATTCTCCTTCGGTTCGTACACCGAAGGCACAGTGATGTTTAATATTCCTACACTCTCGCCAGGCAAACATAAACTGCAATTTAGGGCTAGCGACGTACAAAATAATACGTCGCAAGTAACACTCGACTTTAATATTGTGGGTGGAATGCCAGACGATGACTTGCGGATTGATGCCACAGAAAACCCCACAATCACTGCCACAACCTTCATCGTGAGTCACGATTTGGGGAATATGCCCGTGGATGTTACCATTGAAGTGTTCGACTTAACAGGCAAACGCTTGTGGATAGGCGAAGAACAAGGTACACAAAGCGTGGGAAACTATACCCGTACTTGGAATTTGATGGACACTAATGGCGGTGTGCTGCCTGCTGGTGTTTATCTCTATCGCGCCAAAATCTCGGCTCAAGGCAACACCAAGATGTCTAAAGCACGCAAACTTATTGTGCAAGGCAAACGATGAAAAGGGCTTAGGTGTACAGTTGCGATGTATTAATCGCGAAAAGCTTTAAACGTCTTTGCACTCTTACAACAATAAAAAACGCAACCTTGCGTTTATCAATAGAACCGAGCAACAAGCTCTTGCCCAACATCAAGTAAATAATAAGCATTGAAGCAGTATTGTTAACTTGTGCAACTTGAGAGCTTTTCCAAGTAAAGAACAGGTAAATGCGTTAACTTGTGCATCTAAAAACTTGTGAACTCGTCAACATGTCAATTAAATAAACATATAATCAATGACCAATTACAAACGTATCGTCCTGACATGCGTGTTAATAGTAACCGCAACAACAGCTTGGGCCGACGACAAAAAGGAGATATTCAACCCTGTGAGAACATCAGTAACCTCGCAAGGTATCGCACCCGACGCCCGTGCTGCAGGTATGGGAGACGTGGGAGCAGCAACAGAGGCCGACGTTTATTCGCAGTTTTGGAATCCAGCTAAATATCCTTTCGCCATATCAAGGGCCGGAGTGGGACTGAGTTACACGCCTTGGCTGCGCCAATTGGTTAATGATATCGGTCTTGCTTACATGTCGGGCTATTATCGTATTGGCGACTATGCGGCGCTGTCTGCTGGTATTCGCTACTTCTCTTTGGGCGAAGTGTCAACCCACGACGGGCCTAGTGGGGGCAGTGGAGCGCCTTCGCTCACCATTCGTCCTTACGAAATGTCGGTGGATGTGGCCTATTCGCTCATGCTAAGCGATAAATTTTCTATCGCTGCAGGCGTGCGTTGGATATACTCAGACCTTACATATAGCTACACAGATAATACAACTCCCGGCTCGGCTTTCGCAGCCGACCTTGGTATGTATTATCAAAACTACGTTAATCTGGGCCAACGCGAATGTCAATTGGGTGTTGGTATGAACATTTCTAACATCGGAAGCAAGATAACAATGGGCGAAGATGCCAACAGCGAGTTTATTCCTACCAACCTTCGTTTGGGTGCTTCGCTCATGATTCCCGTTGACGAATACAACCGTTTTACTATTGCTGCCGATGCAAACAAACTGTTGGTGCCCACTTATCCTCATCAAAACGATGGCGAGACAACCGAAGATTATCAGCGCCGTGTGCAAAAAAACTACTATGATGTGTCGTCTATAGGCGGCATTTTCAAGAGTTTCGGCGATGCGCCTGGCGGTTTTAAAGAAGAATTGGATGAGGTTAGTCTGAGCGTTGGTGCCGAATACGTGTACCACGACCAGTTTAGTGTGCGCGCAGGATACCATCACGAGAGTGCCAATAAAGGCAATCGTAAGTATTTTACTGTTGGAGCTGGCTTCAAAATGAGCGCTTTCACGCTCGATGCTGGTTATGTTATCGCCACGGCTAAGAGCAATCCGCTAGACCAAACCATGCGTTTTTCGCTTACATTTGATATGGACGGATTGAAAGATTTGTTTAAACGTAGGTGAGTTTTAATGTTTTTGAGGCTATGAGTGGGGTGAGTTATTGAACGCTTTACCAATGAAATATTTAAGACTCGAAGGATGTGAACCTTGGGGCTTGCGAGTTAATAGGTTTAAAAAGACCAATTAATACACCCAACAACCAAGAAACTCTGCAACTCATAAACTCAATAAACTCGCCAACAAAAGCATTCAATAAACTCGCCAACTCAATAAACTCAATAACAAAAAACTAAAAAATGAATTACAGGATAGGTTTTGGATACGATGTTCACCGCTTGGTGGAGGATAGAGAACTATGGTTGGGTGGCATACGCATAGCCCACACTGTGGGATTGTTGGGGCATAGCGATGCCGATGTGCTGATACACGCCATTTGCGATGCACTTCTTGGAGCGGCAAACATGCGCGATATTGGTTATCATTTCCCCGATACGGCCAACGAAACATTAAATATGGACAGCAAAGTGATACTAAAAAAAACCGTGGAACTAATTGCCACGAAAGGCTATCGCGTAGGAAACGTAGACGCAACCGTGTGTGCCGAACAGCCCAAAATCAATCCTCACATCCCTGCTATGCAGCAATGCATGGCCCAATTGATGGGGGTAGACCCAGATGCGGTATCGATAAAGGCCACCACTTCCGAACGAATGGGCTTTGTTGGGCGACAAGAAGGCATGGCTGCTTATGCCACAGCTCTTATCGAAAAGATGTAATTGAGTTGGTCTTGCGCGCAACAGGCTGAACGTTTACTGGTGTTTGGTTAGTGGCCATCAATAAAAAACGTTTTCTTGCTTAGCTATTGCGCTTGCAAAATGTGGCCTTTTGCCATGCTTTTACCTGTTGGCATACTTTAGACAAAGGCTCGTGGTAATGAACTAATAAGGGAGACGTCTTTGCATGTGTACGCAAAGACGTCTCCTTTTTTGGCTTAATGGTCAAATGTACTCCTGAAAGGGGGCAAAAATGCTCTCTTTTTCATT
>ENA-OWNK01001453-OWNK01001453.1-metagenome-genome-assembly--contig:-NODE-1453-length-10124-cov-2.709504_pt1 | contig 10124 bp, 7 predicted proteins | sample MGYA00245343_ERZ651121 | MGnify/ENA primary metagenome ERZ651121 (study PRJEB26857, sample SAMEA4031775) | metagenome | biome: human; feature: oral; material: saliva | place: Philippines | collected 2014... | reverse complement strand
AGGCTTCAAGCTCAGCTTTTTCATCTAATTTATGATCCACAATAATACTATTAGGGATACTTCTGCCTTGATGGCCTTGCAAATAAAACTGCCCAACAAACGTTGCCGTTAATTCGGATAAATCTGTATTAGCAGGCACTTTCGGAAAATAACTGCGATTGCCTAATACTTTACCTTGACGAATAAACATCACCTGAACACAAGCTAAACCGTGCTGATACGCAATGGACATAATATCCATATCGTCCAAACGTTCATTAGATACGAATTGTTTTTCGATAACCGCACGAACCGCTTGAATTTGGTCACGATAACGTGCCGCACCTTCAAAATCTAAGTCTCGGCTCGCCTGTTCCATTTTGCCGATGAGGTAATCTAATACTTGCTGATCTTTCCCTTGCAAAAATAATCGAGCTAATTCAACTTGTTGGTTATATTCCTCATCAGTCACATAACCTGGCACACAAGGTGCACAACAACGCCCGATTTGATATTGCAAACAAGGGCGCGAGCGATTGTTATACACAGAATTTTCACATTGCCGAATAGGGAACAATTTTTGCAACAAAGACAAGGTCTCACGCACCGCGCCGGCATTGGGGTAAGGCCCAAAATATTCCCCTTGAATTTTCTTTGAGCCGCGATAAGACGTAATACGAGGATGCGTTTCTTTGGTTAATAAAATATATGGATAGGATTTATCATCGCGTAGCAACACGTTATAACGCGGCTGATAGGTTTTGATGTAATTGTGCTCAAGCAGGAGTGCTTCTGTTTCCGAGGTGGTAATCGTGGTTTCAATATGATGAATTGATGCCACCAATGCTTCCGTTTTTTTGCTGTTTAACTGCTTACGAAAATAACTGGATAAGCGTTTTTTCAGATCTTTCGCCTTGCCTACATAAATCACCGTGTTGCTATCGTCATACATACGATAAACGCCCGGTAAGTGCGGTACGTTAGCGAGGAATTTTTTGGCGTCGAAAGTCATCATGAATGATTAAGTCGGATTTGATATTGAAATGATTTGAAACATTATCGTCGTTGAATTTTTAAAGCAAATTCCCCCTCTTTAGTAAAGAGGGGAGCTTTTTTATTAATGCGATTTCTTCGCTAAAATCGACCGCACTTTTTCCAGATCTTCAGCCGTGTCCACACCCACAGCCGGCACTTCTTTGGCAAGTTCTACATGAATTTTTTCGCCGTTCCAAAGCACGCGTAGCTGTTCCAGTTTTTCGATGTGTTCTAATGCCGTCGGTTGCCATTGCACATATTGTTTAATGAAACCGGCGCGATAAGCATAAATCCCAATATGGCGTAGGTATTGTGTGTTCAGTTGTAATTTTCCTACGTCATCCATTTTCGCAAATTGATCGCGATCCCAAGGAATCACTGCACGGGAGAAATAAAGCACATAGCCGTCTTTGTCGGTTAGCACTTTCACCACGTTGGGATTAAATAATTCCTCAGGCTCGTCGATATTGACCGCAAGGCTTGCCATGTTGACAGGGTATTTAGCGAGATTTTCTGCCACTTGTTTGACGATCACCGGTGGAATAAGCGGTTCATCGCCTTGAATGTTCACGATGATTTCGTTGTCGGGAATCGCCAGTTTTTCCACCACTTCAGCCAAGCGTTCTGTACCGGAATTGTGGCTTTCTGCCGTCATGCACACTTCCGCACCAAAATTTTTAGCCACGGTTGCCACTTGTTCATTGTCGGTCGCGATAATGATTCGGCTGGCGCCGGATTGCTTCGCTTGTTCAAAAACATGTTGAATCATCGGTTTGCCGGCAATGTCTGCTAACGGTTTGCCCGGCAGACGGCTGGAGGCGTAACGGGCGGGAATGATTACGGTGAATTGGGTCATGTTATTGTTCCTCTGATTGGCTTAATGTTTCTGCCTGTTCTGCTAATAATATCGGAATACCGTTTTTGATCGGGTAGGCAAGCTTTTCAATGCGACAAATTAAACGTTGATGTTGCTCATCGTATTCCAAATGTCCATGGCAAGTTGGGCAAGCCACGATATCCAATAATTGTTTGTTCATGGTATTTTACTTTGATTTTGGACCGCACTTTTGCACGATTTTTTGAATCAATAGTTGTGTTTTATCCCCTTGGATTTCCGTGGTTACCGGCACATACCACCAATTTTCTTGCGCAAAGGCGAGACACTTCACCGCATCTTTTTCGGTCATGAAGAGCGGTTGATTTTTATCGAATTTATCAAACAAAGAGGCGGTAAAAGCCTGATGATCTTGGAAGGCTTGGGTTTCACTTAATGTGATTCCCTGTTGTTCTAACATTGCAAAAAAACGTGGTGGATTGCCGATACCGGCAATAGCCGTAGCGTGGTTAAATTCATTTAACGAGCGTTGCGCTTTGGTCACTAAATTGACGGCGTATTGTGGTTTTAAGAGCATCACCGCATCGCTGTATTGATTTTCTGCACCGTTGGTAATAATGAAATCGACGGATTGTAAACGGCTTGGCAATTCGCGTAATGGGCCTGCCGGCAACAAGAAACCGTTGCCTAGACCACGCTGAGCATCCATGATCACGATTTCAACATCACGCTGTAATTTGTAATGTTGTAATCCGTCATCGCTGATGATGACATCACAAGGCGCATGTTGTAATAGACATTCAATGGCTTGTTGACGATTAGGGGAAATGCAAACCGGGATTTGGGTCCGTGTGGCAATTAAAACCGGCTCATCACCGGCTTGCACCGGATCACTGGTCGGTGTGACCAACAAAGGATAAGTTTTGGCTTGGCTGCCATAACCTCTGGAAATCACCCCAACATTTAGACCGCACTTGCGGAGTTCTTCGACCAACCAAATCACCGCGGGTGTTTTTCCGTTTCCGCCCACAGACAAATTACCAACGACCACAACGGGAACCGGTGCGCGATAAGACGTTAAGACATGAAAGCGAAATAAAGCTCGTCGAAAAGCGCTAATTAGCCAAAATAGCAAGGAGAAAGGGCAGAGTAGCCATGTGATCCACGAACGGGAATACCAAAACTGCATACTTTCTCCTTAGGCTAATTATTGACTGAACTGCATGCCGTGTAATTGTTTATACGCACCGCCTTGTGCCAATAGGGCTTGGTGGTTGCCGCGTTCTTTAATTTGTCCGTTTTCAATGACAAGAATTTCGTCAGCTTTTTCAATGGTGGATAAACGATGCGCGATCACCAAAACGGTACGATCTTTTTGAATTTCTTCTAATGCCGCTTGAATTGCGCGTTCGGATTCTGTATCTAAAGCCGATGTTGCTTCGTCTAAAATTAACACCGGTGAATTCCGTAATAACGCACGAGCAATGGCTAAACGTTGGCGTTGACCGCCGGATAAGCTGGCGCCATTTTCGCCGATAACGGTATCCAACCCATGTTCTAAATGTTCGATAAATTCCATGGCATGAGCCGCTTTTGCTGCGTTGATGATTTCTTCACGGCTATATTTATCTTTCGCTGCATAAGCGATGTTATTGGCGATGGTATCGTTGAATAAGTGCACTTGTTGGGAGACAACGGCGCAATTTTCGCGTAAATCCGATAGGCGATAATCTTGAATATTCACGCCGTCTAATAGAATTTCACCTTGAGTCACATCATAGAAGCGGGTCACTAAATTCGCGATGGTAGATTTACCGGAACCGGAACGCCCCACCAATGCTACCGTTTTGCCATGAGGAATGTGGAAAGAAATATTATCCAAGGCAAGTTCTTCTTTGCCCTCATAGCGAAAGGTGACATTTTTAAATTCAAGGTCGCCTTTCACATTGTCCACTTTATGCGTGCCGGTATCTTTTTCCGTTTCCATATCCAAAATGCCGAACAAGGTTTGACAGGCTGCCATACCGCGTTGGAATTGGGCGTTGACGTTCGTTAAGGATTTTAACGGACGCATTAAGGCAAGCATGGAAGAGAAAACAACGGTAAATGTCCCCGCACTTAAGTTTTGATCCATGATAGAAGGAAAACTCGCGAGGTATAACACGGCGGCAAGGGCAAAGGAGGCAATGATTTGCACCACAGGATCGGCAATGGCATCTGCTGCAGTCATTTTCATGCCTTTACGGCGCATATCATTGCTGACGTGATTGAAACGTTCTTCTTCAATAATTTGGCCTCCGAAAGACAGTACCACTTTATGCCCTTTTAACATTTGCTCTGTGGTGGAGGTTAAATCGCCCATGGAGTTTTGCATATTACGGCTGAGATTACGGAATTTCTTCGACACTAAACTGATCAACACGCCAATAATCGGGCCGATAATCAGCAACACCACCGACAGTTGCCAGCTGGTATAAAGCATGATGCCTAACAGAGAAATCAAATATACGCCTTCGCGCACAATGGTCACCAAGGAACCTGAAGAGGCATTGGCGATCACTTCTGAATCGTAAGTGATGCGGGAAAGGAGTTTTCCGGTCGCATTTTTATCAAAAAAACTCACCGGCATAAACATTAAGTGTTTAAATAAACGGCGACGCATGGTCATCACCACTTTGCCGGATACCCACGCTAAACAATAGTTAGAAATAAAACCGGAAATACCACGAAAAATGATCAGTAATACCACAAAAACCGACATTTGCTTTAAGAAATAGGCATCTGCCTTGCCAAAGCCTTCATCTAATAAGGGTTTAAGTAAGAAAATTAAACCGGAATCGGTTAAGGCATTTAACACCAATGCAATGCCGGCGGCAATAAGACCGGTTTTATAAGGGCTAATGGTCGGCCATAATCGTTTGAAGGTTTGCAGGGTAGAAAGATCTTGATCTTGCGTCATAATATCTGTCGTTGGGTCAAAAATAATGGCGCATTGTACCTTTATTTGCCCTTCAAGCCAATTAATCTGCGATACCATGGCGAAAATTCCGCCCGTGCAGGTTGAATTTCTATTTTATTTTCATGAAATAACAAACTGATTTGACCTGTTTCTGCCGTATTGTAACTTTGCGTACCTTGCTGTTTTAGCCTTGCCATCACATCACCGCTCGGAAAATGCCACGGATTCCAACGCCCGCTGGAGATTAACGCTATATCCGGCTGTGTGTGGCGCACTAATGCCTCTCCTGTCGAGGTTTTGCTGCCATGGTGTCCCACTTGTAGTACGTGGATTTTATCTAGCTTGGGTAAAATTTTGTATTCCACGCTGAGATCGGCATCGCCTGTTAGTAAAATATTGTGTTTGCCGTCCGTTAATAACAGCGTGCAGGAATCGGGATTTTCCGCACGGGGCACGATGTTATCGGGGGAGAGTACGGTTAAGCGCAAGCCCTGCCATGCCCATTGTTTGCCGGCAAGGCAAAAAGTGCGGTCGTTTTCTTCCGTGTTTTTTTCGCCATAGCGTTTTTGCGAAGCGGTGGTCAGTTGAATGTCGGGATAAGCGGATAATATCGCACGGGCACCGCCCGAATGATCGTTGTCATCATGGCTTAAAATCAGCCATTCCAACTGAATGCCTTGTCGCTGTAAATAAGGCAGAATTTCTAACTGCGCCATACTGCCGCTTTCCCAACTTGAGCCGGTGTCGTATAACAGACCTTTGCCATCTTTAATGATCAGGGTGGCTAGCCCTTGCCCCACATCTAAGGTATCTAATTGCCATCTAGGTTGAGTGAGATAGGTATGTGTTAAGGCAATGCTACAAAAAGCAATCAATCCGCAACCTAAGCCATAAATTGTCTTTTGTAACGGTAAACTCAAAGTGCGTTCAGCAGCGAGGTGAAATCCCTTTAAACGAGTGAGTTTTGCTAATTCCAATGTAGAAGAAAGGGGTTTCTGGGGTTTATAAACGTAATGAAGCAAGCCTAAAAACAGGCCGGTTAAAACAAGCGTAATCCATAAACTGTGGGGAAGAGAAATAGCCAACCAATGATCCTGCAACGGGGCTAAAAGTGCGGTGATTTTTTCTGCCAGATCATTGGCAAGCCACCATGTATTCCAGCTGCCTTGGGTGAGCACAGCAAACAGCACCAACGGCACTAAAATGAAGCTATAAAGTGGCACGGCAATAAGATTGGCAATAAAACTGTTTAAGGAAATGCCGTTAAAAAAGAACAATTGAATCGGCGTGAATAACCAAAGCAAACCAAGTTGCAAATGAAATAAACCGAAAACGTACCGCACTTTTCCCCAATGAGTGTGAGTAAGTGGCTTGCCGCGCCAGTGTAATAAGGACAGCGGAAAACATTGATACCAAATAATCAAACAGGTAACCGCACCGACGGATAGCCAAAAACTGGTGGAAAGCAACATGAGCGGATCGATAAAAATCAGTAGTGCGACCACTCGCAATAACAGTTGCCACACCGTCCAATGCAGTCTTAAATGCTGAATAGCGTAGAGTAAAGCGAGAGCAATCATGGCGCGTAGCGTGGGGATTGCCAGACCTGCAAGTTGACTATAAAGCAGGGCTAGCATCAAGCCACAGAAAATCGGAAAGGTTGGCGTGATGTAATGGGTTGGAAACGTAAATTGGAGTAAGCGCGCCAAGGCAAAACCTAACATCATCGCCAGGCCGATATGTAATCCTGAAATCGCGATCAAGTGTACCGTATTGGTTTTTTGATAAATTTGCCATGTGGCGTTTTCGAGCCATGCCCGTTCGCCAAAACCTAGAGCCAATAACAACCCTTGTTGAGATAAATTTTCCGTTTGTTGTCTTGCCTGATGTAATGCCGTTTGCCGCCATGAAAAAACGTGATCTATTTTGACCGCACTTTTCACTTCTGCCCACGCAGTGATGCGTTTACTGAAGTACCATTGTTGCCGATCAAACCCATCTTTATTGAGCCGTGAGGAAATTGGGCGAAGGCGCAAATCTCCCACATAACGTTCGCCAATATTCACATGTTGCTTGAGTTTATAATTGGCATAAAGGCGTTGTTCCGGCTGGTTATCCGCGAGTTTCGCGCGGATGACTAAGGTTTGGTATTGTTGTTGGTGCAGGATCTCTTCCACGGTAAATTCGGTATGAATGGTTTTCGGCAAACGGGCAATGTTGTCCGCTTGGTTCAGCAACTGTATTGCCGGCTGATGTACATAAGCCAGATTGAGCGTGAATAAAAGTAGCCAAAGAAGCGAGTATTTCGTTTTATGACAGGATAAACGTCGGGCAAGCCAAATGAACGGACACAAAAGAATGGATAAATAAAGTGCTGTTTGCCAAGAGACTAAAAACCTATCGGGTAAAAACAGCAAGGTGATGCCGCTTACAATTAAACTTCCCGCAAATTTATCTAACGAAACACCCACATTTTTTACCGCACTTTTGTTCCATAGGAAGACTATGGAAGAATTGTGAAAGAGGGAAAATACGCTTTCAAAAATATTGGAATCTGAATCACAAAATTAAAAAAAATCCTTAGAATACTGAATGGATATGCAAATATTATTTGATAAATAGGGTGAGTTCTGCTATTTATACGCCTTCAAAATTTGGCTCCATTTTTTAATCGGTTTTACTTTTGGGTAGTAATCATATTAAGCGCCACTGATTGTGGCCTTAACACTATGAAATGGATGAATTTTTTATTAGGAGATACACATGAGTAAAGCGTCTTTAAGTTTATTGGCTTTAGCCGGCGTTGAGCCTTACAAAGAAAAGAAAGGCGAAGAATACATGAATGAGCATCAAGTGCTACATTTCAAAAAAATTCTTCAAGCCTGGCATGATCAAATTAGAGATGAAGCTTCTCGGACCGTTGCTCATATGCAAGATGAAGCGGCTAACTTCCCGGATCCGGCTGACCGCGCAACACAAGAAGAAGAGTTCAGTTTGGAATTACGTGCTCGCGATCGTGAACGCAAATTAATGAAGAAAATCGAAAATACATTGAAAAAATTGGATACAGACGATTTCGGCTATTGCGATTCTTGTGGCGTAGAAATCGGGATTAAACGTTTAGAAGCGCGCCCGACAGCAGATTTGTGTATCGACTGCAAAACATTAGCGGAAATTCGCGAAAAACAAATGGTCGGTTAATTCGACTCAAAACAGATAAAAGTGCGGTCAAAAAACACCTTATTTTTCGACCGCACTTTCACATTATTTTTCTGATAAACGGAGATGTCTTATCTTTACCTATATTAAAAATCTTTTGAGCAAGAAAATCAAAAAACATCCAGCCGCTCAAAATGACATTAAAGCCTCACCTAAAAGACCCTCTATCACAGTGACTGAACCTGTAAAAAACAAGGTTCAGGGTTCATCCCACAATAAAAGAAACACACCTAAAAAAGATTTCAAACATAGCATTAAGGCATCCATGCATGGCATTACACCGCGTATGTTTAATCGTAATGCATTGACGGTGGTGGAAAAATTACAACGCCAAGGGTATGAAGCCTATGTGGTCGGTGGCTGTTTGCGCGACTTATTGCTCGGTAAGAAACCGAAAGATTTTGATGTGGCGACCAATGCCCGTCCGGAACAAATTCAAGCGGTTTTTCAACGTCAGTGTCGTTTGGTTGGACGTCGTTTCCGTTTGGCGCACGTGATGTTTGGTCGTGAAATTATTGAAGTGGCGACGTTTCGCGCCGGCCATGCGGAGCATCATAATGAAAAGCTTGCCAAGCAAAGTGAAGAGGGCATGCTGTTGCGTGATAACGTGTACGGCACCTTGGAACAAGATGCGGAACGCCGTGATTTCAGTGTCAATGCGCTGTATTACAATCCACAAGACAACACGTTGAAAGATTATTTCAACGGCATTGACGATTTAAAAAATGGAAAGTTGCGTTTAATTGGTGATCCGGTTACCCGTTATCAGGAAGATCCGGTGCGGATGTTGCGTTCTATTCGCTTTATGGCGAAATTGGATATGTTCTTGGATAAACCCAGTGATGCGCCGATTAAATCCCTTGCCCATTTGCTCAAAAATATTCCACCGGCACGTTTATTTGAAGAAAGCTTGAAGCTATTGCAAAGTGGCTACGGTGTCAAAACTTATCGGCTATTACGTCAATACGGTTTGTTTGAGCCACTTTTCCCATTATTAACGCCCTATTTTACCGAGTATGAAGATAGCATGACGGAAAAAATGATTTTGCGTGCGCTAACTTCAACGGATGAGCGCGTGGCGGACAAACTCCCCATCAATCCGGCATTTTTATTTGCTGCCTTTTTTTGGTATCCCTTACGGGAACGGGTTGAGGTGTTAAAAAATGAAGGGGGGCTGAATAATTACGATGCTTATGCCTTAGCCTCAAATGATGTACTTGAGCAATTGTGTAAAAGTTTAGCCGTACCGCGTCGCCATACGGCCGTTATTCGTGAAATTTGGTTATTGCAATTACAGTTTTTAAAACGTACGCCAAAATCCGTACAACGTGCCATTGAGCAAGCAAAATTCCGTGCCGGCTTTGATTTATTGGTTATACGCGCAGAAATTGAGGGTGGTGAAGCGGTGGAATTGGCGGCATGGTGGCATGAATACCAATTTAGCAACGAAAGCCAACGACAAGATTTGGTGAAAGAGTTGCCGAGTCAGCCGAGAAAACGCAAATATCATCGTCGAAAACGACATCATTCTGCGAAAAAGGTGAGTCATGAATAAGGTGTATATTGCTTTGGGAAGTAACCTTGCTAATCCTCAGGCGCAACTGATTTCTGCATTAAAGTCGATGAATCAACTGCCAGGCTCAAGATTGGTGGCAGTGAGTTCTTTTTATCAAAGTAAGCCTCTTGGGCCACAAGATCAGCCGGATTATGTGAATGCCGTGGCTTGTTTGGAAACCTCACTTGCGCCTCTTGCATTGTTGGATGAATTACAACGCATTGAATATGAACAAGGTCGTGTGCGTCTGCGTCGTTGGGGAGAGCGTACATTGGATTTGGATATTTTGCTTTACGCCGAGCACATTATTCAGTCTGAACGCCTGACAGTGCCACATTATGATATGCACCAGCGTGAATTTGTGATTATTCCGTTGGCAGAAATTGCGCCTCATCTTTCGTTGCCAAATGGGCAATCAATTCAAACGCTTGTGCAGAAATTTGCCGATCATCAAATGGTGATTGTGAAACACAAAAATGAAATCCACCTCAAAAACTGACCGCACTTTTCACTTTGAATAACAGGTTATTTAGACAAAAAGA
>ENA-OWNK01001447-OWNK01001447.1-metagenome-genome-assembly--contig:-NODE-1447-length-10141-cov-7.600734_pt1 | contig 10141 bp, 7 predicted proteins | sample MGYA00245343_ERZ651121 | MGnify/ENA primary metagenome ERZ651121 (study PRJEB26857, sample SAMEA4031775) | metagenome | biome: human; feature: oral; material: saliva | place: Philippines | collected 2014... | reverse complement strand
CTTTGTTTCTCAGACACTTGGAGTTCTCACAAGAATTTATGCTGCGGAATTAAGGAATAAAACAAAGAAAATTCTTCTTACTCTACGAATAGTATTATCTTTGCAAATAAACATTTTACAATATGGATCAACATTTAACACTTAACATTGAACCAGGAATATCTTCTGAAGAAATAAAGGATATGATCGACCGTACAAAAGAAGAAGAAGAAGATGCATCACCTTCTGTTATGCCTCCACCTGACATCGTTGCATTCAACGAGCAACGCTCTTGTGCAGACATATACCGTATGTATTTAAAAAATCAAATAAATATAAATCCTGATTTTCAAAGAGGTGAAGTATGGAAAAATCCTGCTCAAACACTATTTATCGACAGTTTAATGAAACAATTGCCCATACCAAGTATGTGCATAAGTCTCGACATATCAACACAAAAAAGAATGGTAATAGACGGATTACAACGTATATCTTCTATTATTAAATTTCTTAATGAACAAAATGATTGGCTATTGTCAAAAAACGACGATGTTGATCCACGAATTTCAAACAAAAAAGTTTCTGAAATTAAGAAAGAAAACCCCCATTTAGTTGAAATTTTAGAAAACGTAACAATCCCCATTACTGTTCTTAGGTGTGACTCTAAGAATCCGGAACATATGAAATATCTCTTTCAGATTTTTTACAGACTAAACTCCGGAGGGAATAAATTATATAATCAAGAAATAAGAAACTGTATTTTTCAGGGTTCTTTTAACACCTTACTTAAAGAATTAGCTAGAACCCCAGAATGGTATACATTTGCAAATACAGATCAAAAAAAAGTTGACAAAGCAAGATTTAATAATGAAGAGCGTATTTTACGTTTCTTCGCATTTTATCAATCTTATTCCAATTACAAGGGAAAACTTGCTGCTTTTTTAAATACGTACATGAATGAAAATAAAGACACGACAGATGACAATATAAAATCTTTAAAGGACATCTTCAAGAGAACACTGAATATTGCAAATAAACTTGAAGAAAAAATTGATTCTAAAAATATTGCAGAAGCTGTAATGATTGGTATTGCACATAATCTTACAACATTAACAGACAAAGACAGCAAAGTATTAAATAAAATGTACGAAGAACTTTTAAAGGAACCTAAATTTCAACCAGAAGAGATGAAGGAAGGTTTAAGCTCTGAAGAGAAAGTTAAAAGTAGAATAAAATCTGCAATCAATGTGTTTAGCCGTGGTTAATTATTCAAATATTGAAAACACATTGGCTAACTTAGATAATACATATTTAGAATATGTATCGGATTCTAATTGTGAATTACCTGTCCTTTTGTCAAAAACAGCCTTAATAGAATTTTCCGGATGGATTGAACAAAGTATAGATCAAATTTTATATGATTATTTAGATAATCATATAGTTGAGATCAATATTAACACCTACATAAAAAATCAAATAAGAAAGAATTATGGTTTTAAGTATGAAAATAATATCCTAAGAATATTAAGTATAACTATAGGAGCCTATAATCTTGAAAATGTGCTTGACAAAATAGATATTAATCAATTTAAAAATATTGTAGACACATACTCTGATAAAAGAAACAAAGCAGCTCATACTCATACTGTAGGAACAACAACAACCTATGATGCACCATCTACAATTCTGAACGATTATAGACGTATCAAACCTATTATTACTACCATTGAGCAAGAGGTGTGTTCTTTACGTTAAGCATAACAGTTATAGTTTGACCTCTTTTATTCAAATAATAACAACTACCGAAAACAGCTCTTTACCCCATCTCTCTAGAGATTTGGATATTTAAGTAGGGATATTCAGATTTTTCCTAACTAATTGTTTGCCAGTGTAATATATTACTAAAGCTTCTCAGCCCTTAAAACACTGGCTTTTCTCATTCACCTTTGCCTGTCGTCCCCCATATCCATTGAGTTTTAACACATGGCTAATAGAAGTTATGCAGACTGCCCACATACTTTATCCCATTTTTCCAACGCTTCAGCCATTACAGGGACAGTCCTTAAACCCAGGTGTAAGCCCTTCCTCCTCATGTACATAATTTTATAAGCCTATACAGGAAGAATGGCATATCCGTACTTACAAGGTTGATTACCATCAGCATCATAGGACATAAAGTGCAGGGGCTTGCGAGTGCTTGTCCCTACACATACATCTGTTATTCACATGCTGCCATATGAATGAGGCATCAATTACACCTAATGCTGAAAATATAAACTACCAGCTACAATTCCCATAAAAGGCAAGTTTTTGTTGATTCTTGTTGTAATCTTCCACGATAAGGAGGCCTTTCACATTATAGAATTCACCATCACTTTTGTTCTGTGTGTGGCTAACTGTCACCTTTAAAGTGAATTTTTTGTTTTTATACCAAAATACGTTTTTCCTATTAGTGACAAGAGTAAACTCTTCAATGCGATGATTAATCATCATGTAGGCTGTGGTTGCAAGATCGTTCACCATAATGTGGCCTTTATTTCGCATTTTGCTTGGATACTTAAAAAATACGCAATATCCACCATCTATACCTGACGGTATAGAGTCAAAACTTTCTATTTCAATACTGGACTTGGGGTTTACCTCTGCTAAAGAGGTGAGGGAATATAGTATTGAAAAACAAATAATTATAGATAACTTTAAAGTATTCATTTCTAACTTTTTATAATTTCATTTTGGCATATTGCCGGAGTATCAATGTATTTACGACCTTGATATCGTAGCGAACAGCACGCTCCATCAGGAAAGCGTCCTGCATATAGTCCAAATAAGTCTTGACGGTGTCTCTGGTGATGGTGCTCCGCTTTGCAGAACGAAAGGTATTCGCTATTTTCTGTGGGTTGGTAAGGCTTCCGATGCTGCTTGCCATAACGTCAATGAGTTCTTCCAGATCATCATCGTTTCGTATGCTATACCTTTCTTTGATGTCGACAAGGTAGGTATTGGAGAAAAGCTGTTGCAGATAGCCCTTCTTCTGTTGTTCTGTGGCCATCGTTACCGTTTGGGGCAATCCTCCCAAAAGCATATATTCATTGAGGTGTGTTTCCAAGAAAGGCGCATCTGGCTTCACCGACATATATTCGCTGAAGCTCAATGGGTGGATGCGTAACTCATCGCCTCTACCACGGAAGGTTGTCACAACATCTTTTGACAGGAAGCGTGCATTACTGCCCGTGACATACACATCTAATTGTGGATTTTTCAGCAGCGTATTCAGCACCTCCTCAAAACGGTCAAGCAACTGTATCTCGTCTATGAGTATAAAGTATTCCCTCGTATCTGTTACCCTTTGGCTAATGTAATCTAACAAGGGTAAAGGGCTTCTATAACGCTCATTATAAATGTTCTCCAAGTCCAACTTGATGACTTGGGTATCATCTATCCCTTGTTCTTTAAGATACTGGCAGAAAAGTGTAAAGAGCAGATACGATTTACCACTCCGACGCAAACCTGTAATGATTTTTATCATTCCATTGTGGCGTCGGTCAATTAACCTTTGCAGATATATTGGTCGTTCTATATTCATTCCTATTAGTTATTTGTGCGTAAAGACGCACTCTTTTCGACTGTAAAGATATGGATGTTTTCTCACAATATCAAGATTCTATTAGTTTTTTTTGCGTAAATACGCGTTAAACAGGAAATAGGAAAAATGCATTATATGTAGTGTGGAAACTATCTGATTGACTTTCTGTTGCTCCGTTTCACAGTCTTGCCCACTATGTATCTTTTTCATAATGATTCTGACGAGCTGAACTATCTCCTCTAGCTGCTTGGAAGTCGCAATAGGGATAGGAAGATTACGTATATGCTCGGGGTAGATGTGATAATCTCCGTCTCGTTGGTTAGCCAACAATTTACCTGCCATTGAGGAATTGAGGACACCCAGTAAATAAAGCAAGTCTACTTCGCTTTACAACGCTTCCATCTCAGTACGAGTGTGCTTGCAGAATTTCTTGATACGTTTGTGTTATTCTTGAAGGTGTTGTGCACTAAGCCTTCAAGAATAACACAGGCAAGATGCCGGCAAACAAACGAATGATGTACGGAAAGCAATGTAAACCTGATAAAACGTGTGATAACTATTGGTGGGGTTAAGCCCTTTTGTTGCAACCTGCGCAAAAACTTCGGTGGTGAGTATTCACCTTGAAGGGCATTTGCTATTTGTTAAAACGGTAAATATATTTTACAAAACATGTTTTCTTGCCGAACCATTCTAGAGAAAACCACCCTGCAAAAGCGGTTAAAAACGCACGAAAATGATGCTATTTAGGAAATGGTTACACGCTTCAAGTCTCCATTTTTTGCAAACTACTATGTTTTTGCCTTTCTATTTTACGAAAAATCTCGAATTTTGCGCATCGACAACATGCCCAAAATGCCAACCATAACCCATGTTTTCGCCACGCTATTTGCAGCAAAACACCTTGTAATCTCCTACAAAATGCAATGCTAACTCGTTCTAAATGCAATACTAACTCGTGCAAAACGCGATGCTAACTCCTACAAAATGCAGCAAAAACCCATGAAAAGCCCCTTTTTAAGGGCGTTTTATAGGCAAATTGCTCCTAATTGGCGCAACGCCGTTTGCTGGTATTTGGCTAGGCGCTAAATTGTGCCTCTTATCCCCAAAATGGGCTAAAAAGGCCACTTTTAAACACTTATTTCGTGTAAGTGCTAGTAAATCAGTGTGTTACAAACTTTAAAAATACGCGAGAATTTTCGCCCAAGTGCCCGAAATTTTATGACGGAGGCACTCATAATGTTAAAAGTTGGTGCAAATATTTTACATTTCCGTAAACCTAATGGCTCACCATCGCGCCCTTAAAGGGTTAAAGCGCAAAGTTAGAAGCGGCACTTATTCGGCAGTACGCATTGTTTAAGGGCTTTTTTATAGGCTTGAGGCGCGTTTGTAAGCACTTATGGAAGTATATCTTCGAAGTAGGCATGAAGCCTACAAACAGAACGCAAATCGCCTTTTTAAGCAAGCCGACAAAAGTGGAGAGGCGCGAGTGAAGCATTGCGAGGGAGCAGCCACGTAAAAACCGCGAAATGCACCCCTCAACAGCTTAACAGCCGGGCCACCATAAGGGAAAAGCCTCACGCAGCAGCCATAAGCACATAAAAAAGCTCGCCCCAAAGTTGGAGCGAGCTTTTAAGATATGTGATAACAACGTTGTTGTTATGCTTTCAGTGAATTACAACTTCGGACCAGCAGCTACGAGAGCCTTACCAGCCTCGTTGCCTTCGTACTTCTTGAAGTTCTTGATGAAGCGGCCAGCCAAGTCTTTAGCCTTCTCGTCCCACTGAGCTGCGTCAGCGTAAGTGTCGCGAGGATCGAGGATGTTGGTGTCAACGCCTTCGAGAACAGTAGGAATTTCGAAGTCGAAGATAGGCAACTTCTTGGTGGGAACGCTGTTGATGGCACCGCTAAGGATAGCATCGATAATGCCACGAGTATCCTTAATAGAGATGCGCTTGCCAGTACCGTTCCAGCCAGTGTTAACGAGGTAAGCCTTAGCACCATGTTTTTCCATCTTCTTCACCAATTCTTCAGCATACTTAGTGGGGTGGAGTTCGAGGAACGCCTGGCCGAAGCAAGCCGAGAAGGTAGGTGTAGGCTCGGTGATACCACGTTCGGTACCAGCAAGCTTAGCGGTGAAGCCCGAAAGGAAGTAGTACTTGGTTTGTTCGGGGGTGAGGATAGAAACTGGAGGCAATACACCGAAAGCGTCTGCGCTGAGGAAGATAACTTGCTTAGCAGCGGGACCAGCCGAGATGGGGCGAACGATGTTCTTGATGTGGTTGATGGGGTAAGACACGCGCGTGTTCTCGGTTGTGCTTCCATCGGTGAAATCGATTTTGCCGTTAGCGTCTACAGTAACGTTCTCGAGCAGCGCGTCGCGACGGATAGCGCCGTAGATATCGGGTTCGCTTTCTTTGTCGAGGTTGATAACCTTAGCATAGCAACCACCTTCGAAGTTGAACACGCCATTGTCGTCCCATCCGTGTTCGTCGTCGCCGATGAGCAAACGCTTAGGATCGGTAGAAAGAGTGGTTTTACCAGTACCAGAAAGACCGAAGAAGATGGCTGTGTTTTCGCCATTGAGGTCGGTGTTGGCCGAGCAGTGCATAGAAGCGATGCCTTTGAGGGGCAAGTAGTAGTTCATCATAGAGAACATACCCTTTTTCATTTCGCCACCATACCAGGTGTTAAGGATAACTTGCTCTTTGGTAGTTACGTTGAATACAACAGCTGTTTCTGAGTTAAGACCCAGTTCTTTGTAGTTTTCAACTTTAGCTTTAGAAGCGTTGTAAACGATGAAGTCGGGCTCTTGGTCCAATTCTTCTTGGTTTACGGGTTTGATAAACATGTTGGTAACGAAGTGAGCTTGCCATGCAACTTCAACGATGAAGCGGATTTTCATGCGAGTGTCTTTGTTGGCACCGCAGAAACCGTCTACAACGAAGAGGCGTTTGTTAGAAAGTTCTTCCTTAGCCAGTTTGTTAACAGTTTCCCAAGCTTCTTTGCTAGCGGGGTGGTTGTCGTTCTTATATTCGTCGGTGGTCCACCATACAGTGTTGTGTGATGTTTCATCGTCAACGATAAACTTGTCTTTAGGCGAACGGCCAGTGTAAACACCAGTCATTACGTTAACAGCACCAAGTTCGGTAACTTGGCCTTTTTCAAAACCTACGAGGCCTTCTTTGGTCTCTTCTTCGAACAACACCTCATAAGAAGGGTTGTAAACAACTTCTGTTGTTCCTTTAATTCCGTACTTTTCTAGTACTGACTTGTCAAACTTTGCCATTTTTCTTAAATATGTTTAAGTGTGAATTTTATCCTTAGACTAAGCACACGCCTTCTCGGTGTACAGCGCAAAGTTAGCAAAATCGTTAAGAACCACCAAGCGCGCAAGGAGAAAAATACATTTGTGCTTTCCTTTTTAGGTTAAAGAATATAAAAAACAGGGTGTGTTGCGCCTTTTGCTATTTGCACATTACAAAAATAAGCGGGAATTTAATACTTTTGCATGGCATTAATTTTGAGTTCGTGAGCTTATGCATTCTTTAGTTCTTGTGTTATTGAACTTTTGCGTTCATGAGATGACGAGTTCATGAGTTGACACGTTTACGAGTTAACAAGATACCGCAGGCGGACAAACCAGGTGTTTGTCTGCCTTGCTGTGTGCAGACACCTAAGGCGTATGGGCCGTTAAACGCCTATCACGATGCTGAGATTTTTAGAAACAGACCTATAACATATTCTTACGATGATGAAGATAGTAAATTTTAGTGAACACAATTCGATTGTAAATCAGTATCTTGCCGAAATCCGCGATGTGGATTATCAAAAAAATCGGCTGCTCTTTCGCAATAACATTCAACGTATTGGTGAATTGGAGGCTTACGAAATTAGCAAGACCTTAGACTATGAGGCGCGCGATATTACTACGCCTTTGGGGGTGGCCAGTGTGGAAGTGCCAACAGATAAAATTGTGCTGGCAACTATCTTCCGTGCGGGATTGCCTTTCCATAATGGTTTTTTGAATATCTTCGACCATGCGGGTAATGCTTTTGTGTCGGCTTATCGCGAATATGTTGACGAACAACATACGAAGGTGGGCATACATGTGGAGTATTTGGCTACACCTAGTATCGAGGGTAAAAATCTGATTATTGCCGACCCGATGCTGGCTACTGGTGGTTCGATGGAACTGGGATATAAGGCTTTTTTAACTAAGGGCACTCCTAAACGCATCCATGTGGCTTGCGTGATTGCTTCGCCCGAGGGTATTGAGCATATCCGTAAAACGTTCCCCGAAGACAAAACCACTATTTGGTGTGCTGCCATCGACCCTTGTTTGAACGAACATAAATATATCGTTCCTGGATTTGGAGATGCTGGCGACTTGTGCTACGGCGAAAAGGTGTAAGCCTTTTTAATGTTTAACCCCAATTGGTGCTTGGCCTGTGCTGGCGATTGAATAACCAATTGGGGTTAAACTCTACGATTGCCACAGCGTGAATAAAATGCTTTTAGCTTCATGAAGTATGCCTCTTACTTCGTGGAGCTTAGTTTATATTTTCTTTTTCTAGAGGTGCTACTTGCTTGTTTATCAATGGTGCATAACATAAATGCACCAAAAAAGTTTGTCAGAAAGAATTTTTCTGTAACTTTGTTCGCGGTGGTTATAACATTGCGTTGGTGTCTTAGTATGGCAATTAATTGCGCTAAGTGTTTAATTAATAGATGCCTATAAACCATCGAGTGAATATAAAATTAGAATAACCTATGAAGAAAAATGTTGCATTGGTTTTGTCGAGCGGAGGTGCGCGCGGTTTGGCTCACATCGGTGCTATTGAAGAGCTGGAACGTAGAGGCTATTGTATAACCTCTATAGCTGGTTGCTCAATGGGGGCTTTGATAGGGGCTATGTATGCCGCTGGAAAATTGGCAGAGGTGAAGGAATGGATGGTGCAACTAGACAAAAAGAAAATTCTCTCTTTAGTGGATTTCTCTTTTAGCTTGAACCACCTGGTAAAGGGCGAAAAGGTGATGGATGCTCTAAAAGAAATTGTACCCGATGTGAATATTGAGGATTTGCCCATTCCTTATGCCGCTGTTGCTACTGATTGGAACAGTGGTAAGGAGGTGGTTTTTAAGAAAGGAAGCTTATACGAGGCTGTACGCTCTAGTATTTCGATACCGCTGTTTTTCAATCCTGTGCGAAAAGGTGAAATGCTTCTTGTGGATGGTGGACTGGTTAATGGTTTGCCACTTAATAGGGTGGCTAGAGTGAAAGGCGACTTGCTGGTTGGGGTTAATGTGAGCACACACGACTACAAGGAAGAAAAGCTTATGAGCGATATTATCGATAAGAAAACTCTGGCGAAGTCGTTGCCTGCTGCCATCGTTAAACGCATTATGGACTACCAAGAAGGATTGGGGCTGAACTATATGACGCTGCTCTCGCGTACGATTTCTATCATGCTTGAGCAAAATACCCGACAACAAATCATTATCTCTAAACCTGATATCGCAGTGCAGGTGCAAATGAAGCGTTATGGAGGTAACGACTACGATAAGGCTGCAGAAATATCACTTATTGGTGAAAATAAGATGCGTAAGGCGCTGAATGAATATGAACAAGCGCATGATTCTATCTGGGACCAACTCAAATCCTTTGGAAAATAAATGAAATAGGCGTACATGGTAGTGTGTATAGGCTACGAGGGGCTTTTCTTGACTCGTGCCTTATCCCTAATGACAGATTTGGGTTAAAATATAATGCCCCAGTTATCCCTAATTGTAAAGGATAACTGGGGTATCTGCTTGTAAAAAATGGCTCTGGCGGTTGAGCTAAATGTTTGTCTTCGGGGCAAAGACGATGAGAAAGGGAGTTATCTGAGTTTGATTTCGCAGTTCTCAAGACTCTCTACCGTGGCCAAAGCCTTATAGCGAATGCCGTGTTGGCGCAGTAGCTCGCCTCCTTTTTGGAACGCTTTCTCGATGATAAAGCCCATGCCCTCGAGGTGTGCGCCAGCCTGTTTGCAAAGGTCGATTACGCCCATCGAGGCATTGCCATTGGCCAAGAAGTCGTCGATAAACAACACATGGTCGTGCAGGGTGAGGTAGTCGGCCGAGATACACACCGTGTAACTGCGGTCTTTGGTAAATGAGTGCACCACCGATGTGAGCATGTTCTCCATTGTTTTTGGCTCTTTTTTCTTGATAAACACCACGGGCAATTGCATGATGTAGCCCACCAAGATGGCGGGAGCGATACCACTGGCTTCGATGGTTACAATCTTATTGATGTGCGCATCACCAAAATGTTGGCTAAATTCTTTAGCCACTTCCATCATTAAATTGGGGTCCATCTGGTGATTGATAAAACTATCCACTTTTAAAATGCCGCCTTCATAGCATTTGCCGTCTTGAAGGATGCGTGTTTTTAACTTATCCATTTGTGAGTTGGTGGGGTTATGAGTTGGTGGGGTTATGAGTTGGTGAGTTGGTGAGTTTATGAGTTGGTGAGTTGATGAGTTGACGAGTTGACAAGCTAACAAGTTCACAAGTCCGTTTCGCTCTCTGCAACTA
>ENA-OWNK01001446-OWNK01001446.1-metagenome-genome-assembly--contig:-NODE-1446-length-10142-cov-4.456330_pt1 | contig 10142 bp, 8 predicted proteins | sample MGYA00245343_ERZ651121 | MGnify/ENA primary metagenome ERZ651121 (study PRJEB26857, sample SAMEA4031775) | metagenome | biome: human; feature: oral; material: saliva | place: Philippines | collected 2014... | reverse complement strand
GCCGAACTGTTCGGGGTTGCTGTCGCAAAGCTCTTTGGTGTTTGAGATATAGCCGATGGGGGCATCGAACCATACGTAAAGCACTTCGCCTTCTGCCCCTTCAACAGGCACGGGAATACCCCAGTTCAGGTCGCGCGTCATGGCACGAGGCTGCAAATCCATATCGAGCCAGCTCTTGCACTGTCCGTAAACGTTCGGACGCCATTCCTTGTGGTCGTTCAAAATCCATTGCTTCAGCCATTCCTGATAGTCGTTCAGTGGCAAATACCAGTTTTTGGTAGCCTTAACCACTGGCTTTGAACCCGAAATAGTAGACTGTGGGTTGATGAGCTCCATCGGACTGAGGTCGCTGCCACACTTCTCGCACTGGTCGCCGTAGGCGTGCTCGTTGTGGCAATGCGGACATTCGCCCACCACATAGCGGTCGGCTAAGAACTGCTTTGCCTCCTCGTCGTAGAGCTGTTCGCTTTCTTGCTCAATCAGTTTTCCGTCATCGTAGAGCTTGCGGAAGAAGTCGGAAGCAAACTTATGGTGAATTTCGCTCGTGGTACGGCTATACACATCAAACGAAATGCCAAACTCTTTGAACGAGTCTTTTATCATTTTGTGGTAACGGTCGCACACGTCTTGCGGTGTAACGCCCTCTTTCTTGGCACGCAGAGTGATAGGCACTCCGTGCTCGTCGCTACCTCCGATGAATACAACTTCTTCTTTTTTCAGTCGCAGATAGCGTGCGTAAATATCTGAAGGAACGTACACTCCTGCAAGGTGTCCTATATGTACACCACCATTTGCGTATGGCAATGCTGCCGTAACGGTGGTCCGTTTGAATTTCTTTTCTCCCATATATATCGTTTGTTTTTATCCAATTGCAAAGTTACGGCAATTTGCCGAAACCTACAAAATTTATTGTATTCTCACTGTTTTCGCACCTTCGTAGCAACCTATGGTGCGTTCGCCTTTCTTGTATATATCCTCGTTTCCAGGCATATCGAGCACGAAGCCAGCTGCTTTCACCTGCGCAACAAGGTTGTCGTAAGCTGCTTGGTTGAACACGCCGATAATGATAGCACCGTCTTTGAAGGCGATGTAGCTCGAAACACCCTTGCGCAAAGGCTTCGGATAGTCTTCGTATTTGTCTGCGGTAAGGATTTTTGCAAGACGGCAATTCTTGTAGTACATCTTCGTAAACTTATCAAGGTGATAAATCTCGTAGTTTTCCTTTAGCTTGTAACCATACTTTTTCGTTATGCTTGCCACCTTTTCTGGGCTTTCAAACATATCTATGGCTTCTGCAACGCTGATAAATTCAGTATTCGCCTCCACCTTTTCGGTTACAACAGCAGGCACGGGCGTTGTGTCGGCAACCGTTGCAGACTTCTGCGTTGTGCCGCAACTCGCTAATACCAAAGCCATTATTGCCATTGCGGCAGTTATCCATTGTTTTTGTTTCATACCTCTCTTTTTAGTGGGTGGCTGCCGTTTTTCAGTGCCCACCCTGTATATAACAAGGTGCAAAGGTACGATATTTTTTTATACTTGTAGCATAAAAGCAAAAATCTAAGCAGCAGTAATGGTGTAGAATTTTCTTTTTGCCCCTGCCCGAACAAGTGCAAAGAGAAATTATACCAAAACTCTTCCTGTATTTTACATTCGGTACAGCATCAACGTAATGGCACTATGCTTCCGCAAAAATGTTGTCAGCCAAATTACTTACACGTAAAGAAATATTTATTTACGTGTAAGTAAATTCTTACTTACGTGTAGAAAAATATTTATTTACACGTAAATAATTTAGCTGTGTTGCTTTAAAAACAATATAGGTTGTTGATAATCAGAATGGTAGGGTGAGGTTGAATTATGAGAGCGCAATCTATAAAGTTCTTAATGGTTCTGAATGCAATGCAAAACTTTTAGGACGAGCAAGAAAAAGTGTAAGGAAAAGACTTGCAAACCGATGTGGGTGTGTGGTTTGAGAATGTGGAAGGAAGGCTGAAAAAAGCAGTATATTGAAAATAAAAAGAGGGTATGCCAAATGGAAACTTGACATACCCTCTTGTATATAAATGATAGAATCGAAGTCTAATCGCCAGCGATTACTTGCCCAACTTCTGCTTTAAGAGTGTTGGAATTTCGTGTGTTTCACGAGCAACATGAATACCAGCAGCTTCGAAAGCAGCTACCTTTTCTGCAGCAGTACCAGAACCGCTTGAGATGATAGCACCTGCGTGACCCATTTGCTTGCCTTTTGGTGCTTCGCGACCAGAGATGAAAGCTACAACAGGCTTTGTTACGTACTTCTTGATGTATTCAGCTGCACGCTCTTCGGCATCACCGCCGATTTCACCGATGATAGCAATGCTGTCGGTTTCTGGGTCGTTCTGGAACATTTCGAGCAACTCTTGGAAGTAGAGACCTACGATAGGGTCGCCACCTACGCCGATAGCTGAAGACTGTCCCATACCTTCTGCGGTAAGTGAAGCAACAACTTGGTAGGTCAAAGTACCTGAACGGCTGATAACACCTGTGTGTCCCTTCTTGAAAATGTTTGTTGGCATAATACCAACCATACTTTCTCCTGGAGAAATCAAGCCTGGACAGTTAGGACCGATAAGCTGTGCGCCCTTAATCTGGATATAGCGGTAAGCCTCAACTACGTCGAGTGTAGGAACGCCTTCGGTAATACAAATTATCAACTTGATGCCTGCATCAGCAGCTTCGAGCATAGCGTCCTTTGCGAAAGCAGCAGGAACGAAGATTACTGATGTGTTGGCGTTGGTTGCTTCAACTGCGTCGCGAACAGTGTTGAATACAGGAATGCCAGCTACTTCTTGGCCAGCTTTACCAGGCGATGTACCACCTACAACGTTAGTACCGTATTCTTTCATCTTAGTAGCGTGGAAGCTACCATCACGACCTGTAATGCCTTGAACGATAAGGCGTGTATCTTTGTTAATTAAAATACTCATTTTTTCTCAATGTTTAAAAACGAAATAAATTACTTGCAGAGGTCTACTGCCATGTGGCCAGCTTCGCTCATAGTTGTAGCAACGTGGAACTTGGTGCCCTTGAGCAACTCGCGTCCTTCAGCCTCGTTGGTACCTGTAAGGCGGATAACGATAGGCATGTCGGTGTCGATGAGTTTGAAAGCTTCGATAAGTCCCTGAGCAACGTCGTCGCAACGTGTGATACCACCAAAGATATTGATGAGAACGACCTTTACGTGTTTGTCTGAAAGGAGGAGCTTCATTGCCTCAACAATCTTTGTTGGGTTAGAGCTACCGCCAATATCGAGGAAGTTTGCAGGATTGCCACCATAGAGCTTAATCATATCCATAGTAGCCATAGCAAGACCAGCACCGTTTACCATGCAGCCAATTTCGCCACCGAGGTTCACGTAGCTGAAGCCTTTGTCCTTAGCTTCTTGTTCTTTCTTTTCGTCTTCTGTTGGTTCGAAGAGTTCGAACACGTCAGGGTGACGGAAGAGAGCGTTGTTATCGAATGTCATCTTTGCGTCTACTGCAGAGAGTTCGTCTTGTTCGGTAATAACGAGTGGGTTGATTTCTGTCAAAGAAGCATCTTTCTCTACGAAGAGACGATACAAATTCTTGAACAATGGCACAGCCTGATTAACGTACTTCTTATCGTCGAAGAGCTTGAAAGCTATCTCACGAGCCTTGTAGTCGTTCAAGCCAACTGCTGGGTCGATAGCAATTTTGGCAATCTTCTCTGGTGTTTCCTTAGCCACTGCCTCAATGTCCATACCACCTTCGCGGCTAACCATGAAGATAGCTGACTTTGACTTACGGTCGGGAAGGATACTAACATAGAACTCAGACTTGATGTCGAGTGCTGCACAAACAAGCACGCGGTCTACGATGAAACCTTTAATATCCATACCGAGGATATTGGTTGCGTGTGTGCGAACTTCTTCGGCAGTCTTGCCCAACTTCACACCACCAGCCTTACCACGACCACCTGTGTGTACCTGTGCTTTAACAACAGCCAGTTCTACACCCAGTGTTTCGTATGCCTTTACGGCTTCTTCTGGTGTGCGGCAAACGATACCGCGCTGTACTGGAATCCCATAACTTGCAAAAAACTCTTTTGCCTGGTATTCATGAACTTTCATAGTAAATGTAATTAGTTAATACTATATTGTTATTTTAATTGTCTTTTCCGAATGTTCTGAAAGTGAAACGCCTTGCTTGGCTGCAACCGTATTGGAAGAATTGCTAACGCAGCAGAAGTCGTACTTAGTTTTTTATTGTGTAGGGCGCAATGCTCTTTTACGCAACAAATTTACGAAATTACTTTCAGTTACGAAAATAGTAAGAGCCTAAATTATGTTATATGCTTCACATTTATAATATGTATGAGTGCATATCTTTAGACTTAAACCCAAAAGAGGGTATGCCCTGGTGTCAGGGAACACCCTCTCTGGATATTTTGATATAATTCTGTCAAAGATGATTTACTTAACTTCCCAGATGTCGTTCGTTTCGAGCAACTCTGCAAAGTTGTGGTAAGGCTTCTTTGCCTTCACTTCTTCTATCTGCTCCCAAACAGCTGCATCGTAGGTAGGAGCTTCAACATCGCGGATAATTCCCAACGCAACAGGGAAGCCGTCCTTTGTATCCATCATTGCTAACTTCAACTGTAAGGTGTCGTCTTCGCAGTGTGCATCGTGAACGAGAATATCGTCGATGGTGTAACCGTCTTCACCTATCTTCACAACCTTCAAGCCAAAGCCTTCTTGTACCAAGCCAAATTCGTTGTCTACACCGAAGATTAATGGTTTGCCGTGCTCAAGATAGATAGCATTGGCTTTACGTCCTTCCTTGTTGTAAACTGCATCGTGGCAACCTTCGTTGAAGATTACACAGTTCTGAAGAATTTCGCAAACCGCTGCACCCTTGTGTTGCTTGGCAGCTTTCAATACCTCAATGGTTCCTGGAGCATCGGTAGCAACAGTACGAGCGAAGAACTTACCGCGTGCGCCGAAGCAGAGTTCAGCTGGACGGAATGGGTCTTCCACTGTACCATAAGGGCTTGACTTAGAAACGAAACCACGAGGGCTGGTTGGAGAGTACTGTCCCTTTGTTAAACCATAGATGCGGTTGTTGAGAAGGATAATGTTAATATCGATGTTTCTTCTCATTGCGTGAATGAAGTGGTTACCACCGATAGCCAATCCGTCACCGTCACCAGAAACTTGCCAAACTGTAAGTTTTGGATTTGCAACCTTTAAACCTGTCGCAATCGCAGCTGCACGACCGTGAATGGTCTGCATAGCGTAAGTGCTGACATAGTAAGGTAAACGGCTTGAACAACCAATACCTGAGATAACGGCAGTTTCGTATGGAGGAACTCCTAACTCTGCCATTGCTTTATGTAAACTCGCCAAGAAGAAATGGTCGCCGCAACCAGGGCACCATCTTGGCTGACCTTTCTTATAATCTTTGTCTGTATACTGAGTCATTTTGTTTTCCTCCTTAATTATTGTAAGATTCTTGAATAGAACGTACCATATTCGTCCTTTGGTGCAGGAAGTGTCAATAAGCGTTCAAAACCTTGTACAAGTTCTTGAACAACAAATGGCTGACCCTTCACTTGGTTGTACTGATATGGAGCGAAATTGTTAATGCGGATACGAAGCAATGCTGCGAGCTGACCAAGGTTTTGCTCTGCTACAACCACCTTGTTGTAACGAGACAATACTTCTGCGGTGTTCTTTGGCAATGGGTTTACATACTTAAACTGCGCGAGCGCAATCTTGTGTCCCTTTGCACGGAGTTCTTGCATTGCTGAATACAAGTGTCCGTATGTACTACCAAAACCTACGATGAGCAAGTCGGCATCGTCCTTGTCGCCTTGTACTTCCAAGTCTGGCACAGGTATGCGTGCAACTTTGTCGAAGCGCAAGTTGTCCATAAGGTGGTGGTTTTCTGCATCAGTAGAGATAGCACCTGTCTTTCCGTCCTTCTCAAGTCCACCAAGGATATGCTCGTAGCCTTCCATTCCTGGAACAGCCCAATAGCGAACGTTGCTATATTCGTCGCGCTTGTAAGGAGTATACTTATAGCGTTGTGCTTCAGTAGCGTAGTGAGGACGAATTTCTGGAAGGTCTTCAAGATTTGGTAACTTCCAAGCTGAAGAACCGTTTGCGATGAAAGCGTCGGTAAGCAATACAACTGGAGTCATGTGCTCGAGTGCCATCTTACAAGCTGCGAAGGCTGCATCGAAGCAGTCTGTTGGACTTGTAGCAGCTATTACAGGCATAGGGCTTTCGCCGTTACGGCCGTAGAGCACTTGCAAAAGGTCGGTCTGCTCACTCTTTGTAGGCAAACCTGTAGATGGACCACCGCGCTGAACGTCGATAACAACGAGTGGCAACTCGTCGATAACGGCAAGGTTCAAAGCCTCACTCTTCAAGCAAATACCAGGACCTGATGTAGATGTGGCAGCCAATGCGCCTGCGAATGCTGCACCAATTGCAGATGCTGCACCTGAGATTTCGTCTTCACACTGCACTGTAACAACGCCCATTGACTTGTGTTTTGCCAGTTCGTGAAGAATGTCTGTTGCAGGAGTAATAGGGTAAGAACCCAAGAAGAGGGTCAAACCAGCCTTTTCAGCAGCAGCCATCAAGCCGTAAGCAGTAGCCTTGTTACCCGTGATGTCCATGTAACGGCCTGCTACTTTTTCTTTAGTTTCAATTCGATAGGTGTTAGGAACCGATGCATGAACGTTGTGTCCGTAGTTGTAACCAGCAGCAACAACTTTAATGTTAGATTCAGCAACAGCTGGTTTCTTCTTAAACTTCTCTGTCAAGAAGTTGTTAACCAACTCAAGGTCGCGGTTGAACAACCAGCAAACCAAGCCGAGTGCGAACATATTACGGCACTTCAACATCGCCTTGTTGTCCATTCCTGTGTCAGCAAGGCAGTCCTTTACCATCTTTGTAATAGGACAAGCAACCACGCGGTCTGGGTCGATGCCCATTTCTTTCAAGTAGTCATCGGTTGTAAAATCCGCTTTCTTTAAGTCGCGTGTGGTAAAGGAATCGGTGTCGATGATGATTGTTCCTTGTGGTTTACAGTTTTTGTACTGAGTTTTAAGGGCAGCTGCATTCATCGCTACCAACACATCGCACTTGTCGCCTGGTGTGTAAACCTTACCAGCACCGATGTGCACTCTAAATCCACTAACTCCCGTGAGTGAGCCTTGCGGGGCACGAATGTCGGCAGGATAATCTGGGAATGTAGAGATGCCATTACCCACAGTGGCAGAAACATTTGAGAAAATGTTACCAGCCAGCTGCATACCATCACCCGAGTCTCCAGAGAACAACACTACAACGTGTTCAAGCTCTTTCACTTCGATTTGTTCTTCCATAGAATTATTTCTTTGTTTTTATTTATGGTTAGATTTTGGTGTAAAGGTCTATATAATTATTGAATTGGCAAAATATTTAGCGATAAAAAAACAAAATAAAAACATTTCGCCCTTGAATGGCTGCTCACGATATGTATATCATTCTGCTTTTATGCTTACAGAATGGTGCTAAAATGTTGGTTTTTAAGGCTAAAAGCCCAACGCCGCATAGAATAACGTCAAGTATGTAAAGTTTTAGATAGCAGTATGTTTTCTTCTGACTTATACCGAAAACGGGTGTAAATGTGTCTGTACTTTCATTGTAACGGTATCACAGCGAAACGGCAGATTTGTCGCAATGATAAAGAAACGCCTTCTCTGATTTACGATGAAACAGTCTTTAGGTTTTCTTTCATTTGGTTTTATATGCTCTTACAACTATTTCCGTGGGGCTTTTAAATTAATACAACCCCACGGAAACTAATTCTTTGCCAATATACTACTTACTTTCCGTTTAGTTTGAAGCTCACAGGCAACATGTAACGCACGGCAACAGGTTTTCCGTTTGCCTTGCCTGGATTCCATTTGGGCATTGACGATACCACACGAAGTGCTTCCTTATCCAACGATGGAGAAACGGAACGTATAATCTTAGGTTCCATTACTTCGCCTTCTTCTGATATGATAAACTGCACAACAACATGTCCTTGTTCCTTATTTTTAACTGCCTCCGATGGATATTTCATATTTTCTGCCAGCCATTGGTTAAGATTTCCATTGAAAGTAGGCATTTCTTCAACAACGGTAAACACTTTCTTCGGAGCTTTCTTTGGTTTCTGCTCTGTTGGCTCTTCGTTTGCAACTCCAGTCGTATTTTCTGCTTCTTGAGCCGCCATTTCAGCATTTTTACTGTCCGCCAATGCTTCCACCTTATTGCCTGTGCTTTCAATTGCTTCGGTAGGCTGCACGTTCTTCGGGCTTTCCTGCACTGTTGTTGCCTTGTTGCCAGACGATAAATCCACCATCTTTTCCTGTTTAACACTTGCCTTTACCGTTGGTATGGCTTTCGCAACGTTTGCTATATCGCGTGCAACAGTTTCGATGTTGCTCACAACAAGCAGCATTGCTGCCAACGGAATGTAAAGTGCATACTTTGCTTTCGCTATTTTCTTTGTTCGTTTTTTGTTCATCATTTTAATACGCTTTTTAAGAGGTAAAACATTAAAATTATTTGATATAGTAGCTACATTCTTTCTATATGCCAATCCAAGCAAATGGTATTGGTATTCCTTGCTGTCTGTTCCGTTTGCCAAGACATTGTTGTCGGCAAGATATTCGAGGTTCAATCGTACTTCACGTTTCAGCAACCACACGAATGGATTTACCCAAAAGGCAATGGCAAACAATTCTGTAAAGAGAATGTCTACGGAATGTCGCTGCCTGCAATGTGCCAATTCGTGTGTCATTATCTCGTCGATTTCCTGCTTGCTGTGCTTCGTTGGGTTGATGAAAATCCAGTTGAAGAACGAGAAAGGTCCCTCGTTGCTTTCCAGCAGATACACCTTTGTGCCATTTATATCGGCTGTTTTGCATTGTGTCTTCAGTCTTACGATAGAAGCCAACTGCCACAAAAAGCGCAGCAACAACAGGCAAACCACCATATTATATATAACCATTGCCGTGGTTTCCCAGTTCATTGCGCCTCCGCTACCCTGTGTTATGGTTACAGCTGGCAGGACAATGGCAGCATATTCGTTTGCCACCGACACCATTCCCACGCTCTTGTTTATCCAATAAGAGCAGTTCAGCCCCGGCACCAACATCGCAACAAGATACATTCCGATAAGCGTTGCTCTGCGCCACGAGAAGAATGTATCGCCCGAAAACATCAGCTTGTAAAAGCCGAAGAGTACGATGAGGGCAATGTTTAGTTTCAATAGGTACATCGTCATATTCGTTACGTGTTAAGTTGAATGTTGTTGAAGATATGTATGGAGGCAGATTCAGAAAGTTACCTTTATGGCTTTTGCCTTTTATTCGGTATCTTTTCCTTTTTCTATCTCGCTGATAATATCTTTCAAATCCTCTGGCGAAATCTTGTCTTCCTTCGCAAAGAACGACACCATCTCGCGGAACGAGTTCTTGAAGTAGTTACCTACGAAGCTGCTCATAAAGTCCGATTTGTATTCAGCTTGCGCTATCTTCGGCGTAAAATGATAGACCGCACGTTGCTGTTTCGATTTTATATAGCCTTTACGCTTCAGGTTGTTCATCACCGAAGCCACTGTTGTGTAGGGTGGCTTAGGTTCTTCCAGATGCTGCAGCACCTCTTTTGTTGTGCAACTGCCAAGACGCCATATATGCAGCATAATTTCTTCTTCTTGTTTCGTCAGCTTTTCCATATCCGAATTTGGTTTATATGTTTCTGTCGCAAACTTACGATTATTTCGTAACAGTTGCAACTTTATCGCGCTAATAAATGTTAATTATACGATATTTTCTATTGTATAACAGTATAATACGAATAATTAGTAATAGTAAACCATTTACATAAGCAGACAAATAGCTTAGTTTTTCTGAATAAAAAGAACTTTTTACCCCCTCACGTGGCTGCTTCTTCGTACCTTATTATATAGGTGAAAATAAAGTGATATGAGTGTAAATATTTTTCGTAAGCATAACTATTGCGTAACTATCTTATTGCCAGTGCATTATAAAACCTATTGTTTTGCATTCCAAAAGCGTAGGTTTTGCACGGTAAAAGC
>ENA-OWNK01001442-OWNK01001442.1-metagenome-genome-assembly--contig:-NODE-1442-length-10154-cov-3.518665_pt1 | contig 10154 bp, 8 predicted proteins | sample MGYA00245343_ERZ651121 | MGnify/ENA primary metagenome ERZ651121 (study PRJEB26857, sample SAMEA4031775) | metagenome | biome: human; feature: oral; material: saliva | place: Philippines | collected 2014... | reverse complement strand
AATACTTCCGAGTCTTTAGTAATAAGAGGTACCCCGCCGTTATAGAAAATAATGCGGCGCGGCAGCACATCCTGTTCCGTTAAAGAATAAATGAATCCTTTCATCAGATTCTTACCCAACTGTTCATCGCCTTTACCCATGGTAGGCGAATCGATGACGACAATATATTCATCCGTATCCTTATCCGCTGCAGGTACTTGAACCGCTTCTTCGCCTTCAGTCTTGGTAACGGTTACGACAAAACGATCGGCACTTTCTTCTTTTAATTCATAAGCATAGCCGAGTTCCGCCGCCATTTTACGCAAGTTTTCCGTAGCGATTTTGTTATCTACCGTCGTTTCTACGACATTTTCCGTTCTTAAAGCCTTACGTGTTTCAATCACGGGTAACGGGCATGCCATTCCGACTGCATTTACTTTTACCATTTTAAATCCCCCTTTACATAAGCAAGGAATACCTGCCGCACTGCGTCGGTTTCCTTTAAATAACGGTGCGAAAAGGTACGCTCCCCTTCGCACGCTTCTATTGAATATAACTTAAATAAGTTTTTGTTTCTTCTCGTTCGGGATGAGAAAACAAATCCTCAGCGGTACGTCGCTCTATGATTTGCCCCTTTTCCATATAGACAACATAGTCGGCCAATCGCTTCGCCTGTGACAGATTGTGCGTCACTATTAAAACGGCACAGCGTTCTTTCAATTGCCTGAGCGTCTCTTCAATGCGCAGGGTACTTTTGATATCCAAGGCCGAACAAGGCTCATCAAGTAATAAAACCTGAGGCTCTAATGCCAAGGCACGAGCGATGCATAAGCGTTGCTGCTGGCCTCCCGACAAAGACCCGGCCGGTGAGTCCAACATATCTTTGACTTCATCATACAGCCCCGCCGCTTTTAAAGCTTCAACGGCTGTTTCCCGCCGCTGTGACGTCGTTCCCTTACGATGATAATTCAGTGCATAAAGCATATTATTTATAAGAGAAAAAGGAAAGACTGTCGGCTGCTGCCCTATGAGTCCTACTTTTTTCCGAAGCTCACCCACATCCATGCCGGATATATCCATGTCGTCTAAAAAAATCTTGCCGCCATGAATCTGTACGCCGTCACCCAAGGTTTGATTCAGGCTATGCAACAACGTGGATTTTCCGCATCCGGACATGCCGATAATAGCCGTTACGGCCCGCTCGGGTACGATTAAGTCGATATCTTTTAAAATATCCTTATGCTCTGTCCCTACCCGTAAGCCTTCTATACGAATATGAGCCTTCATTATTTTCCCCGCTTTAATGCAAATCTGCAAATACAATTAACCATCAAAAGCATTACTATAAGAACGAATGCCGTTCCGTATGCCAAGGACACGGAGTATCCCTCACTTACCAATAAATATAAATGGTAAGGCAGCGACATAAAAGGATCCGTAAGTCCCGGGAGCCTTCTCGTAAACAAGACGGCGCCCGTAAACATGACCGGTGCCGCCGCTCCCATGGCATAGGCCGTAGCCAAGGCTACGGCTGAAAAGAACTCCTGTTTTCTCGTACCTATAACCAAGGTAGCCACAATATGCATATCTCCTATACCTAAGGCTCTGGCAGCCTCGATACGGTCCACAGGATATTCACGAAACATTTTTTCCAAACGGACGGTAATAAAGGGAATAATCATGATTCCCAACGTCATACCCGCCGTCAATACGCTCTTATGTATATCTAAATGAATAAGAAAAATACTGTACCCGAAAAGACCTAACAAGACGGACGGTATACCGGAAGCACACTCGGTACAAAAGCGAAAGACATCATATAACCGCCTATTCTTGCAAATGAATACAGCCCACACGGTCAAGAGTGTCGCACCTAAGGATGCACACACGGCCGCTACTGCGCCGGATAACAGGGAGCCCACAATGGCCGGAAAAATACCGCCTGCCGTTCCTAACGGTGTGCCTGAAGGAAAATCAAGAATAAAGGACGGACTTAAGTACGCTTCGCCCTTAACCAAGATGTACAAAAAGACGAAAAAGGTCACTCCTACGGTCAGTAATCCGCATATCCAAATATAGAAGGAAAGTAACTTTTTTAACATCCCCAAGAACTCCTCTTCTTATGTCGTACAACTCTTAATAAAAGACCGGACAGGAGAAGTAAAAACAAGAGTACGGCACCGGCGGCATATAAGGCACTGTAATGCAGACTTCCGTACTCGGCACTGCCCATTTCCAAGGCAATAAGAGACGGTACGGATTCGCCCTTACCCAAAAGCTCGGGCATAATGACCGCATTTCCCATAACCATCATGACGGCCATCGTTTCTCCCGCCGCTCGTGCAAAGGATAATATCCAGGCACCGATAACGGCATTTCGCATATAAGGTAAGACAAGCCGGCGTATAAAATACATCATATCGGCTCCCAATGCCAGTGATGTACCTTCGTACAAGCGACGCACCTCACCGATGGACTCGACACAAGTAGATACGACAAAAGGTAACAACATAACCGCCAGGACAAGGGCGGCAGCCAGTATAGACTCACCGGATGCCAGCTCAAAAATTCTGCCGATTCGATTCACCACAACGGTTAAGCCGATAAAGCCGAAAATAACGGAAGGAACTCCCGCCAACATATCAATAAAAGCCAAGAGTATGTCTCGTATACGGGCAGATACAAAAAAAGAAAGAAACAGGGCACATCCCGTGCCTACGGGGACTGCCAACAAAACGGCCAATAAGGATACGTACAGGCTGCCGCAGATCATGGGAAAAATCCCCAACTCAGGCGGATTTCCCAAGGGATTCCAGTTGCGAGAAAGCAGGAAGGTCAACCAATCGGTTGCATCGCCTACAGGCAATCCTTCATGACATATAAAGAAGAATAAAAAGACAAAAAGACCGATGACGAACCAGGCCCCTGCCGTCACACCGTATTGAATGAATCTTTCACTCTTTTTCATACACTCCCCCGTAAGAGAGATAACGGACGAAAGTCGTCCGTTATCTTTTTCAACCTATTTTACGGGAATAAATCCCATAGCTTCAATCAGCTTTTGTCCCGCATCGGAACGCAAGTAGTCCATAAAGGCTTTTTGAACCTTTGTAAGTTCACCGCTGCCGACGATAAGTAAAGGACGCTGAATCTTGTACGAGCCGTCAACAATCGTTTCCGGTGTAGCTGCAACGCCGTCAACTTTTAAAGCAAAAATTTTTCCTTCATTTTGCTTAGCTACCCCGTAAGAAGCGTAGCCTACGGCATTTTCATTTTCAATGATCTTGGCTACGAGAGCCCCCATGGACGGTGCCTGGATGGCCTTATCCGTAACCTTCGTATCCCCCATGATTTTTTCCTGGAATACTTCATGAGCACCGCCGCCCAAATCTCTCGTTACAACGACAATTTCCGTTGCCGGCAGGGACGGATCCACTTCATTCCAAGTCTTATATTCACCGGAGAAAATCTTTTTAATTTGATCACTCGTCAAGGTATCCTTAATTTTAGCAATAGGGTTATTCGGGTTGACGGCAATGGTCAATGCATCGATACCCACCTTGTATTCCTGATAGTTTTTAATTTTTTCCTTTTCGCTACTCTTTACTTCTCTGGCCACCAAGCCGAAGTCGGCCGTACCGTCAAGCAGTGCTTTAATGCCTGCACCGGAACCGCCGGACGTAACGTTAATTACAATATCCGCATCGGGCAAAGACGAGTCCGCCTTGTTCCATTTACCGTATTGTTCCGTAAAAGCCGTACCCGCTTTAGTGATAACCGGAGCCAAGGTTGATGAGCCGAAAAAGGTAATATCCGTCTTTTCCTTCGCCGTATTGCCGCTGTTACCGCAGGCTGCCGTAAAAACAAGACTTGCCCCCAGGGCCAATACTGCTAAAAATCTACGTGTAAACATATGACAACTCCTTTGTAATTATTGTAGAATACGCATGGAAACAGTATCTCTTCTTATAACAGGTCTTCCGGACAACTTCTATAAGTTTTCCCGTATTGGAAAATAAAGAAATTTCTAAATAACTATATGCGTATTATACTTAACGGATATATCTTACTGCATGCATATATGCCGGTCAATTGAGTATTAATAAGATAAAAATATGCCAAACTATTGATTAGTATATTTTATAAATAACTGTGATTCTATAGACTTTTTTATTAAAAATCCCCCTTATCATTTTAACTTTGACAAGGGGGATCGGGTATTACTCTTTACACTTTTTAATCATACATTTAAGCTTCCGGCTCGATTAATCCGTACTTTCCGTGTTTTCTCTTGTAAACAACGCTTATTTTATCCGTGTCGGCATTTAAAAATACGAAGAAATCATGTCCTACCAAGTTCATCTGTAAGATGGCTTCTTCCACATCCATGGGTTGGGGAGTAAAGGTTTTCGTTCTTACAACTTCAAAGGCTTCATCCGATTCGGGAGATTCCGTGACAAGGGTCGGCTTGAAGGACCCGTCCTTAATGCGCCGGGCCAGTTTGGTCTTATATTTATGAATCTGCCGCACCATCTTATCAAATACGATATCAATGGCTGCATACATATCTTCGCCCGTTTCTACGACACGCAGAACGACTCCGTCTACCCTCAGGGTAAGTTCCGCAATCCTTCTTTCTTTTTCGACGGAAAGCATGGCCTGTAAGGTCACATCAGTATCGAAATATTTCATGATTTTCTTTTCGTGTTTCAGCACATAATCCTTTAATGCCGCCGTTATTTCAAGGTTCTTACCGCGTACACTTGTTGCCATAATACATCCCATCCTTTCTGAAGACTCGTTTCTTTGTCTTCTTAATTATAATATTCGACATAAGTTTCCGAAATCCTTCTTTTTCCTTAATGTTAATATTTTATTTTTGTCAATCTTTCGTTGACAACGTTGCGGAATTCATGCTACTATCAAATCCGTAATTAAATAGCCGTTCATCCAGAGCAGCAGAGGGACTGGCCCTATGATGCTGCGGCAACCCCCGCAAGGGAAGGTGCCAAGTCCAGCGGATTCCCGACAGATGAGTGCCGTATGTACGTACTGCCGTCACCTGTTGACGGCTTTTTTATTATCTTTATTTAGCTATATCCCCGTAAAGGAGCGACCTTCATGATAACCTTAAAAAATGTTACCAAAGTATACGGTACTAAAACGAAGGTTAATGCTTTAAGAGGCATCGACCTGAATATTAAGGCCGGAGAAATCTTCGGTATTATCGGCAAAAGCGGTGCCGGTAAATCGACCCTCGTGCGTTGCATTAACATGCTTGAAAGACCGACAAGCGGCCATATTATTATTGATGACCGCGATATGACGTCCCTTTCCGACAGCCAGTTGCGCCAGGAAAGAAAATCTATCGGTATGATTTTTCAACACTTCAATCTTCTTTCATCACGTACCGTTTTCGACAATATCGCCTTCCCCCTGGAATTGACAGGCACCCCGAAGGACATTATCGCCAATAAGGTGGAGGGACTTTTAGAACTCGTCGGTTTAAGTGACAGAAAGTTCAACTATCCTTCCCAGCTTTCGGGCGGACAAAAACAACGAGTGGGTATCGCCAGGGCTTTGGCCAGCGATCCTAAAATTCTCTTATGTGATGAAGCCACTTCCGCCTTGGATCCGCAAACGACGACCTCTATTTTAGAGCTTTTAAAAGATATTAATAAACGCTTAAAAATCACGATTATCCTCATCACTCATGAAATGGCGGTTGTTAAAGATATTTGTGACCGCGTTGCCGTTATTGAAGGCGGATACATTAAAGAGTGCGGTTCTGTCGTCGATATTTTCACGGATCCCCAATCGGAAACAATGCAGGAATTCGTTAAGTCCGTTATTAACACGGAAGTCCCCCAAGGCATTACACGCCTGGGCGTAACGGATCAACCCGAAGAAGGCCGCAATATGCTCATTCGTGTTCGCTTTAAGGGGCAAGTTACGAACGATCCCCTCATCGCTAATGTAATTCGTCATTCCGATGCAGATATCAGTATCTTATACGGAAATATCGATTATATTCAAAACATTCCCTTCGGTTACCTGATTTTTACTATTATCGGCTCCTTGGAAAGTCAAGTGAAGGCCCTTGATTATATTAAAAGCTTACCCGTAGAAAGTGAGGTCCTCGGCTATGTCCCCGGAAATCGTTAAACTCTTATTACAAGGCGTAGAAGAAACAATATTCATGGTTGCCGTTTCGGGAATCATTGCTACCGGCATCGGTATCCCCTTGGGCATTCTTTTGGTTACGACAGACAAGGGGCATATTCTTGAGAATGCACCGATTAACCGCGTCTTCGGCACGATTGTCAACATCATTCGCTCCGTGCCCTTTATCATTCTCATGGTTGCCATCATTCCCTTTACCAAGCTGGTAGCAGGCACCTCCATCGGCACCTTGGCGGCTTGCGTTCCCTTGACGATTGTCGCCATTCCCTTCCTCAGCCGTTTGGTCGAAACGTCCGTACGAGACATCGACTACGGTCTCATTGAGGCGGCTCAATCCATGGGCGCTACCCCCTTTCAAATTATTCGCAAAGTCTTGTTACCCGAAGCTTTGCCCACTATTATCAACAACATTACGGTTCTCATCGTCAGCCTTATCGGTTCTTCCGCCATGGCCGGTGCCGTCGGCGGCGGCGGTTTGGGGGACATTGCCATTCGTTACGGTTACCAGCGATTCCGTACGGACGTCATGTTGGCGACTATTGTCATCTTAATCATAGGCGTCAACGTTATTCAGGCCTTCGGCGATTTCCTTTCCCGTAAAACAAATAAACGCTAAGTTTTGATATAAATCATAACTACCCGTTAAACGGGTGGTTTGCTCTGACCCTATAAGGGTCTTTCTCTAGTGGATCCCTTCTAAAGAGAGTATCAAAATAGTCCTACAACCACTCTATTATTACAGACAGCCCCCCCTACTCGGGGGCTTTTTTCTGCCTATTATATAAGAAGCGGATAGCCCAACACGAGCTATCCGCTTTCTGGGAGTGAGCCTGGGAGGAGAGATTTGCCTCCCGACCCACGGTTTAGAAAATTAAGAGATAAATTATATACAAAATACTACTTTTATTTCGTATATACCTCTTACAAATTCTTTATCTAAAGAATAAATACTCTATACAATTTAAATTACAAATACTCTACTGTAACTTAAACTACATAAAACAAGAAATTAATTATTACTAGAATTTCTAACTAAGTAACTAATATTTAAATCTAAAACTCTATTCCCTTCTTTTCTTTGCAATAACCTCTAATAAATCTTCATAAAAATCTAAATCTTTTAATTTCTCATAAGTAGCTTTATCAACTAATGAAAAATCTATATCTTCATAAAGCCGTAAATATCTTTCCCCAATACCATGAGCTTCGAAAATTTGGTCATTGCTTAAGGTAGCATCTACAATTCGCTCTATATCAGGTTTTTCTAACTTAGAGACAAAAAATAAAATATCATCGAAGCAACTCTCTGCCTCCCTGTAGCCTCTCGCATTTTCAAAAGAGACTATTAATTTATCAATACAATATTTAAGATTCTGAGAGATAGGTTTTTCCAGAGGATAATCCATAATAAACCCAAGGAACTGTTCATTTTCAAAATGCTTAATTCTTTCAGATATAGTATTTGAAAGTTCAAAGACTTTATCTAAAGCCGCTAGCATATATACAGGAGCACCTCGCAAGATATATTCATTAAGAAAAATTCTATTCGTTTCATCTAAACATTGATATAAGTCAGGTATATAGGTTACCAATTCACAGAATTTAGTAAAAGTTTCTTCATCATGATTCTTTAAATTATCAGGTAAGTATTGTGGGATTTCATCAATAACAAATTCTTTATTAAGCTCATAAAATACTGCTAGTGTATTCAAGTATCTGTGACGTGATGGTTTCTCCATTTCAATCGACATATATTCATTTAATGCTCTTTTTAAGAACTGTCTTTTTAAACTATCTTTAGCTCTACCAAGTGGTCCTTCCAATAGAATTGTCTGTATTTCATTCTGATTTGAAGGAAAATAACTAGATTTTACCGTCTCAAATATCCTATCTAAAGCAGCTTTTCCTTGTACTGGTGGTCTAGATAAAACGAACTCAATAACATTAATAATATGATATCGTGCTAACTCAGCTGTAGCTTTAAAAGCAGTATTCTCTGCAACCATAGATGGGTGAGCACATAAATTTCTATCTTCACTTAATCGTTCTAAAATTTTACATTCCACAGGGCTCAACAGTTCAAATGTTTTTGACATTCGATTCAAAAGTTCTCTTTCAAATTTTAAAAAATAATCAATATTATTGTTTATACGATTATTTTCTATTTCTTTTTGTAATTTAATTGCTTCAAGCTCTTTAGTTAAAGCTAATTCATTGATTTTTTCAATAAAATCATAAACCAAAGCAATCCATGTAGCAACTATACAGGCTCTGTAAGCGCCACCTTTATAACAATTTATAGCTTCAAGAATATGTACCTTAGAAGACTTATCCCTGCAAGATAAATACAATTCTTCCAAACTTTTCATGTATATTTCCCCCAAACCACCACTTACAAATAAAATATTACAATATTTTAGCACTTCCTATAGCATTATTTTTAATTACTTTTAATACGTCTAAATTATTACATTTATTAGCCTCTTTATTCATAGTAAAACAAGTAGTCATACGTAGTATAACGTCGCTCATCTATCTATAAACTAAACATCCTTTGCATGAAATTCTGTTTTCAATAAAAATATTCTTCTCATGCTTTTCTAAATAGTTTCTGATATTGATTAATCAATAGACCAATTTCCTCAAGTTTTTTTACAATTCGGCATTGCTCCTTAAACGGTGGTAATGGCATACATGTTTCAATAATCTTAGTTCTTGATATATTAGGTTGAGCTCCCCCCTCACCCTTTTTTATAAATTCTTTTCGATTAGACATCAAAAAGAAAAATAGATATTTATTAAAAAGATAAGGAGAAACTATACATGCACAGCAAGCTTGATTGGTAGTCATCGGCTTAGTTAAAATTCCTAACTTTCCAATTGTAGCCCCATACATAGCCATTAATACGCTTCCTTCTGGATTTAAACGAACAGATGTTTCCTTCAGTGCTAAATCAGTAATATATTCAGATACCTCTCGTATATCTCCATCAGTTAAATCTCCTGTTTTTAACCAAGGAATCTCTCCACCATAATAGTTTGGATTAGTACGAGACGGAGTAGCTCCTGCTCGCCAATCACCAATATCTGCTAATCTTACCCATGTCCACGTTTTAGGTATAGCAAATGGGACTTCATCTACAGCAATTGGCGGCTGTTCTTTTTCCTTTTTTATTTCTCCAGATTCACATAATCGTTTTTTCCACTCTTTTATTACTTGATAAAGCTCTTCTCCTGTGCCCTCATTATCCCTTTGTTCTACAAGCTTACCTTGAATCGCTCCATGTAAAATTGACTTCTTTAATGTCTCTGGGAATTTTTTATTTAATTCATCAAGCTTTATCCAAGCTGCTTCATATTGCTTAACAAATAGAAATAATTCTTCTATTTTATCAACAATGCGATATTGTTCTTCCAGAGGAGGAAGAGGAACTTTAATACAATATAAGGCTCTTGCAGATAAACCTTTAATCCCAATTCCTTTTCCTAATATATTACCTTTATACTTGAAGTACATCATAACATAGTAAAAATACTTAACACAGGTATCAATATATGGTCTTAATCTATGAATATGGTTTTGAATACAGTAACGCTCTTTTAAATTCCAAATGGCACTTCGTCCTACATCGCCGCCCTCTAGAACAAGTAGGTCTCCATACTTCACAGAATACTTTTCTATCTCGTCCTCAGTATAATACATCTCCTTCAAATTTGTTAAATCAAAATAATCCCAGTATACATTCGATGTCGTGAGATATTTACACTTTTTCCCTTTTGTATTCTTAGCATTCAAAGCTTTTCCTGCCACATGTGAAAATAACTCACCTAAGTAACACCATTTCCAATTATCTGGAATGTCAAACAGAGAATCCTCACTTACAAATGCTGTAGAGACCTTCTCCCTTTTTATCTTTCCCTCCTTTATTAATTTATTCTTTTCCTCCTGAATTTGTTGATATAAAGACTCTGCATTACCTATATCTTCTCTT
>ENA-OWNK01001439-OWNK01001439.1-metagenome-genome-assembly--contig:-NODE-1439-length-10171-cov-4.499407_pt1 | contig 10171 bp, 10 predicted proteins | sample MGYA00245343_ERZ651121 | MGnify/ENA primary metagenome ERZ651121 (study PRJEB26857, sample SAMEA4031775) | metagenome | biome: human; feature: oral; material: saliva | place: Philippines | collected 2014... | reverse complement strand
AAATCTTATTTGACTTAAAGTTAAGTTTAAGTTTTATAATGTGTTCATATTAAATGTTAGCAAAATAGTTTAGTTAATAAAGGAATTATATGAACAAAAGAAGATTAATTATATCTATATTAGCTATTGTTTCCTTGGTTGGAATAGCTACAGGAGGTTATCTATATAAAGATGCCATACAAAGTCGAATTGCTCGGACTGCGGCTGTAGTAACTGGTTAAGAGATCAAACCTCTCCTTGATTCTGAAAGTCGTTATATACGCCAAATCGTAGCAAAGGATAATAGCACGAGCCGAACCATTATGTGGCAATCGGATAGTAGCGAAGCCGATGCGGTCATAGAATATCGTATGGCTGGGGCTGAGAATACACAAACTATAGCGGCTACCGATAAAGGTTTTACCGATGATGGCAGTACAACCTATATTCATGAAGCCACGTTGACCGGTCTAATACCTAACACTAAGTATGAATATCGCGTTGGATATGGAATGGATCGCCGTAGTGATTGGTATCCATTAGAAACGGATGGTGCTGGTGAGTATGAGGTCCTCATCTATCCAGATTCTCAATCTGGCGATTACTCTGGGTGGGAAGAAATTGTAAAGAATTCTGCTAAGCGTAATCCTGGTGCAGCCTTGTATATCAGCATGGGTGACCTCGTAGATAATGGTGAACAGGCTTATCAATGGCGAACGTGGCTCGATTCCATTAAGCCGTTGAGTGCACGTATTCCTTTGGCCCCTACATTGGGCAATCACGAGATGTATACCTTAGAGTGGAAGATGCGTGAGCCTCGTGCCTATTTGAACTATTTTGACGTGCCGAATAATGGTAATGCCACATTTGATCGTAGGTATTATTCCTATGATTATGGGGATGTTCATTATGTTGTGCTGGATACACAATTATATGAAAGTACTCATGAGGATAATCATGATGTACATCATCCCGATTTATACGATGTACAGGTGCAGTGGCTACGACAAGATTTAGTATCGAATACAAAGAAATGGACCGTAGTTCTTATGCATCGAGATCCATTTCAATATGCCTTTGATCGACCTGGCGCTAGCCGGGCAGCGGGCTTTGATGAGGAGGGCGTATTATTCATGCCTATCTTCGATGAGTTTCATGTAGATTTAGTCTTATCCGCTCATCTACATTCCTATCGGAATCGTGGTCATGTGCGTAACTTTGAACGTGATGCATCAGGGCCATTGTATATTTTGACTGGTATAGCGGGTGATGCACGACGACCTAATTGGCAACAACATCCTTTGGATGTATATGTGGCACTGGATCGAGAAAAAAATAATTATATGACGATGACGGTTACACCGAATCGATTAGTTGTACGAGCTTTCTTGGCTGATGGTACACAGCTAGACGAGTCCGTCATTGAAAAATAAATGTGGACACGCTCTATATTGCTGACAGTTGTAAATGCTTCAGCCATAGATGGACCAACAAGTGTACCAACTTTATAAGGAAGAAGACCGATGACACCATCAGCAGGACTGCTGACAGTACACCATTTAAGGTTATCGCGTGCACTGGATAATTGTGCTTGTGCACTCGCTAGTTGAGCCTGTAGTGCTTGTAATTGATTCTCTGCCGACTTCATAGCATAATCACTTATAATCTGTTTAGAATGAAGTAGGCGTTGATTGGCAACTGTCAGCCGTTGGGTGGCAATATTTGCTTGGCATACTTTGATTTGAGCCTCCGCAGCTCTTACGGCTGCAGCATACTGTTCGCTATCAATGGTGAATAATATTTGTCCGCGATGGACAGTCTGTCCTTCAGCTACATAGATCTGAGTTATATTACCCGAGATTTTTGGACGAATTTCAACATCTTGAATACCCCTTATTGTAGCAGGATAAGTTGTGTTTAAGTCTGCACTAGACGAATTGACAGTTTCTACTGCATAACTGTTGTCTGCGTCTGGCAAACCTTGTTGTTTCTTGCTGCAACCGGCAAATAGGATGATACCGAGTGCTAAATAGACAAATCTTCTCATAATTCTTTTTATCTATGATGTTTTATTGTTTCAAGTAGTCCGAGTTGTTTATTATTCTTTTACTCAGTTGTATCTGAATATAGATTTTACAAATGCAAAGATACTGTAGAAACTAATAATAACCACGTGGTTTTCTCTTTAGTTTTTCATGGCTTATAATATTTTAACAAATGTATAAAAGAATGTGCTAACTTCTGCTGACATAATTGGTGATTCTTGTCTAGACAGATGTTAGCACGATCGTATAGTATTTTGTGGCATTCCTATGCTTCTAGGCGATTAAGATAAGATAAAAGATCTGATACAACAAAGTTGCTGCCTCCTACAAAAATGAAATCATTTGCTGAAGCCTCTAGAAGTGCTTGTTTATATGCCGCTTCTACTGTTGTGAATTTTTTTCCTCGTAGTGCATATTTTGCTGCAATTCCTTCAAGCTGTGATTCAGTAATTGCTCTATCAACACTAGCGTGAGCCCAATAGTATTGCGCGGTTTTAGGAAGAATCTCTAAAACTCCATCAATGTCTTTATCGTTGGCCATACCGAAGACAATTTTGAGGGTTTGCTCTTGGCTGATTTTAGTCAATCGTTCTCCCAAGTATTTCCATCCTCCCATATTATGACCTGTATCACAAACAACTGTGGGATTTTTTTGTATATATTGCCAGCGTCCCATGAGTCCCGTCGTTTCGCAAACTTCTGCAAAGCCTCTTAAAATTGCTTGTAGTGGAATCTTGAAACAGTCTAAATGAGTAATCGCGGTCAGAATTGTGTTTGTATTTTTATCTTGGCAATCTCCTGTTAGTGCTCCAAAAATCTCTCCGTAGATGGTTGTGTTATAGACTCTAAAGTTCTTTCCATTAACAAAAGATTTCAGAACAATAGGAGCATCTTCTGCAAAGATAATCCTTGTATCTACTGTTTTAGCCTTTTCTTTAAAAACAAGCCGAGTTTCTGGTACTGTCTCTCCAATAATAACAGGTATATCTCTTTTTATGATACCTGCTTTTTCTCCTGCAATTTCTGTAAGTGTATTGCCTAAGAACTGTTGGTGATCAAAACTTATATTAGTTATGATAGAGAGTTCAGGCTTAATGATATTAGTGCAATCCAAGCGTCCTCCCAATCCAACTTCAATGACAGCTACATCCACATGTTCTTCTGCAAAATACTTGAAGGCCATAGCTGTTGTAATTTCAAAGAACGACGGATGGAGAGGCTCGAAAAAACTCTTTTCTTTTTCCACAAAATCATATTCGCGGGTGAGTTCATGTACCATGAAGTTGATGCGCTTTAAAAGCTCCTTCCTCGTCACAATCCCCACAAACTCATCCTCATCATTCCCAATACAAATAAAACTCTCATCCACAAGCTCATTTAACACATCTTCCACTTGCGTATCCTGATGAATGATTGGGAACTCCGTACGCATGACTTCACGTACTTTGTATTTTCCTAACTGATTCATATGAATTTGCTCCATACCCGTGATTTTATGTAAAATCATCGCCAGTGAAATCAGACCTACAATTTTATTTTCCTTGTTCAGTACAGGAATGAGTGAATAACGCACATTCGTCAACACAAGCATCGCGTGTTCCAAAGTATGGTCTTCTTGTAGGATAGCTACTTTTTCCGCATCGATAAAAAGCTTATCACGATCTTCAAGTAGTAACTCTTGAATTCTTTTATGAATCAAGTGTAAAACCTCCCTCATCAGTCCATGTATAATCAAGAACTAATCCATCTAACACTTCATGCTTAGTTGTATAGTACGTCAAGCGTAATTTGTCTTTCGAAAGAATATCAATCACTGCATACGACGGCGTACCTTCATAGCTACCACGCGGATAATTCGTTGACCCTGAGTTGATACATAGGACCCCATTAACATTTTCCGCGTTCAGCTTGTGCGTATGTCCATATAAAGCGACAGCCGCTCCTTTTTCTTTAGCAGCATTTGCTAAATATTCACGTCCTGTATTCACATATTCAAAATGGCCATGCGTTACAAAGAATGTGATTCCTTCTACAGTGAACACTTCAAAACGGGGATACTCCATATCATAATCACAATTTCCAGTGACGCGAATACAATGAGCTAAACGTGCATCTTGATAAGGAAATTCTGAATCTCCAGTATGCACAAACGTCACATCACTATCTGCATAGTGGTCGAAAATACATTTAAGCGTCAATTCTTGTCCATGATTATCACTAACAATTACAATTTTCATTTTGATTCCTCCGTCTGCTCTAAAGCATGAGTCCATTTTTCCCATTTTCCAACAAGCATTTCAATCGCTCTGGCACGGTGACTAATCTTGTTTTTAATCTCCATTCCAAGTTCTGCAAAAGTTTTGCCGTATTCAGGAACTAGGAATAGTGGATCATATCCAAATCCGCTCTCTCCTGCTGGTAATGTCGCAATTTGTCCTGGACACTCTGCTTGAACAACAAGTGATTCAGTATTTGGTGCAGCCAGTACTAAACAACAAGTGAAGTGAGCCGAACGCTCTTCTCCAACGAGTCCTCCAAGTTCTGATAAGAGTTTGGCGTTATTCGCCGCATCGCTCTTTGGCTCTCCAGCAAATCGTGCTGAATACACACCTGGTTGCCCGTCCAAAGCATCCACGCAGAGACCTGAATCATCTGCTAATACGATTGTTTGCAGCGCATTGGCAATCGTTTCAGCTTTTAAGCGTGCATTTTCTTCGAAGGTTGTTCCAGTCTCTTCGACTTCTTCTAATTCTGGAAAATCTCGAAGCGTCTTTACAGAATATCCCTTTGGCTCAAAAATCTCCGCAAACTCTTTGGCTTTGCCGACATTATTCGTCGCAATTACGATTTCTTTTTTCAATTCGACGGGGTTGACTTCTTCTTTGAGTGTCACTTTTTTCACCTTCAGACCTGTTCGATTCAACCAGTTTTCAGCAATCTCTTCAAAAAGACTTGCATCTCCAGTTGTATAAATTTCAAGCGTTGGGTTAGGATTCGATTCAGGCGTTTCGCTTAATTTACAATAATCTAATAACGCGCTCACACTTGAGACTGTTTCTGCTCCTGAATCAATTAATGTAACGTCTGCTCCTACCACTTTTTGAATCGTTTGGCGAAGCAATGGGTAATGTGTACAGCCTAGAATGACTGTATCCACCTCGGTTCCTTCTAATGGACGTAAGGTTTCACGAACGACTTCTTCTGCTTCCTTTGTATCTGATTGATTACTTTCCACAATCGGTACAAATTTCGGACAAGCGATATCGAATACCTCAATATCTTTATTTTTGTCATGCATGGTCTTTGGATAAACTTTGCTTGCAATAGTCGCGTTCGTTCCAAGAACTCCGATGCGATCATTATTGGTTTGTTTAATGGCTGCAAGGCTTCCTGGTTGAATCACTCCAACAACTGGAATGGTTAATGTATTTTGTAATTCTTCTAGAACCACTGCAGTTGCGGTATTACATGCAATTACGAGCATTTTAATGTTTTTTTCTAGTAAAAATTGCACCATTTCTAATGTATATTGGCGGATTTCTTCAACTGGTCGTGTGCCGTATGGGCAACGTGCTGAATCGCCAAGGAAGATCATGGATTCGTTTGGTAATTGTTTGAGGGCTTCTTTGAGGACGGTAAGACCGCCAACGCCCGAATCGATAAACCCGATTGGTCTTTTCATGGTTTCTCAACCTTTCTTTCTTTAGTCTTCTATAGTATACCATAGTTCGTGCATCGCTGATTCAATTGTGGTTTGGTTTATGAAAAAGTTAACCAACAAAAGGGCACCTTCGGTGTTTGAATGAAAAGGCTTTGGAGGGTCTGTACTGCGTGCCTTTATCGGATATCTTCATAGTGTTTGTAATAGCTGTAGCGGTTCGAGCCGTGGTCTCTCACCTACTGAGCCTCAAAGCAGTAGTAAGGAATAAATTCCTAACTACTGCTAATTCGCATCAGTTACACTCGCTATTACTCACACTATAGAATCCAATAGGCACTTCGTTTGACTCCTCCAGTCTTTTCATTCAAATATTGCTGCATTTAACTTTTTTTAAATGCGACCAAAAGACTAAAAAAGAAAGGGGAGAAACCTCCGCCCTAAACAAAAAGAACTCCTGACGTGCAGGAGTTCTGGGATAGATTTTATTCTGGAGCGATGCTTTGGTGTTTTCTTGTAACGAGGATTTGAAGCGCCACTAGAATCACTAATGCTATAGAAATGGATTCCACTTTATGCGTTGTAATGAGGTTAATAAATTCTAGAAAAGCTTTTACAAAACCTGGCATTTGGCCTTCACTAACTCGATTTCCAATACTTCCTCCAATTAATGCAGTAATCAAGCACACTAGAGCTAGGCCATAGATGCCTGTTTTTTGATTAAATTTATTAAGCACAATCCCAAGAACATTTGCGATTAGGTGAATTAGAACGACCTTAACGAAAAGGACTGCGATGCTAATCACAATATTTTCTGGGTCAGATAGGTCTCCTAAGCGTGATTGAATGGTTACTGAACCCAACGAAACTCCATCTCTTAATGGAATTAATAAAGCGTAAATGAGTGTGATGATTCCAGAATCGACCAGAGTTTGGATGAATAAGCTTTCGATTTGTTCTTTTCTAGTTAATCCTAATTGGCTTTCTAGGCGGAATTGTTCAACGATATAGCCAATTCCAATGATTAAGATAATAAATGCAATTTCATTATCGAAGTAAATTGGGAAATAACTACCGAATGTGCTAAAGTCCCCATTTGCAAAAATCTTCATTAAGAAACTTGTAATAATCCACCAAATTCCTAAGAACATTAAAATTGTTTTCCATCTTCTAGCTAATCCCATGCTGACAACTGATAATAAACGGTTCATCTTATTCATTCTCCTTTCGAGTGATTGAGATAAAGTAATCTTGTAAAGTTAATGGAGAAAACTCTAGTCCTGGTTGTGCTTCTCCAATCGCACCAATCACTACGCTTCTTGTAAAGTTTCCGATTCGGTCTGTTTCAAGAACTTTCTTATCGGCTACATATTCTTCTACTAATGTGGAAGCTCCACTAACGACGTATCCTTTACGAAGAACATCTTCCACTAACACTTCTTCTGTGACTACTCCATCTTTAATCACGATAACTTTTTCTAGAATGGAAGCAACTTCTTCGATTAAATGGGTTGCGATGACAAATGTACGAGGACGGCGTGCATACGCTTCAAGTAACTTCTTATTGAAGATATGGCGGTGGTTCGCATCCAGTCCAAGCACTGGTTCATCTAAGAAGATGTATTCGCTAGGGTTGGCAAGTGCTAGGATAATTTTCATGATACTTTTATACCCTGTTGAGGCTTTTGAGTATTTTCCTTTCACGTTCACATCGAACACTTTGATAAGGTCCTCCGCAAATTCCATATCAAATTCTGGGTAAGTCCCTTGATAGATAGCAAGGAGATCTTTGAATTTATATTCTTGCGGGAACCAGTTATCCGAACTGGATAAGTACACTTCATGCATCGCATTTGGATTCTTATGAAGGTCAACCCCATCAAGAGTGATGTCCCCGCTTGTCTTTTCGATACGGCGAGCAATCATATTCAGCACTGTACTCTTTCCGGCACCATTTCGTCCAAGTAACCCGATGATACTTTCTGGTTCAATCGTGAACGTTGCTCCTTTCACCGCTTCTTTTTTGGAATACTTCTTCTTTAAATCTTTGACTTCAATACTCATTATTGGAAGCCTCCTTCGATGATTTTTACTAATTCGTCTTTCGTAATGCCGAGCGCTTGTGCTTCTTTTAAGAAGTTTGGCACCATTTGATTGGCAAATTCATTTTGCTTCTTGCTTAAGATAATTTTTCTGGCCCCTTCTGCTACAAACGTTCCGAGACCTCTTCGTTTTTCAAGTATTTGTTCGCTCACGAGTAAGTTCATTCCTTTCAATACCGTTGCTGGATTGATTTGATATCCTGTGGAAATCTCAGTTGTCGACGGTACTTGATCTCCTTCTTTGTAGACTTCATGGAAGATTTCTTCTTCCAGTTGATTTGCTACTTGTTGAAATAATGGGATATCACTTTGAAAATCAAATTTCATAACGCACCTCCTTGTTCATATTCACTTTGTGTTAATTGGTTAGTTACTTGTGTAATTAACTATAAAACTAAAACAAAAATTTGTCAACACCTTTTCGAAAATATTTTTAGTAAAATAAAAAAACGCCTGACATACCAAGGAAAAAACCTTGATATATCAAGCGTTTGGAGACTTTAGATTTTATAAATATTTTTCTAAAATTTCTTCTAATTGTTCTTTAGCATGGTAGCCAACCACTTTATCAACGACTTCGCCGTCTTTTTTGATAAGTAATGTTGGGATACTCATAATGCCAAATGCACGAGCTGTTTCTGGGTTTTCGTCAACGTCTACTTTTGTAAAAGTCACTTTATCTCCCATTTCTTCGTCTAATTGGTCGATTACTGGACCTTGCATACGACATGGACCACACCAAGTTGCCCAGAAGTCTACTAAGACTACTCCATTTTTAGTTTCTTCTACAAAGTTTTTATCTGTTAATGATTTTACCATTCGAATCATCCTTTCCTTTTTCTACAAACCTAGTATAGCAATCCCCCAGAAAGTGACCAACTATTCTGCTCACAGTTTACTTAAAGGTAACGATGGTCGCTCCGTTTCCACCCGTATTCATCGGCGCAAATTCAAAACTTGCAACAGAACGGTGGCTACGTAGCACCTTATGAACGCCTTGTTGGATGGCTCCTGTTCCACGTCCATGAATGATGGTTACACGTGGATAGTTCGCAAGAATGGCTGCATCCAGATATAACTCTAAATCCTTCATCGCTTCTTCGTATCGTTTTCCACGAAGATCTAGTTCTGACGAGACGTGACTACTACGTGCACTCTTCACGATGACTTGCTGCTTGGCTTCTTGCGCTTCAGCAATCGGAGAAAGGTCCTCAACGGCAATCTTCATCTTGATGATTCCCATTTGAACCACCCATTCCTGGTCATTCACTTTTTCAACAAGCGTACCGCGTTGGCCAAATGAAAGAACTTCGACACTTTGTCCGACTTGCAGTGCCTTCTTTGCTTTTTCCTTGCGAAGCACCTTGTTCTTCTTCAAGGCTTGTTCATGCTTCAAGTCTTTCAACGCCGTTTTCTTCTCAATCATCTCATGCTCTTTAACGGTACTTTGCTTACTTCTTAATTGAAGTTCACGAATTTCAGATAAAATCTTATCCGCATCATCTTGACTCTGTTCAATTAAGGTATTTGCACGTTCTTTCGCTTCTTCTAAAAGACGTGCTTTATTGGCTTGGAATTGTTCCGTTTCGCGTTGTAAGTCCGCAAGTAATTGCGTACTCAACTCTAACTGATGACGCATCTTATCGGCATCACGTTGTGCACGGCGACGTTTTTGTTCCAAGTCACTAATCATCGCATTCAAGTCTTGGTCTTCTTCAGAAAGAAGTCCGCGCGCTTGGTCGATAATGATTGATGGTAATCCCAGACGTTTGGAAATATCAAAGGCATTACTACGCCCTGGAACTCCTAGTAAGAGTTGGTAAGTTGGTTGAAGGGTATCCCCATCAAATTCCATACTCGCATTAATCGTCTTAGGACGGTCATAGCCGTATGCTTTCAACTCTGGATAGTGAGTTGAGGCAATCACATAACTTTGCTTACTTGCAATATAATCGAGAATTGCAATCGCAAGAGACGAGCCTTCTTGTGGGTCTGTCCCTGAACCAATTTCGTCGATTAAAAGTAAACTCTTATCGTTGATTTGTTTCAAAATAGACACGATATTCGACATATGAGAGGAGAACGTCGATAGGTTTTGCTCAATCGATTGTTCATCTCCAATATCTGCAAAAATCTCCGTAAAGATCCCCACGCGGCTATTTTCACCCGCCGGAATATACAGCCCCATCTGTGCCATCAGTTGAATGACACCGACCGTCTTCAAGAGAATGGTTTTCCCCCCCGTATTCGGCCCTGTAATGACAATCGCTTGATATTCTTCTCCAAGAATAATATCGTTTGCCACAGCCTTCTCACGCTCTAAAAGTGGATGCCACGCTTGCCAGAGGGCTACGTAATTATTGGAATCGATAATCGGCTCTGTCGCC
>ENA-OWNK01001433-OWNK01001433.1-metagenome-genome-assembly--contig:-NODE-1433-length-10203-cov-4.291289_pt1 | contig 10203 bp, 11 predicted proteins | sample MGYA00245343_ERZ651121 | MGnify/ENA primary metagenome ERZ651121 (study PRJEB26857, sample SAMEA4031775) | metagenome | biome: human; feature: oral; material: saliva | place: Philippines | collected 2014... | reverse complement strand
ATAGGAAGAAGATACTCTCGTTCATTGACCTCAATGAATCCGAATTCAGAAAAATACAGTCTAAGTTCATCCCAGTTTGTTGGTGGAACAAATGTTGACATAGATGATTTAGCAGAATACATAAATGGGAGCTTCTCCATAGCGGCATCGAAATCATCTCGGAATGAATCTCTAAGACCTGTGTGGTCTAAGATATATGACAGAGCTTCAGATTCATGAATTCGGCTATACTCTTCATCATTCATGGATTCCAATACATAGTTTTTAACAATGTATTTTTCACCACTTGGTGTGATAAGAGAATCAACAATCCGCTCAATGTTACGATTGATTACTTTTAAGTTCATTGTGTTAGTATGACCAGAAATAGTCATCGTCTTATGTTCTACATTGAACTTCTTAATATTCATTTGGGATTTTAATTTAATCCCAAGAACTTTTGCTGTTGTTTTAGGATCTTCGATGAGATTATTCATCAAAGAATCCAATAGTTTTCTGTATGAACTTGTTGGTTTTTGTCCAAATACTTTAGACTCTACCATTACGTTAAATAATGTACGATTTGCCATGATATTTTCCTCCTTAATTATTTTTTCTTAGTATTATCTTCACCAAAGAAAGGTTCATCTACAATAGCAGGCATAGAATGTAAAAATTCTATAATCTTATCTTCTGCCCATTGTATATGGGTAACTAATTGTTCGGATGTTATATCCTCTATTTCATTGGTGCGTTTAAAGCGGTCAGTAATGACTACGTCCAGTCGTTCCCATCCATCAGTACCAACTCGTAATTGGTATACAAATGTTTGGTCGATAAATAGTTTAAACTTCGTCAATAACTGATCATTCTGAGTTACTACATCGAAAGGTAATCCGATATAGTAATGATTATTATAATCAATCGTTGCCATTGGATTATCGATTACAATGTTATCTTGCTTAATTAATTTGGTGATGGTTGTAGTAATGGTGCGTGTAAACGAATGCTTATAATCTAATACGTCTAATAATCGTATACATTTTTCAATATCCTTTTCCGAACGTATCACCATAGACTCAGCAATCCACTCACTCGTAAGCATAGCATTAATTTGAATAAATTCATTAAGCTCTGTCGAATATGTTAAAACCACGCTAATCTTGCTATTGACTGGTGAATTATCTTTAAATAGCAATATCTGTTTTGGATAGTTTTCTTGTGGAAATTCCATATAATGCCTATGGTCAAAATCACAAGCCATAATCAATTGGGCCATATCGTTAATAGTATTCATAATTTTCTCCTTTTAATCATATAAACTATCATCATGATAGTCATGCAACTCAATAACTTGTTTTGGTTGGTATTGAGGAATAAAAGATGGTAATCGTTGCATCGTGGATACAATACGTTCTACCGATATAGGATCTCTTGTATCCAATGATAGAATGGTATTAGTACCCAATGATAATTCAACTGATAGCATCAATGATAATAAATCATAATTCACTTCTGTATATACTGCCTGTATACTTACATGAATATCATTCTTGTGATATGACATAAATTCCACATGTTCATCCCCCACTACATATTCCTTACTGGTTTGCCAATTAAGACTCTTTAAGCTATCATATATTGTAAATAGCGTATTCATATTTCATTCCTTTCTAACATAAAAGATATAATCCATTAGGTTCTATACCTAATGGATTATATTAAAATTATAAATTGTATTATCACAGATTGATTTAGCAATCAAATTGATAATTGATTTAGATGATTCATTGGTTTCATTCCAGTTTAGTGTACTCAAATACCCTGTTTCTCTATTATGAATCTCAATTTGTATTAACTCAATATAGTCGATATATCGAGTTGCTTTGACGATAATCCAACCATTTGAACAATGAAATTCAACTCGTTCATGGGCTTTTTCATCATCATAGTTAGCAGAACGAGATGACCATCGAAGAGGTGTATCAAATATATCTTCATACACATCTAGTAATGTATATGGTAAAGATGTATTCATATCACTTATCATCTTCATTTAGGACACGCTCCAAATCCATTGGTTCAAATCTAAGGTCATCTGAATTACCAAGAGTATGCCAATTCTTACTATCAATTGTCAACCCCATATAGTCTGGAACTGTACTAAAATCATATACTAGTTCTTGACAATCTGTATGTTCACAAGATAGTATGAGATTAGCAGCAAGACGGATATGTTCACCAAAGTATTTCGATGTTCTTAATGATATCCCAACAATAGCTTCACCGTATAAAAACTTCACTTTCTTAAAATATTTACTCATAGAGTCAGCATCTGTCAATATGACAGTTAAATGAAAATGGTCTTCATTACCGGCCCCTCTAGTAAAGACTTTTAAGGTTGGTTTCTTTATATTATTTAGATTCAATACAATCTCAATTACATTAGGAATCAAACATCTACAAATAGCACTTGTACAGGCTGCAATATACCGTTCTTTTTGTTTCTCAGTTAGTTTCATTATTAATTCCTCCTATGAAATATATAAATACGTAATGATGATTAAAATAAATGTAATAACTTGAGCAATCTCTAACACCTCAGGTCCTTTACGACCGGTTGTCATAAAAATCAATAATCGCATTAGGGTAAACATAACTAATGCGATAACTAGAGAGTACATGGTTCTTGTGTCAAATATATACATGGTATTTTCCTCCTATAATTAAAATGTACCTATATAGATAATATATACTTATATACTTTGACGTTTTTTTTTTGACATACTTATAACTATTAAACACGTTTAGTTTTATAGAAAGGAGCCTACGAATGGCTATACAAAAAAAAATTCAACTTTATGTAAGTGATGCCACAGGTAATCAAAAATCTGCGAAATATTATCGCATTCCATTGCCTGCTGATACCTTACCTTTTGATAAAGAAACCAATATCTATAAAAATATGATGCATTTCTATTGTACTATCAGTGCTGATAGTGCAACATTTGGTGCTATTGGTTTTGCAGATCCTATTGTTGGTCTATATGAAACAGCAGCTACCCATAACGGTCACTATGATAGTGAATCCACCCTCGTTAATTTCAGAAATATTACACCGACTATTCCTGAAAAATTATTAAACGATGGTGAACTATCCTTTGATGTACATGGTTCTGTCGAAACTATTCATTATAATTCTGTGAATGGGTATGCACATCAAGGTTACTCCATCTTTAATAACCCTGGTAATGAACAGGCTAAATATCTTGAAAAAATCGTTAAGAAGTCTGGTATATTCCAATCCAGTAACGTAATCCGCTCCAATAGTGAAAATGATTTATCATCATTTGTTCCATCCGACTGGCAAGAGTTCGATACTATGGAAGACTTGTTAGTAGATGTTCGTAAACGCATTAATGATGTTAAAACAATGGATCGTGGTGAGCTATATAGTTATGAAGACTGTGTTGCTGAGCATGATAGTCATTTTAATCCTAACTTGGGTGAGTTACAAAACGCATTGGGTACAATAAACGATTTTAAAGTCCTTGACTTTGGTAATGTAACTCCATCAGGTACTCAACCATTACAAACTGGATGCGATGGTCATCAACGTGTATTATCACTAATTAACACATATATGTTACAAGGTCGCAGTGTAGTTGTCGATACAAGTACATTAACCGACGAAATTGCAATCGTCAATAATAATACTTTTAACGCTATCATAAACACAGTCCGTCGAATTCAACCTAATACTGGTGAAGTTGAATTAAATGGTAACTTTGGTGATTATGGTACTGCTATCGTATTTAAAAACAAAGCTGATAGTGCCCATATTAAATTAACAGTAGTTAACCCAATGGAAAACTTGGCTACGTTAGCTGCTAATGAAGCAACTCCTGTTGATAAACTTACAAAAGCATTCCAAAATGTACCAGATTCTACACTAGTAGAAACAGGTATTGCTATGCCTCCTAGAACAGTAACAACTGATATTCCTATTAATGATTTCTATAAAGTCATGAATAATGAAAATATCAGATATCTTGATGTAAACAAAGCAATGGTTACTATCAAATCAACTCCTGGTACAAAATATAAATTATTTACAAAATCAGAAAATGGTTTAGCTACTAATGTTCCTGTAGATAATACATCTGGTGAAGTGACATTTGATCTCAATAACTATAATCATGGACCAATTGGTGCTCGCTTACCTGATTTATATCTCATTAAATACGAACCAACTGATATTAAAGTATCTTGGTAATATACAATACTTAATAAATAGAGAATACCTTTCGGTATTCTCTATTTCTTTAATCTTTATTAGTTTTTAGCAACAGTTACATTTACATGGCCGATTAAGTCATGAGATAATTGGATAACTGCTTGGTTATATTGTTCACTAGTAGCGGAACCGTTGAAGTTCACAACCGCAGTATTACCTGTGAATGTAACCTCTTCTATTTCTTGTTTCCGGTCATGATTAGATGTGATTTTGTAGTATAACACATAAAGTTTACTATCAGATGTAGCTACATCACTAGTGAAAGTGATTGTACCTTGACCGTTATATTTGTTAACTTTATACGCATCAGGGATTAGGTGGTTTTCATCAGTAATAGTACCTGCTTCGATATCGATAACTGGTGCTAAATCCTCCATACTAAGACTACCATAGGTATTAGCTTCATCAACAGTATGTTCACTATATAGTGGACCACGGTTTTCGTTTGGTGTAGACCCCCAAGCTCGGATATCGGCTAATACATTGTCGATAGAGTCGAATTCTTGCCAGTTAGAAGGAACAAATTCAGATAAATCATTTTCTGTATCAGATTCAATCGCTACACTGAATACATTGTTCTTTTTCTTATACATATAACCATGTGGCTTTTTATCGTCAGTATTATTTTCATCAAAGTTATAGTCGTTCAATCCATTAAGGAAGTTACTATTATCATATCCCATTCCGTATTCATACATAGAACCGAATTTAATAAGTCCTTCACCATCATTCATTAACTTATCTGGAATAGATGGAGTTAAGTTTGCGGTCAATGCAGGTTTAACCTCATCACCAAGCACGAATGCGTCTTTAGCCGGTTTCAACACCATACCGATATAGAATTTATCACCAGATACTTTTGCATAATAGCGAACTAAGTCTTTAAAGACATTGTCAGTTCTATTAGCAGGTTTACTATCGCCTGGTAATGGAATTCTATAATATTTGCTACTTTTAGTAGTACCAGTAACATCACTCACGTAGAGTTGTATTTTTTTTTGTATAGCCATTGTATTAGTTTCCTTTCTAAAAAAATAAAGGTTATAGCTTATAATAATGTCAAAAAAAAAAAAGAAGCAGTTAAACCGCTTCTTTAATTTTTATCAAATCGTTATCTATCGGATTTGAATTTTCATAACTATCTCCAATCCAGATAACTTCTTGATTTGGGTTTTTTAGAGATTTCTCGACCCACTTTTTAGTAGTATAAAGCTCATTATAAACTTCACTACCAAATACTTTATTATGTTGGCGTTTGATATCACTCCAATTCAATTTTGGCTGGATGTCAATTTCTTTCCATCCATTCCAATTGTTGTGCGGGCAAGGTAATGTGCCCTTTGTTTGAGCCGAAATAATTTTAAGGTTTCCCTTTTTAGTTTCGAAAAACTCAATTGTTGTTGTAACTGATTCCAACCCATTGCGGATATCACCACTACATGGGTTATTTTCAAAACGGTTAGTGTAGTATTCTATCGTTAACACATAGTTATCTTTAATATTACGGCGAATATACGAATGGTAGTTCGCTGTCAATTTAGACACAAATTTGATAATTTTAATTAAGTTTTCTTGTTTCATTTTTTATTTCTCCTTTATATAAAATATCTAAATAAATTGAATAGAGTAGTTTATCCTTTTATTTCTATCTCTATTCATGATTATAATATATACTTATATTCCTATATTTTACGGTTATTTTTGGTTTTACTAGTACTATGTATTAATAGTATAGACTAGGAGGTATTATGAAATTATCACAATGTACATCGATGAATCAAATCATAGAGTACTATATATCCAATCAAATTACTGATACTGGAAGAAGCTCAACGAATAAACAATCAGTATTCTATGTAAAAGATATTGACAAAACACATACAGCAAACTGCATTGACACTGCTATTGCTAGTATGTGTACCTTATTAGATAAAGGTATTGAATCAGGAATCATTACATTCACAATGGTTATATCAGTAACTAAATCACAAACTCACTATATCCCATATAGTAAAGAGAAGGGTTCATATATTCTATTCAACTATATCAACCCAACACTCTATCATACAATCACTACTAAACGTCTTAATGACGGTGTTGATGAGCAGTTAACTTGGCTAGTTGAAAACTATGAACGAGATTTTAGTTGTCATGTGAAACAAACTAAAGTATATATTCCATCAAAGGATATCTGTAACTGTCTATATCAATTCTATAAAGAGAATAGACGAATATCACAAATTGACATCATGGCTATGTGTCAGCAATAAAAAAAGAGGAACCAACAGGTTCCTCTTTTACTTACATATTTTAGTACTGTATATGTATATAATACATATAAATTGATTTATGAATCGTCACCTAGCCTGATTGTGCATGTAATCGGTTGCGATGGAGTCGTTTCTATAGAATCAGTGTCAGTTGGGATTTGTGTATTGGTTTGCATTGATACTAATAACTCCTCAATCCTATCCATCTTAGACTCCATTTGAGTTAATCTTTCATTTACTTTTTTATATCTCTTCTTGAGAATCTTATATAAATATTCAAAATCTTCATCATATCTAGGGCTTGCATTCCTAACAGCTTCTTCGATAACTTCAATATCTTCTTCATACCAATCCATAATAGTACCTCCTAATGGAATAAAAAAAGAGGAACCAGAAGGTTCCTCTTTAATTGATTATTTAGATTGATGTACTTCATTAAGAAGTGTTTCAACTAATGCGTTGAGTTGTTCAATCTTTTGATTTTGTTCAGCAACGGTAGTATTGAGTTCATCAATACGATGTTGCATAGCTACTTTACTGTAACGAGATTCACCATTAACTTTAGTACCAACTTTATAACTTACACCAGCATTCATGGCTGTGTCTTTACCATTGATACTTGCACCAATAGTGAACATGATATTTTCGCTTGGTCTATAAGCAGCACCCAATGCAATAGCAGTAGTCCCACGGAAATGACCAGCACCAACCATAATATCAGTTTTATGATCTGGGTCATAATCCAATGGATGTAACGCTGCTAAAGCAGATGCAGAGGCAATACCACGACGAGCTTCTTTTTGATTAGCTTGAATCAAGTCAGTGAAATTACCATTTGCATTATGGATAGCGTTTTCAAGATTATTAATCTTAGTTGTATTACTATCAATTTGATCTGTTACCGCATGATCCAAATCAAATTTTACTTTGCCATCAGCAGATACAGACGCATTGATATGATCGCCATTTACAAAGTTGAAACCTTTTGCTGCGGTTGTTTTTAATACAGTACCACCATTAGCAGTATAACCGATATTGATTTTTTCAGCAGCTTTATCAGCATTGAATTTGAAGGTAGTTAAGTCAGCAGACCCAGTTGGATTGTTCCATCTTTCTACCTTAATTACATCATCACCAGCATATCGGTTACTAGTTTTAGCAATATCACGTACACGATCTGTATTGAGCGATACTTTGTAATTAGTGGATCCGTTTGTATTAGTGGATGTTGTCACTTCTACTGCACCAGTTCCACTTACAGTGCTTGCTGCAGAGGATGCTGCATTGGTTGCATATTGCTTTAATTGTTTAAAGTTAACAGCATCGCCATTATCGACAGCATCCGCTACGTTTTGAATACGATTATTCGCTACATCGACCTTAGTTGTAGTGAAAGTCACTGTATTAGTACCGTCAGTAGCAGTCAAGCCTTCTTTTGTAAGATTAGATTCATTACCGCTTTCGTCAGTGACTTGTACACCATCACCTTTTGTATAGGTATGATTATTCCCATCTTTTGTTTCAATCGTACCCATATTAATCAAATCACGATTGATATCAATTGTATATTCAGTGCCACCTGATGTATTTGTATCAGTATTCACATTTACATTAGTACCTGTAACAATGGTTGTTTCTTTACCTGCTGTAGCAGCCACTTTTTTCAATTGTGCTACATTGACAGCATCTGTATCATTAAGACCTGCGGATACACCAGTAATTTGACGTGTAACATTGTTATCTACATCACCAACGGATACGGCAGATGCAGTAGAATGCCAAGTACTGTTTGTTTCTGTAGATGCTGCATTTGTAGAAATATCATAGCCACTTACACCTGCTGCTGTATTAGCAACAGATTGACCACCTAATGCTACACCACCATCTACAAGCACATTTGCATCTCTACCAATAGATACGGAATTACTTGCTGTTGTAGTTACACCGCTACTTGTAGAACCAATAGCAATGACATCACTTGCATTAGTGACAGTATGATTATTACCTACGATAAAGTTATTGGATGCTTTATTAGCATTTGTACCAGTTACTACGTTATCGATACCAATAATACTAGTGACTTGTGTATAATCTGCTTTGTTGCCACCACCAATCACAGCAGTGGAGCCACCACTATGATTACGTTGTAATACCGTACGTAATTTTTCTGCTAATTTATTAGGTGTACTAGCACCACTGGTTGGAGCCCCAGATAAGTATGTTGCACTATTAGTGACTTCATTACCCGCGCCCATAATGATCGTACCGTTAGTATTAGCAGTTCTATTAGCAATACCAGTAATCGTATTAGCGATACCTGCATGATCTAATGTAGCGGATTTAGATTCAACAGTATTTAATGTGCCCACAATAGTGGAACCGAAGTTTTTAGCAGCATCAGTATGGGATAATGTATTACCACCAGTATAGGAACCAGTGATAATATTATAGGCACCTACATTAGTACCAAATGCGGCATTGGTATGAGAATTGTTACCAATTGTAGTAGCATTCACATTTACGTTAGCATTACGCATAGCTGTTTCTGTAGTATCTAAGTCTGCATTGTCACCCATAGTTCCTTTGTAATTATGAGTACCAATCATGATAGAACCAGAGCGAGCATATGCATTTTGACCAATCGCGATACCACTAGATACTTTAGATGGGTCTGCTGGGATAAATGGGGAACGTAATCCCATAAACCCACTACCTTGGAAAGTGGTTTGATTAAAGTTAAATTGCATTTCTTGATTACCTGCCATGTTTTCAGAGAATGCGTTTTGACCAATCGCAATACCACCACCTTGGTTTACATAATTGCCCGTACGAGCTTTATAGCCAATAACAATATCACCACCAGCTCGATTAGCGGCACCATTAGCATAATCGATGGTAGCAGAATTACCTACAGCTACATTTGTTACTTCAGGAGCATAGGAATTTGTACCATAATTGACACCATTACCTGTACCTACGGCAACATCAGGAGCTGCCATAGCAACACCACTTAATGCACTGATTACCAAAGCTGTTAACATTGTAGTTCTTGTTTTCATATCATTCGTCTCCTTTAATTAAAATAATGAATATGAAACTATCTTTCATATCTAAATAATATATAAATATAACTAAAATTGAATAAAAAAAGAGAACCCGAAGGTTCTCTTTTTAGTATCTTATTTCAAGATTGTACCATAAGCATCACGTTGTACATCTTTTGTATTAGTTTGTACATGTACACGTTCAATACCTTTACCCATTTGGTCTACTTTGAAACGAGCCATTTCAGGGCTGAATTCTTCAACTAAACGAGCATCAATTTCTTGACCAGCTTCTTGAGCACGTTGTAATGCACGATATACAATTTGTGCAAATTCATAACGAGTCAACAAACGGTCGCCTTTAAAGTTACCATCTTCGTAACCAATCACAAGACCACGTTGACGAAGACCTTCAACTGCTTCATATGCCCAATGATTGCTTGGAACATCTGGGAACAATTTGTCTTGGTCCACTGCCATATTAGCACCAGTTACTGCATTTACAATCGCTTTCAATTTTTCATTGTCAGCTTGCAATCTTGCTACTGTTGCTTTCAAGTCTTGCAAATCTTTAGCAACCGCTACACGGCTGCGGGATACGTTGGATTTGGGA
>ENA-OWNK01001429-OWNK01001429.1-metagenome-genome-assembly--contig:-NODE-1429-length-10218-cov-3.868838_pt1 | contig 10218 bp, 12 predicted proteins | sample MGYA00245343_ERZ651121 | MGnify/ENA primary metagenome ERZ651121 (study PRJEB26857, sample SAMEA4031775) | metagenome | biome: human; feature: oral; material: saliva | place: Philippines | collected 2014... | reverse complement strand
CCATAACAAACGCACTTAAAACTAGAAAGTCTAAGAAGAAGTCTAAAAAGGCTAAGGAAGTAGAAGAAGACGACGAAGATGACGAAGAAGATATACCATTTTAATAAGGAGTAAGAACTATGGCTACTAAAAAAGTTAAGAAGAGTAAGAAAAAAGTAGAAGAAACAAAGGAAGAAGTCGTAGTAGCTGAAGAGACTCTTGATAGCCAGGCTGAGGAAACTCAGCCACAGGCTATTGTAGAGGAAGATGATTCAGACATAGACTTGATCAAAAGCCTGGCTACCACAGTGAACAATACTCTTAAAAGAGATGCCTTGATGGTAGGAGATGAATCAGGTGATATTGGAGTTCCCTATTGGGTATTAAGTGGAGTTCCTCAGCTAGATTTTGCAGTAGGAGGAAAGGTGCACCCAGGATTCCCTGGAGGAAGAATAATAGAAATCTTTGGAGGAGAAAGTTCAGGTAAGTCCACTCTAGCAGTTTGGTTGACCAAGGTAGCAATGGAACAGCAAAAGGCAATTGCATACTACCAGGACGCAGAACGTGTACTTACACCTGAAATAATAAAGGGCACCAACATTGACATACGTAGAGTAATAAGAGACCAGCCCGACACCCTTGAAGAGGTGTTTGATGCCCAGGAAACTATCCTAGAGGCCCTTATGAAGCAACAGCCAGACAAACCAGTTGTAATTACCCTGGATTCTGTTAGTGCTTGTTCTACAAACGCAGAAATAGACGGTGAAATGGGTGACCAGCAAGTAGGAAGCCATGCTAGACTGATGAGCAAGGGAATGCGAAAGATAAAGGCCTACATAAAGGACAGCAACGTTTTGAGTATATGGGTAAACCAAATTAGAGAAAAGGTTGGCGTTATGTGGGGAGACAACACAGCTACTTCAGGAGGCAAGGCCCTACCATTTTTCAGTTCGGTAAGATTACAGCTAACCAGGGTTAAAACTCTAAAAAAGTCAACAGGAGACCCTTATGGGTGTACTATTCAGGTGCTGGTAAAGAAAAATAAGGTTGCACCACCACTTAAGAAGGTAGAATATGACATCTTGTTTATAGAGGACAAAGAAGGTTCTTACCCAAGAATAGACGTTGAAGGTGCTATTTTAGATTGGTTAAAGGAACACGATATCATAGGAGGTAGTGCTGGAAGGTACGAAGTTGAAGGAAAGTCTTACTACAAGGATGGGGCTAGAGCAGTTCTTCAGAAAGACAAAGACCTATTTGAAAAGTATAAAGACTTAGCCTATTCAGTATTTGACAAAGAGGGTGAAAAGTAAATGATAAGAATACTCATAGATGGCAATAACATGGTGTACAGAAACAACATTGTATCTGAACTGTACACCAAGCAAGGACAAAGAACATCAGGTATTTTAGGAACTCTTAATAACATTAGGTTTATCCTAGAACTCTTTAGGAAGGAACTAAAAGAAGAAATAGGGGAAGTAATTTGTGTATTTGATGCAGGGCACTCTAAGAGGAGAGTGTCCCTCTTCCCTGATTACAAAGCCCACAGAAAGCAAGAGAGGTCTGAAGAAGACGAATTGTTCATGAAGGAGTTTATTCAGCAGGCTAACTCTCTATATGAAAGTCTACCCTTCTTTGGAGTTAAAACTTTCAAAAGAGCAGGGTGGGAAGCTGATGACCTTTTGTATGGAATACTAGAAAACCTTAAGGCCAGATACCCTCAAGATAGAATGGTCTTAGTATCTACAGACGAAGACTTTCACCAGCTACTAGACACAAACGTAGAAATATTTCACCCTATCAAAAAGGAATTCTTAAACCTGGAAAACTATGAACAAAAGATGAGCATACCTCATGAGGGATTCTTGTTTTATAAGATTTTACGAGGAGACCCTTCAGATGGTATACCAGGTATTAAAGGTATAGGTGAAAAGACAGCCAAGAGTTTGGTCAATGAATATAAGAGACTAGACCTAATGCTGGCAGATAAGGAAGGATTGAGCAAGTCAAAGAGAACAGCCAGGATACTTACTAAGGAAGGCTTGCTAACCTTGGACAGAAACAACAGGCTGATAAACTTAAAGGACTATGTTGATATATCAGACGTACAAGAAGACATAGAAAGTTTACTGGATTCAGAACTTTTTGTAGACTCAAGATTGGCTAAGAGTTACCTGATGAAATACCAGCTAACAAGTATCTTGGTCAAGTGGGACCAATGGATACACTTGTTTGAATTGATGACAGAAGGAGACGAAGAATGAAAAAGAACACTTTATTAGTGCCGACTCAGACTACAACTGGGGCTGATATCATTTTGGAAATTTACTGTTCAATCTCTAATTCTATAGAAGCCTTGGGTGATTCTATTCATGCTTTAGAAGATCAAATATGTTATTCACCGTTTGAGCTAGTGTTAAATGGTAAAGAGTGGTTTTTAGCACCTTCAAGGGTACTTGAAAGGAACAGCAGAGGAAACCTTAACTTGAGTAAAGCATTAGGAGTAGCTAAGGGAATTATATCATACATAGAGTATATGAGACAGAGTGAAAACTTCAATTTTGCGTTCACCCTGTATATTAACCAGGAGGAGATTGATGAATGAATTTGTACAGTTAGGAATACAAGATGTTCTTAACAAAAAGGTTGTAACCGATACCAAAGTCCCAAGAGGTAAGGTTCTCAACATAAACATTGTTCAATTACCAAGTAGAACTAGTAGTTGTTTGTTCACCGTTGAAATGGTAAATGACAAGAGACGTTCAATTTGTTTATCACCAAACAATTTTGCCAAGTTGATGGAAGTCTTAGAGTCAATCCTAACACAAACCCACGTAGGACATCTTCAGAACAGTCTAGTATTAGGACTGCACAGCAAGATACCTAAAAAAGCATGTAGAATGTTAGAGTGCCACAGGGTACTATTCATTCATACTGAATCAATAGGACTGATTCTACAAAACCTACTAGACCCTATTCATGTAAAGCTTATAAAAAATTGTGGAATAGATACGATAATGGTAAGTGTGAATACCGAGGAGTACCACCACAAAATAAGAATGTAAAGGGATAGATAGATGGTCAAAAATGTAATAAAAAGAGACGGTAGGGTTAAGAAATTTAGCCCTACTTTTATATCTAGTGCTATAATGAAATCAGGTGTACCAGAAGAAACAGCACTTAAGATAGCCAAGCAAATTCAAGCAATCAGCAAGGATACTCTTGAAGTAGAGGAAATCCAGGACTTAGTAGAAAAGAAGTTGATGGAAACACCTTACAAGTCAGAAGCCCAAGAGTACATAAGGTTCAGACACAAAAGGGAAATCAAGCGTCAGTCTGATCAGCTTAACAAGTCAATCTTAGAAATCGTTGATAATTCCAATCAAAGCATCAGCGAAGAAAACTCTAACAAAAATGCCTTAATTTTGAGTACACAGAGGGACTACATGGCAGGAGAAGTGAGCAAGGACTTAACCAGAAAGTTTTTCCTGGAACCTGAAGTAGTTCAGGCCCATGACAAGGGTATGATTCATGTACACGACATGGACTATTTTGTACAAAGGATGTTCAATTGCTGTTTGGTAAATATGGAAGATATCCTACAAAATGGTACTGTAATTAACAAAACTTTAATAGAAAAACCTCACAGTTTTACCACAGCTTGTAACATAGCTACCCAGGTAATAGCAAACATTGCAAGCAATCAATTAGGTGGTCAGAGCGTCAGCCTGGCACATCTTGCACCTTTTGTAGACATCAGTAGACAAAAGCTAAAACAAGAGGTAACAAAGGAACTTTTAGAACTAGAAAACCTTTTAGGACCAGACCAATTCAAGGCTAAAGTAGACGAAATCACAGAGTCTAGAGTTAAGTCTGAAGTCAAGAGAGGGGTTCAAACCATACAATATCAGATAAATACACTCATGACTACCAACGGTGAACGCTTGCCGTTGTAAAAACAGGTGAACCTATCAAGGGTGTACGCACTCAAGTGCGTGCTATCGGTATCAGTTAACTAAGGGTGATTAATGGATAGCCACGAATACACTGACTAAGAGAGCCTAAAGTCCTGTAAAGGATAGTTGGTAATACCGAGCTAAGTTTAGTATAATACCTACTATGGAGGTGATGCTATGTTTTACGTATACGAATGGTACATAACATACACTAACAAAGTTTTTTATGTAGGTAAAGGACAAGGAGCCAGGGTTAAATGCCTAAAGGCTTCAGAGAGAAATAAGCTATTTTGGGAAGTTTATAACAATAACAATTGTGCTAGTAGGATAGTTAAAACCTTTGAGTCAGAGGCAGAAGCTTACAATTACGAGAGGGAACTCATTTTTAAGTACAAATCTCAAAATGAGGCTTACGCAAATATTCATGAAGGTGGCAAGGGAGGAAATACTTTAAAGTACGCTGATGATTCTACAAAACAGGTATTTGTAGATAAAATGACACAGATAAACCGACAGAGATGTAAAACAGCAGAGTTCAGACAGGCAACTGGTGAAAGAGCCACAGCGTATTATAAGGAACCTAAAAACAGAGAAAGACAATCAGAAAAGCTAAAGGAAGTGTGGGAAAGTGAGTCACTTAGAAAGAGACATTCACAGATTATTAAAGGCACCTACACAGATGAGTTGAGGGAAGTCCGTTCAAAGGCCAGGAAAAAGGAAGTTTACTTAGAATTCCAGGGTGAGACTAGAATTTTCCCAAGCAGGTTGGAGTTAGTTGAATATTTAACTCAAACTTACTCATTCACTCCTTCTAACAAAACTTTAGCTAAACTGTTCAAAGGGGAATCCTACAAACCTTACCACAAAAAGCACAAACATTTACAAGGATTGAAAGTGTATTATACTAAATGACGTGTAACGACTAGAGAAAACCTACTTAATTATTTAAGAGAGTGATTATCGTACAACTACTATTGATACGTAGTTGGAAGAGCCTGATACGAAGATATAGTCTAGTCCCACTATTTAATAGTGTTAAAGTACAACGAAAGTTGGGGTGCAATCGCAGACTCCATTTGTAACAATTTTCATGTACCTTTCAGAAGCTAAGACAGAAAGAGAAAAGAATGACTTAGCACTAATAATTGAAGAGGTACTAAAACAACGTCTAGAGGGTATGAAAAATGAAGTAGGGGTGTGGGTAACACCAGCATTTCCTAAGCTAATATATGTTTTGGAAGAAGACAATATACATGAAGATAGTCCTTATTGGTATTTAACTTTACTTTCTGCCAAGTGTACAGCCAAGAGGTTAGTACCTGATTATGTATCAGAAAAGGTTATGAAAAGAGTAAAGGTAACAGAAGATGGTGTAGGACATTGCTATGCACCAATGGGCTGTAGAAGTTTACTTTCACCTTACCTGGATGAATCAGGTAAGCCAAAGTTTTATGGAAGGTTTAACCTGGGTGTGACTACAGTTAACTTAGTACATGCAGGGTTAACAGCAAGAAAGCTTGCCAAGGATTCAGGTAAGCCAGTATTAGAAGAATTTTGGAAGGTTTTAGATGAAAGACTAGAACTTTGCCATAGTGCCTTGATAAGTAGATATAACAGACTAAAAGGCACATCTTCAGACGTATCACCAACGCATTGGCAACATGGTGGTATAGCAAGATTGGAAAGAGGAGAGTTAATAGATAAATTTCTAACAGGGGGATACTCTACAATTTCCTTAGGATATGCAGGTATTTATGAAACTTGCCTAGCATTGATAGGTCAAAGTCATACCACAGAAGAGGGTAAGGACTTGGCCAAGAAAATTTTAACACACCTAAATAACACTTGTAACAAGTGGAAAGAAGAAACAGGGCTAGGATTTAGTGTGTATGGAACTCCACTAGAAAGCACTACTTACAAGTTTGCCAAAACTTTAAGGGAACAGTTTGGAGTGATCAAAAACATAACAGACAGGGACTACATAACAAATTCTTATCATGTAAACGTCCGAGAAGACATAGACGCATTTAGCAAGATAGAGTTTGAAGCAGAATTCCAGGAACTAAGTGGAGGGGGTTGCATTTCTTACATAGAAACCTCAAACCTGATGAACAACATTCCAGCAGTTTTGGAAGTTATCAGGTACATATACGACCACATTATATATGCAGAGTTAAACACAAAGTCAGATTATTGCCAGGTGTGTGGTTACGAGGGGGAAGTAGAAATCGTAGAAGATGACCTAACAGGTAACTTGGTATGGAAATGCCCTAACTGTGGAAACAAGGACAAGAGAAAACTAAATGTTGCAAGGCGTACTTGTGGGTATATAGGTGCAAACTTTTGGAACAAAGGTAGAACCCAGGAAATCAAGGAAAGAGTAATACACTTAGGTTAAGAGGGAATAACATGAACTACATAAAATTATCAAAGTACGATACAGCCAATGGCGAAGGAATCGGTACAGTACTGTGGGTAAGTGGGTGTTCACACCATTGTTTAGGCTGTCACAATCCAACTACATGGGACTTTAATGTTGGAAGCCTTTACACAGACTCAGTTACCACTAACCTTATTGATTCATTAAGACCCTCTTACATTAAGAGGTTAACCCTTTCAGGAGGGGACCCGTTGGCTTATTCAAACAGACAAGAAGTATTAAAAATACTAAAACAAGTTAAACAAGAACTACCAAGAATTAAGGTATGGTGCTATACAGGATTTCTATTTGAAGACTTAAAAGGTCTAGAAATTCTAGGCTATATAGATATTTTGGTAGATGGAAAATTTGAACTTTCTAAAAAAGATTTAACTTTGAGGTGGAAGGGTAGTGCTAACCAAAGAGTTATAGATGTACCTAAATCCTTAGAGCAAAACAGGTTGTGTATATACGACTCACTATAAAAGTTAAAACTCACCTTCTATTAAGTTAGGAGGTGAGTTTTAATGAATTCAACAGACGTGGTGAAGGCTTTTGAGGTATTAACCTTGATAGAAGAAGAGTCTTCCACAAACAGCAAAAAAGAACTACTAGAATCAAATAAAGAAAACCAGGTGCTAAGAAATTTACTTTACTTAGCTTATTCGCCAGACTTACAGTACAACATCAAAAAGCTACCTAGCACCAACCCAACCCAGGAACCTACTACTTTACACAAGTTTAGTAAGTTTTTAACTTTACTTACCAACTTAAAAAACAGAACCATCTCAGGAAATAGGGCTATAGAAGACGTGAAAGCCTTCCTGGAAGGTTTAAACGCAGAAGAGGATAAATGGTATACGAGAGTTCTGAAAAAGGATTTGAGGGTGGGAATGAACGTCAAGACGATAAATTCTGTCATACCCAACCTGGTTCCAATTTACGAGGTTATGCTGGCCAGTAAAATCGAACTTTCAGAACTACAAGCCAGAAACCCAAAAGCACTAAAAAATTTACCAGAACAATTCCTAATTCAACCTAAGCTAGACGGGGTAAGATTAAATATCCACGTACACGAAGATGGGTTTGTCCAACTTAGAACAAGAAACGGTAAGATAGTAACAGGGTATGAAGGTTTAGAAAAAGAAGCATCACTTCTTCCAAGAGGGTATGTGTATGATGGTGAAATCATAGCACCAGAATTCCTAGAAGTGCTGGAAAAGAACCAAAATAGTCTAGAAGTCAATGTTGATAGGTCACACTTTTCTGAAGTGGCAAGCCATGTTTTTAGTCACGAAGCTAAAAAGGTAGGAGTGTTTGTAGCCTTTGACTTAGTACCAATGGAGGAGTGGAACCTGAAAGAGCCCACCCAGACTTATGAAGTTAGGTTTGAACACCTAGAAGAGATCATCCACACAACAGACATGGAGTTTATCACGCTGGTGGACACCTATGAGGATATCTTACAAAAGTCTATAGAACAAGACTTAGACCTTGTACCTACCGTTTTCACAAAATACATGAGGTTAGGGTATGAAGGACTCATGATAAAAGACATTTCAGCAAGATATCAGTTTAAACGTACAAAATCCTTGCTAAAAGTAAAGACCATGGATACCTTAGACTTAACAGTTACTGCAATCTTTCCAGGTACAGGGAAGTATGAAAATAGCTTAGGTGGTGTCAAGGTAGCTTACAAAAACGGGTTAACAGGTGTTGGTAGTGGGTTTACAGACGAAGAAAGGGAATACTATTGGAACAACCCTAATGAAATCATAGGCAAGACTATAGAAGTTTCTTACCAGGCTGAAACATCCAACAAAGAAGGAATATTTTCACTTAGTTTTCCAATTTTTAAGGGTGTAAGAAAGGACAAATAACATGGGAGTAACAGACGAACTTAAATACTATGAACCATTTCCCCAAGCCCAAAAGACCAACAAGAAATTTACTAAGAAGGAACTACAAAAGAATTATGAAGAGGTCGAAAAGGTTTTGATAAATCACCTGAACAAACCCATGATACTTTTTGTAAGAAATGTAAGAATTCTGAAATCTTACTTTATTTATCTTAGAAGGGACTCAAGTGGGTTTTACGGTGAATATAAATACTTTGATGCATCAACAGGGTTGATAAAAAAGACGAGAACACCTATAGAAGTCACGTCTCTCATTTCTTTACAGCAGAGGCTACTGTTTCTAGGAAAACAAGGGGAGGTTAAACATGGGAGAAGTAAAACGTAAGCCTTTATTGACCATAGGAAACGCTAGAAATGCTAAGAACCATCCAGAGTTTTTAGACGCAGAAATGCTATTTGAAAGATTTAAACCACTAGTACTATCAATCTATAATCATTTTTGCAACTATGACGGAGTGTTTATAACCAAAACAGAAATGGATGACCTATACGGACAGATTTACTTGGAGTTTGTTCAGTTAGTCTATGCTTATGACCCTAAAAGGGGAGTAGATTTTCCTGGGTTTTTGAAGATGAATCTTTCTCAAAGAGTACAGAATTACGTGAACAGGTACCAGCGTTCCGTTAAGAATGAATACCTGGTAAGGTCTATAGAAGACCAAGACGAGTCAGACAGGTTTGAAAACTCTATAGACCTAATAGACGAAGACTCTATCCATGCCATGGAAATAACAGAGGCAAAACTGTGTATCCCCTGGCACATCTTGACAGAAACCCAAAAGCTTTACTGCAACCGAGTACTCAAGGGTGTAAGCCTTAAGGAACTATCTCAAGAACTAGAGGTGCCTATAAAAGAGGTCAACCAGGAATTTAAGAAGTTGATAGACATCTTAACACAACACAACACAACAAACAATACTTACAGGAGGTAACTATGGGAATCAACAAATTAACAATCAAAAAAGCAGACTTTGAAAGATACGTACTATTAAAAGGTTTGCACAAAGAATCAGACAAAGTGATAGACGCATTAATCGCATTACAGTTTTACTTGGACAACCAGATAGAACTTACTGAAGAGTCTCTTAAGAAGCAAATCCAACCTGTAGAAGAGGAAGACCCTAACTACAGAGGAGATGGGGCAAACGACCCAGAAAACTTGGCCAAGGTTAAAACTGCAAGACTAGAAGAACTAGAAGGATTTTTTGACCATATGGTTTTAGGTTTGGTCAACCACATAAGTTCTAATAATGACGTTTTAACTCTTAACCTAAGTGAGTTTATGACAGTTAAGAGCTTGATAGAGGAAAACAATAAAAGGCAAAGTAAGTCTACGGAAGTGCTGGAACTTGACACAGCAGACAAGAAGCTAGACTTAAAGGACCTGCATGACGTTTTAGGCAATTTTGCATGCATATACAACTCTAAGGAAGAAGCCAAGCAGAAGGACCCAAGAGCATTTAAAGTAATACACATGAAGAAGATGGAAAAAGTGGAGGAGACTAATGGAAAATATGACAAACTTAAATATAGAAAGGGTAGAAGAAGACGTAAGGGCTATAGACGTAATACCAGGGTTTAAGTACGAAATAACACACTCCCCAAACTTACAGGTGAGTTCCTTTGCAAAAGATTTATATGAAGACCTACTTGATTTTATCAAAATAAACGAACCTTTAATAGCAGAAGAAAGATACTCAGATAAGGAAAGCTTTATCAAAGGTGGTAGGAACATGCTGGCTATTGTTCACCTTTGGATAGAATCAACCAACCTGGAAGAAATCAACAGCGTAGAACAGGAAAACAACAAGTAAGAGGGTGAAAACCCTCTTATTTTCCTTAAAACAAAATAAATTTTTCTTACCAAACCTTAGGTTTTCTAGACTTACAAGAAATTCTTAAAAATTTTATAAAAAAGTTTTGTAAAAATGCTTGACTTTTC
>ENA-OWNK01001426-OWNK01001426.1-metagenome-genome-assembly--contig:-NODE-1426-length-10252-cov-4.453467_pt1 | contig 10252 bp, 23 predicted proteins | sample MGYA00245343_ERZ651121 | MGnify/ENA primary metagenome ERZ651121 (study PRJEB26857, sample SAMEA4031775) | metagenome | biome: human; feature: oral; material: saliva | place: Philippines | collected 2014... | reverse complement strand
TGAAATGCACATCACCAGCGTTATCCAGCGTAAAGTAGATTGTTTCCTTATCGGTCACAACCTCACCAGTCCCAGCGCCCGTTTCTTCATCGATCATGTAACGCACAGCGAATTTAGGACGCTCTGCAACAGAGTTATCATGCACAATCAGCATATTCATCGGGCTGTTGTATGTCACCCGTGTATTTGCGTCTTCGTCTTGGTACACATACCAAAATGCATGGCCGAAGATATCGACCAGCTTGGATAGTTCGCTCTCGCTGTCTTCCATGTCGTTGAATTTTCTAAAATCGTTGACATAATCACTAATCACTTGATCGTCGTGTGATACAGTGGCTGGAATACCGATAAAATAACCGTTGAACATGTCCACGATGTATTTTGCATAGTTGACAACTAGACGATTGTCAGGCTTCCATGCATCTTTAGCTCTGTTATGCAGGATCTTGTGATCTGATAAGTATAAGTTTTCGTTCTCTCGATAGGTTGGTACGAGTCTACTCAAATGCAAGCGAATCGCTTCTGTTACAATTTCTGCAGTCACCTCAGTATTCACTGGTACAGTCAGTAGTCGCTTGTTATTAATTCTGACTTTGGTCAATTAAAAGCCCCCTTTAAATGTTTTGATTTTTGATTTAGTGATCTTGTCTTGGATTGCATAACGTATTGCATCCAGACAGTGGTTGTAGCTATCTACAGGCTCGTTTATGTACTCATTTGTTGCCTTGTCTTTCTTCCATGTGTAATTCTCAAGTTCTTCGATAGTCTTTACACACCGTTCGTCTACTATCCATTCGTATTGTAAAAGATACTGGATTCCTTGCATGACTGAACCAGCACCCTTTTTGACATCAATAACCCGACTGATTCCAAGATTTCTAAGCTCTTGGTTCGATTTCTTTTCAGCCGAATCAGCTCGAATCGGCTCTTTCGCATACCCCAAGGCGGTAATACTTTCTGCAATTTTGTCATTTGTCAGTCCTTTTTTTACATATTCTTCTACAACATACAACCTCTTACGGTCATCATCGATTTTTACATGCATAAATGCGCTGGGGTCGTTGATAAACCCATAGTCAAGGCCAAAATAGGATGTGATTTGTCTTAAATCGTCCTTGTTGAGCAACGCTTTTGTATATTTAGGGAAAACCAGCTTGTCAAGGGTCGCAAATTCGCCCAAAGCGTAGATTTTGTAGTACGCTTCGTTCCTATTTGCCAATTCCTCGATATTTTCCCGTGTAACTGCATCCAAAAAGCGATTATCTTTGTATGTCGTCTGATAAACGACTGTATTTTTTGGTTTTTTGACAAAAAAAGCATTATAAACCCAGTTCGCTTTGGAAACTGGGTTAAACATTAAGTATATTTGTTTCTGCTTGTGTCCTTTGTCCCGTAGACGAAGCGTGAGCTGTGTATAGTCGTCTAAAGTAAATTCAGATGCTTCTTCCATGACCACATCAGAGATACCCTTGATAGATTTTATTTTCTCTGGGTTATCCATCCCCTTAAAGATGAACTCCGCACCATTCGGCAGCTCTATACGAAATGCAGACATGTTGACTTTACACATGTTCAAAATGCCGAAGTATGACAACGTAGCTTGTACATCCGCAAAGACTGAATCACGAACAGTAGCACCGACTTTTCGAAGTACAAGGATCTTTCGAGGCTTCTTCCAGTCTTTCAGAGCTTTAATAACGATTTTTTGAAAGACTCCGTGGCTCTTACCAGACGAAGCACCACCATAATGCACCTCTGTGAATGTGTCGTAGTCAAATAGATGGTCATAGATGTGTTTGTTGAAGACCTTAGACGGGTTGATGTTAAGTTTTATCGTCATCCCATTCACCAACATCGATTACAACCGTTTGTTTAACATCCGTTTCAATCTTCTCTGTCCACATTCTAAATCGCTTGCCAAGAAGTTCCGCTGCCTTGATCCTGTCTTTAGCACTCACATCGATATCTACAATCTCTTGACCAAGTTCACCGATGCCACATAGAGTTTGTTCTTGAGTTTCCCCTCGCATTACTGAAGTCAGGTAAGTAAGTACCTCTTTCTGCGTTGCAATCTTATCAGACGCAAGCTGAGCTAGCCTCTCGTCAATATATGATTTGATTGTAGTGTTTTGTAGTAGCTTAGATGCGTTTGTATTAGCATATTTAGAGCTATATCCTGCCTTGATAGCTGCATTCGTGGCATTTCCGCTGATGATGTACTCATCTGCAAACCTCTGCTGTTTTAGTGACAATTTATTGATTTTCCATCACCTCTTTCGTAAAAAATAATAAAAAAAGATCGGTTTAATCCGATCCCGTTGGTATCAAAAAAAGAAAGACAAGGAGCATGTAACGTGAAAAATCATCAAAACTATTTTTTGGAGATAAAACTTTGAAAAAACGCTCAAACCGCTTGGAGTAGATGTCCTGTTCTCCTTGTCCGTACTACCATAATAGCACATTAACATTACCATAATGTCCCTCTTTGTGTCATAATTTCAATGCTAAATGTTCGATACCAGACTTCTTGGCACGTTGGTAGGTTGTGCGTGAACAATTTAGTTGTCCTGTCGTCTTGATCCAGTTGTAGCCATTCACATAAGTGTATCGCAATACCGCTCTTTCAAGTGGATCTTCAAGCTGGTCTATTGCATTAATAGTTTTTCTGCTTTCAGACCAAAGAGTCATAATCTCATTTTCGATTTTTTCTTTTTCGTCAATGATTTTCACATTCAGCTCTTCCGTCTTGTTACCTTGTCTACTTCCTTTTGGTTCGTCAGAGTAGACTTGCGCTTTTTGTACGAGTGATTCAAGAGCGAAGATTTCCTGTCTCTTTGATTTGATTGTATCATCAAGAAATTTAAGGTTATTCAGTCGCTTCTTTACATTCATCCACCCACTCCATTCAATTCAGCTACCTCTTTCAATTCTTCCGCCCGTTGCCGTTCTCGCATCTGATACTCGCTGTTTAGTTTATTTAAAATAACATCCTGCGCATTATTCTTCTCAGCCATTCGTTGGATAGATAGTTCATGCTCTTGTACCGTCCATTCCAGATCACGGCATTTATTATTTAAATCATTGATCCGTGAATTAAGATTAATACACACGATCACAAATACCAGCGATATTGAACCGAGGATTGTATAAAATAGTTTAGTCATAGCATACCTTCCACATCTAAAATTTGGTCAATGATATTCTTTAAATCATGTATATCATTAAAAGGTTTTACTGCATCGTATAGATTGTAAAAGTACGAATCAGTAACAAATAAATCATCCATACCAAGTACAGCTATCTCTAGCTTGCCATTTATTTGGGCAATAGATAGAGTTCTGTTTGCTCGTATTGGTATATGGATATTATCTAAACTCATCGCTTATCCTTTCTAATATCCGTAGTTTTCAGTTTACTTGCATTCATTCGCCCTTTATTCACATTAAGAGGCTTACTCGGCTCTTTCCAAAATGAACTACTACGATAACAGTGTCTGTGATAGTTTGCTATGACACTATCGTTTTCATATAAAACAATGCCAGTCCCTTTTTTGATTTTTTTACCGCATATATCGCACCTCATCACTCACCCTCCTAAATTGATAAATGGAACTTCCCACTGATAATTATCGTATTCATAACAAATGTATTTGATAATTTCACCTTTTGAAATTTCAATTTCCTGCGTGAATTCCATGCCACGCTCAAACGTAAAAATTTTAATATCAACATCAAACTTACTTGAAATCTCTTGATAATTTTCTGGAATAGCACTCCACGCTTGCTTGAAATTATCCAGTTCAACGATACAAAATTCTTCTTCAAGCCAAACTTCTACTTGTTTTTGATCAATAAACGCTCGTCTTGTCCCATTAATGTAAAAATAGGGAGCTGTGTTATTGAATTTAAGCAGAGTGCCATCATATTCATCTTCTAGCGTCACAGTGTCGTTTAATAGCATTTCTTTTAATGCTGATGCAATATTTTCACTTTTTCCTCTTAATTTAAGAGATCCTTCGGCCCAATTTGGCATTATCCTTCTACCTCCAACAATTCGGTATTTTCCAGCGAGTTCCCGATAATCTCAAACTTATAATAAGAGAGATATAGCGGTTGCCATTCTGCTGTTCTGTTTTTCAATTCGTCTACAAACTCGTAGATAAAACAAGCATAAGAGCCGTGCCATTTAACAATGACCTTTCTGCCATTATAATCAAGGATATCTTTTTCAAAGATCTCCTTACCGTTCTTATCATGCAAGCCTGTTGATTGCATGAGAATCAATTCTGATTTTTCGATAGGAACAGGAGAGTTGTAGCCCGATGTTGGTTTTTCCATGTTACAAATCAAGCCGTTATCTGTGATAAAAAAATGTTCTACGAATTTCTTTTTTATGCTATCCCACGCTCTAAATTTTGGAATCATTCTTCCACCTCCTCAACTTCAAACAGCGGACTATTAAACACTTCCCCGAAGTCGGCATCTTCTAATTCTTTGCGGGTGTGATGTGTTTGATATAAAGTATTTTTGTCTTTGCTTGAAAATATCCAGTAGTTTTCATTTCTGTGACGATTTAAAAAACTAAAATTAGTATCAATACCCTTTATCTTCACCAGATACCGCTTCTCTTTCTCGACTGTGTAGCCGTCAAGCCATGCTCGAGCAAAGACTTCCATATTATCATCGCTCCAAATCCAATCATCGAGTTTATCATCGCTTTCAGTCGCTTGTATCGCCCCAAAGATATGATAATTTTCTTTTTTTGTGTGTTCAATCCAATCAGCCACAAACTGCGGTACAACTGGCTTCTGCGGTTCGTCTAGTTGTTCGATTAAATCAATAAAAGCTTTCTTTCCCATTAGGCTGACGGATACATACTCCATTTCCTCAAAATGTTTTATTAACTCTTGTTTATTCATTTTCTTCATCCTCGCAATAATCAGTCACTAGTGCGTCTAACCAAGACCACTCATTGACATCATCAATCGGTTCCACATCTCTTTCTTGTAACCATGCCGAAAATTCCACTACGTTATCAATATAGATTGTGTGATAATCTCCCCAGTCCCACCAAGTGAGGAAAATTTCAGTTGTCTTTCCGTTTTCGTCTTCAACCGTGATAGAGCCGTTTTCTACCATCGCTGTCCCGAAACATAATTCACAAGTCCCCGTCTGTTCTTCCTGTATATCTGATACATAATCAACAACTTTATACTTCATTCGGTAAATCCTCCTCTAAATCATCGATTTTAAAATAGTTAATATTTTTGGGGTTTACAAAAATGTTTCTAATCCTCATTAAGTTTCCGTTATTAAACTGACTAATAATTTTCTTCAACTCTTCTTCATCAAATTCATTTGCTCTAAATTTAATCTCTTGCAAATCCGAAAAATTAATTGTGATTTTTTTATCTTCGATAACATTTATATTATTCATGCTTTCAAATCCTCCTCTTTAACAAAGCATCCATCAATCCAGCGACCTTTTCGGTCCTTGATCTCGTTATAAGCTAGTTCAAAGCAATCCGCGAAGTCATAGCCTAATTTATGCGCGATAGCTTTTAAATAGCTGACAATTCTCAAAAGGTTAAACTTAGCGTTTATTTTAACTTCTAACTTACGCGAGAACTGAAATTCGCTGGCATTGTCAATCATCAACTCAAAGCAATCTTTAACATCGCCCTTTCTTGCTTCTACTGCCTTAATCATGATCTCGACTGGATCAAGTTCAATCATCATTGCCAATCCTACGACAACCACGGCACAATCACCGATGCTGTCCTTTGTGAGTTGTTCTTTTTGCTTGGCATATCCTGCACATAGCTCGCCCAATTCTTCAAATAGCTTGAGCGTCTGTTTAAATACATCTCCCTGCGAGATGTCACGGTCAATAAACCACTGCCTAGTCAGCTCGGTTAGTTCCTCGATTTTGTCAATATCCATCTATCATATCTCCCTCGATTTCTTTTAATTTCTTGTCAATGGCTTTAATTTCCTTGTGTAGCCATTCGCGATAGTTCGCACTGTAGTGCTGGCCCCGTGCGTCGCTTATCGTTTTAAGCCGTAGCTCCTCACTAAGCCGTTTTTCATAGATCCTTTTGGATCTAAGCAAGTTGTCTTTTTCCATATCAAATCCCTGTCACTTCATGGATATTTAATTCTATTTTGTAGTTCTTACTTCCAGATAAGCCACCATGTTCAAAGCTCACCCGTTTAATGATGTTAAAGTTGTCGTCCGTCCAGATTTCTGCATCTGTCAAACCGTCTAATAGTGCCTTGGTAGTGGGCGACCAATTCGGAGGATCGTACTTGCGCTTGGTTGGCGCAAATACAATCACTCTCACCTCGCACGGCTTGTCTTCCGTGTATGGTAGTCCAAAATAGTCCTTTAACACGTTCATACCCTCATAGTGGGCCAGCTCCCTCAAGAATCGTGTGATCTTGCCTTTTTGTTGAAAGTGTAGCCGATCATTCGCAGATATCATCTGCTTGCGGTTTAGTTCAAATTTTAAAATGATTGGTTCATTCATTTTTGATCCTTAAAATAAAGTTAGTTGCTGTTTAAAATCTGCCAAAGTAAGTCCGATTGAATTCAGGTCGTTACTAATAGCGGTTAGGTCGTTAGTGATAATCACTTTGTTCAGCTCCCTTGAATACCGCTGTGTCTGATATCCGCCCAGATCGTACTTGTTCCAGATGTCTTGTATAGATTTGATTTCTGGATACTCTTTGGCAAAATGTTCTTCAATCCAAGTCATAGACTTAGAACGGGAGATCATCATCTGAGATGTCCATAGGGTTTGCGTTCATTGGTGCCTGCTGTGAGAAATCTGACTGGTTGCGGTCTTGCAACTGATTTCCATTGTCTCGTTTTTCCAATAATTGGAAACTATCTGCGACCACTTCAGTGACATATACCCTTTGACCTTGCTGGTTTTCAAAATTCCGTGTCTGGATCGCTCCTGTTATTCCGAGCAAAGCTCCTTTAAATCCCCAATTTGCAAGATTTTCCGCATTTTGTCGCCAGATCACGCAATTGATAAAGTCCGCTTCTCGCTCTCCGTTTTGGTTCTTGAACCTTCGATTTACTGCAAGCGTGAATGTGGCTACTGCTTGGTTGCTTGGTGTGTATCGTAGCTCTGGGTCTTTTGTAAGTCTTCCAACAAGTACAACATTATTTAACATCTATTAGTTTCCTTTCAATTTTCCTAAAAGCATTTCCGCCTGTTCCACTTGAGCTTCTTTAATTTGCTTGTAATCTGCAACATTTAGATGTTGTAAGAACCATTGAGCGACTGAACCGTCCTGCTTGCCTTTTTCCTCTGAAATCTTAGCAACCTCTTTCAAATAGTGGTTTGCTTTTTCAACTGAGATAACAGCTTCAGCTTGTTCTTTAGGTTTCGTTTTATTTTTTGGCTGATCTGGTTCGTTCATATCGCTTGGGTACTCGTCTACATCTTTTTCCCCAATGCCAAACAGCCCTTGAAGCGCATACTTGCGAGCGTAGGAACTCACTGCACCAGTCCATTGCGGAACTTGCATTTGTTTGAATTGTCCTTTTTGAGTGTTTAAAACTGGTACTGTGTCCAATTCTGCAAATCCAATCGATTGAAATTGTCTTTCTCCATCCGTTACTATAGCCGTTGATTTTACAAAGATTCGTTCACTAATAACAACTAAATCATCAAATACAGTTAATTCCCAATCTGTATTAACTTCTTTGAATTTTGTATAAATGTCTTCAGCGTTACGAAATGCATATTTAACATCTTTTGATTTTTTCTTTTCTAATTGCATTTTTTTTTGCAATTCTGAAAAAGATAATTTTGTCATTTGCTTCCCCTTACCTAATACTTAAATTCTTGTTTTCTACCAAGGTAGCCCCAGCAATTTCTTGCCCGTCTGCTAAAAGTCGTTTTAAAGCCGTCTTATCGGCTTTGTATTCAACTTTCTTGTACTCGTCTGGTAGTAACACCATGTCAACTTCAACGGCCTTAGATCGTCTAAATGATACCTTAAACAAGGGTGTGTCTACTCGGTCGTGTCCCGTTAGTTCCATACTCTCCTCAAGCTTGGCTTTCATTCGGTCCTTTTTGGCCTTGTCTGCATCGTTTAATTTCTTCAAACGGTCCATTTCGTTCTTGCGGGCTTCAATATCTGCATCAAGGTTCTTAATGACTTTGACATAGCCCTCAACCTTGGTCTCGTAGTCCTCGTTCCAGTCAATGCTATCCAGCGTGTCCTGTTTCGTTTCGTCGTCCATGTCCAGATCATAGATCTGTTGATAGATTCCCGTTAGTTCGTATAATGTACTCATTTCAATCCTTTCCTAAATTTCATCATCATCGCCTAAATACCGATAACTTGATCCGTACCAATGCCATAGATCTGGATCTCTTGATTCTCGACATTCTAAATAGTCTTCTTCGTTTTCTCTAAACATTGTTATCCCTCTTCTGATACCATCTGTCTTCTATGACTTCAACTGGTTTATTCAAAACCCATGCGCACATTTGAAACGGATTCAAGTAATATCTTTTCTCCTCACATAGACCTACGAAATTTAAAAATTGTTCTTTCGTAATCTGCGTATTAAAGTACTCTTGCATATACCGTTTAAAATCGTGGAATAGGTTGCTGTCAGTCTTAACTTTCTTAAAATCAATCTTATTCACTGGCTAAAAACTCCTTCAACCGTCTTTCATATTCTTCGTCAGACATTTCAGGCTCTGGCTCTTTCTGATTCTCTGGTCTTAAATTAGACCAAGAAGGAATATTTCCATAAGGATCACCTTGAGTTTTGTTAGATTTCTTCCGTTCGTACTCTTCGTCAGCTACCCTAATCTGTTCAGCCGTTCTTAACCCTTTACCGTCCCAACGTTGAAGTATTGACATAGTATATCTGAGAGACTTACCTGCATTTAGGATTGTTTTATCTAAAGCCAAAACTACAAGTTCTTGTCCATACTGTTTAAGTAGTCTTTCGACCTCTTCGACCATAGTGCCATTCACACTCATTTCTCCAAAGGCTTCCTTTAATTTTTTAAAAACTAAATTTTCACCACCAACAGCATTTTTTTGTTCTTGCTCTTGGTCTAGCTCTATATCTTTCTCTATATCTATATCTATCTCTATATCTCCGTTGCGTTTTGTTGCATCGGTGTTGCATTGCAACGCTTTTTGCCCCTCCCGATACTTGCGAGACCTACGGGTGCTTGCTGTTTCGCTACCTATCATCTCTGGGACTTGCTCCAAAGTGAATTGATAATTATCATTTGTAGTCAGTAGATTTTTTTTCGACAAAAACATGAGTGTCATTCTGACTGCTTCAGTATCTTCGTCAATCAGCAATGCTAGTTCTTCAGCTAAATCTTCAGCTAAACCCTCAAAATAGATTTTCCCTTCGTCTGGTAGACTGGCCAGCATGATTTTCAGATAAATAATGGTCAACTCTTCGCCCCCAGGCAATTTCCGCATCAGCTTCATTTCCTTTGATTTGAAGAAGTCTTCTTTGAGTTGTAACCAGTAATACCGTCTATTTGCTGCCATCTATACCTCCTGCATACCCCAATCATTATCTGAGTGAGAGTGTTTGCGTGCATAAGCTAGATCAGCTTGAAAAGCTCGGTAGCCCTCGTTAAATTTCTCTTGCAAATCTTCTTCGTACTGTTGCATGATTGCATCTTGTTTGGCTTTGCGGGCCTTTTTACGTTGAGCTTGTTTAAAGTCCCATACCGCACCAGCAAAGCCTGCTGTGAAAAATACTCCTGCAACTGCCATTGTTCCTAACAATTCGTTATACATTTTGCGTTTCCTTTTCGTTTAATTCGTGATACAATTAAGTTATAGTTCTTTCAAAGCCTAGCGAGTTTGCCGACTGCTTAGGCTTTTTTTGTTGATCTATTGCTATCTAAATAACGATATTCCTTTGAATAAATTGATCTAATTCATTCTTGTCAATTCGTTTTGTTCCATCAATTTTATAGAGATTCAATCCCATCTTGATCCATTTTCTGATGGTATTTGAACTGCAATCCGCATAGTGTGCTGCACTTTCTAGTGACAACCACCGCTTTTCTGCTATCTCCTGGTCTAAGAATTCAGTGAAAGATTCTTTAAATTGAACTCGAACCACTGATCTTATTCCGTTTTCAAATTCTTCACTTAGAATATTCATTCTTAACTCCAATTTGTGATATAATTTAAGTAGTTTATTTTGTTAAGCGCTTTTTCCGAAAAGTGCTTTTTTATTT
>ENA-OWNK01001425-OWNK01001425.1-metagenome-genome-assembly--contig:-NODE-1425-length-10253-cov-3.646892_pt1 | contig 10253 bp, 13 predicted proteins | sample MGYA00245343_ERZ651121 | MGnify/ENA primary metagenome ERZ651121 (study PRJEB26857, sample SAMEA4031775) | metagenome | biome: human; feature: oral; material: saliva | place: Philippines | collected 2014... | reverse complement strand
AGCGTCAGGCCATCGGGAAGGGGAACGGAAATCGGGCATTCAGCAGAGGCATTCAGGCAAATCCCGAAATGGGAAAGTACATCCATACATTTAATTCGACTGCAGTTGCGCAAGAACTATCAGCAGGATTCGTAAACTCGCTTCCATTAATCTTAGACGAGTTGCAAATCATAAAAGATCGCAAAGACTTTGACCAGCTTATTTATCAACTGTCTGAAGGTGTAGGAAAGGCAAGAGGACAAAAGACCGGAGGTCTGCAGCGAAATGGTACATGGGCGAACTGCATTATTACCTCCGGAGAGCAACCAATCACTTCGAACACATCCGGGGGTGGTGCGGTCAATAGAATTATTGAAATTAGCTGCGAGGATACAAAGTTATTTGATGATCCTGGACGTATAGTAAAGGGTGTTAAATCGAACTATGGACATGCAGGGAAGGAGTTCGTAAGAATCATTTCAGACGACTCTGTCATGCAAGAAGCAATCAATTTGCAACAGTTGTTTTTCAAGGAATTAAATCAGAAATCTACAGAAAAGCAAGCACTTGCAGCGAGTTTATTGCTGACGGCTGATGCTATCCTCGGCGAGTACATGTTCTTTGATCAGGGCTCAATAAATATCGAGGATATGAAGGCATATTTGTCAAGAAAGGAGGATGTATCTCAAAATAAGCGAGCATATGAGTGGCTTCAAGGTTGGATTGCAGAGAATCATAATAGTTTTATCACTGATAACTATACGCCGTTGGGGAAAATCTACGGGAGAATCTCGAGTGGCGAAATAAATATTATACGAAATGTATTCAATTCAGCATGCTCAGAAAATGGATTCAATCCGACCGAGTTCGCAAAATGGCTCAACAGGAATAACTTGACGGACGTTGTTCAAGGACGAGTCGACAAACGAGTCAGAATTAACGGAATAAGATTTTGGACAATAGCGCTTCATATCAATATTGAGGATGAAACCTCTGAAAGCATTGGTTTTGTAGAGGTTCAAGAGGAAATACCTTTTTAATAGGTGTCCCCAAGAATCTCCAGTATGTTATTTGATACGAAACGTTGGAATTTCAACAATATAGTGAGGGGTGTCCCCATGTGTCCCCAAGCCGTTGGGGACAGAAAAACATTGAAATATGAATAAAATCGCCAAGTGTCCCCTGTCCCCAAGAATTTACACACACTATATATATAGATAAAAAAAATTACATCTAAAAAAATATATAGAAACCCTCGCGTAAGGATAGCAAAAAACGTGGGGACAGTGGGGACAATCGCCACAAGTATTGAATTTACTAGGATAGAGCGTCCCCAAGCCGTTGGGGACAAAAAATAAGGCAATCGCTATAAACGTTGAAATAATTACATTAAACCGTCCCCATGTTATTTGGGGACACTCAAAAATAAATAATAATGCATGAAAGGTTATTTATATACGCATAGTATGAGGAGTAATAACATGATACCGAAAGCTAAGAAAAGCAAAAAGCAAAAAAGACCAATAGAGCAGGTCCCTCGTTTTGAAATCATAAAACTACAAAATCTGCTGCACATATCAATCATGGTGCGAGTGCTATGGACCGTGTACGGATGGAGAGAAAAGCGCATAGGATATTTCCTCGAAGCGTACATGAGTCTGCTCGGAGAAGTATGGGACCAGAGGTGCACGGTCAATCAGATGATAGATGGCACGAAAGACATGACTGGCCATGACATAAGGCAGCTAGTAGACGACATGATTAAGTATGGGAGGTAGCAGATGAAATACGATAAACAGGAAATCGGACAGCGAATAAGAGCCGAAAGAAAGGCTTGTAAGATGTCTCAGTATGAATTATCAAAAGCAGTAGGCATCTCAAGGTCAACGCTCATACACATCGAAAAGGGTGACACACTTCCTGAGCTCACACCACTATCAAAGATGTGCGAGGCTCTAGGGTGCAGGGTGTCATATATTCTAGGGGAAGACGAAGAGACTAAGCAGATAAAATTTGACATCGGAGCATTAAGGATGGCACTAGCACTTCAAAGCGAAGTCCTAAAGGATACGGCAGAAGAACTTAATCAAATACAAAAAAGAATTGAAGACTTAGCCAACATGTCAAAAAAGGCTTTGGAAAGGTGCGACGAAAGAATGGCCAAGTTATAGAGGTGAAGTGATGAAATGTGAACTATGTGGAAAGCGAATCAACGGATACGGCAAGTACAGCGCAGTGATAGCAGGCAAAGAGCATTATCTCTGCGTATGGTGCTATAAGAAGATTAAGAAAGGAAACGAGGTTTTGAGGGAGAAAAATGAAAGCAATACTTAAATATCCAGGAGCAAAGAACAGATTGGCAAAATGGATTGTTGAGCATATCCCAACCCACAAAGTCTACTGTGAACCATTCTTCGGTAGTGGAGCAGTATTTTTTAACAAAGAGCCGTGTTACAACGAAATCCTGAACGATATAGACGATGAAATCTATAACTTTTTCAAAGTGCTGAGAACGGAATCGAGCGAATTGGCCGAAGCTATAAACCTTACTCCGTACTGCAGGACAGAATATGAATCGGCATATCAAAGCGCAACCGCAAATGATGTAGAGCGAGCAAGAAGATTTGCAGTAAAGTGCTGGCAAGGTTTTGGATGTGGCAATAAGTATAAAAACGGCTTTAGGCGAGGAATCGGCGAAACAAGTCCAAACCCAGCAAAAGCATGGAATGAGCTACCTGATACTTTACGAGTCGCGGCCGAGAGAATTAAACATACACAGATAGAGCATAAGGACGCAATAGAGCTGATAAAGAATTTAAGAGGGAAAGAAACCTTTATCTATATCGACCCACCGTACTTGTTAAGCACGAGAAAAACAAACCTTTACAATCACGAATTGGACGACGAATACCATAAAAGGTTATTAAAAGTCATATGTGATAGTGATTGCAAGATAATGATTAGTGGGTACGACAACGAACTGTATGACGAATACCTAAAAGGGTGGAGAAAAGAAAGCAAAAATACAACTGCAGAATGTTCTGTTAAACGCACTGAAACAATATGGATGAACTACAACGAGGCAGAACAGATGAGCGTAACAGAGAGGATGGAACAATGAGATTAATAGACGCAGAATTGATGAACCAAATTTGTAATCACACATCATTAAGCACATGGATACCAACATCAGCAGCATTGCCAAACGAACTAGAACCTGTACTAATAACGTGGGTAAATAGAGCCCCAGTATCTTATTACGAGGAAATTAAGGACGAACCTATCACAGGTGTAGCAATTTACCACAAAGGACAATGGTGGTGGTATTCAAATTATTGTGAAGAGGTGCTACCGGAATATGGGAGAGCATCTGACGAGGACGTAATTGATAGAAATATTGATGTTATAGCATGGCAACCATTCCCCGAACCATACAAGGAGGAGCAGCAATGATACCACAAGCTAGGTTGATGTTTTACGCAAGCAAATTCCTTGAATCGGAAATAGAGCAAATCGAGAAACTGTTGAAGGATGATAGGGTTAATACTGAAAGCAGAGAAGTCTTGACCAAAATCTTAAAAGAATACAAGCACGATTTAGAAGTGATAGAAAGGGAGCGTTGGTAGTATGCAAAAAATGACAATATACATCAGCGGTAGGATTACCGACTATGACGACTACGAGAAGACTTTTAACGAGGCAAAGAAAATACTCCTTGACGAGTATCCTGGGGCAGAGATTATCAACCCAGCTGAAATAGTATTGCCAGCGGTCTGCGATTGGGATGACTACATGGCGATATGCTTAAGACTTTTAGATAAGGCAACGCACGTCTACATGCTGGACAATTGGGTGCACTCGAGAGGTGCTTGCACTGAGCACTTACACGCACTCAAGAATGGCATAGAAGTTTTATGGCCAGAAAGTTCGCCATACAGATAGGAGCGTGCAGATGGGTAATAGAACAAAAGCACTGAAATATATTGCAGATCATTATGGATACATGGGCCAGAAGGATATGCTAATAGAAGAATTGGCTGAGCTTATACAAGCTCTTAACAAGTTCGAGAGGTATGAGCACGAGAGCGGATTTCTTGCTAATCTGATTGAGGAAGTTGCTGACGTAGAGATCATGTTAGCTCAAGTCAAATATTTGCTAGGGATTAATGAGCGCGTGGAGCATGCAAAGTTTTTCAAGGTCGATAGGCAGATAAAACGAATCGAGGAAGAAAGCACGGAGCGAGGTGTATAGCCATGATAGACTACGAACAGATTAAACAGCTTAAAGCATTGCGACGCGAAGCCGAGGGGCTAAAATACTCTATCGACCATGCTAAGCCAGAAATAGTCACAGACTACTACAAGGACTATAGGAGTGGCCGAGGAATCCCAAAATCACTTGTAGGAGTCGATTTTGACTGGAAAGGTATATCGAGTAGGGAGCGACGGTTAAAACGCAAGCTAGACGAAATTAGCAAGCTAATTGAGGCCATAGAAAAAGAGATAGAAGCTATAGGTGACCCAGACATGAGGACGATACTCAGAATGTATTACATAGAGGAGCGTTCGCAGGAGGAAGTGGCAGATGTCATGCATTGCGACAGAACTACAGTATCTAAGAGATTGAAGAAACTTGCAACAAATGCAACAAAAAAGTGTGATATATTGTAACCAGTAAAAAGCTGATTCTTGTATTTTGAAACTTTCACACATTTCACGTTTTTGATGTGATATATTGTATTTAGCGAAAAGGGAATTGTGGCTTCCTCAAATTATTTCTCATATAATAACTCGCAGAAGGCGCTCAAGATTGGGCGTCTTTTGTGATATTTCCCAATATATAGATGTAAAACTATGTAATTTCCCATATGTAGGGACTTGTATTTGCCATGCATTGAATGGTAGAATATATAGCAAGAAAGATAGTGGAGGTAACCTTATGAAACTAAGTAGAAATTTTCTAAAAGGATTCAGTAGGGCTATCAGTCTAGGAAGTAAAAGAAGTACACAGATAACTAGCCCTAAAAAAGATGTTATTATGCTAAGAGGAGATTGGGAAAATGTCGGAGGGTACATACGATACGGAGTCGAAAAATATAGAGCAGCAGAAGGCTATAAATAATAATCATGTTTCTGAGCCTGAAGAGGAAATCAGAGAGGTTGAAATATTAAAAGACGATATTTTGTCAGGAACGTTTGATGAAAACGAGATAAGTAATTTACCGGACGACGTAAAAACTTTGGTCTTAAAAAGAATAAGCTCGAGCGTATCTATGACAGGACCTCTACCACCGCCTAGCATACTTGCAGGTTACGAACAGGTTCTCCCTGGAGCGGCGGAACGAATAGTTTCGATGGCCGAAAAGGAGCAGGATCATAGGCACAGTTTTGACAACAAGTGCCAAAAAACCGATTCAAGGGATAGCTTACTAGGCATATTATGTGGATTTGTATTAGGGGTTGCTGCCTTAGTTGCGGGAGTGATTGTTATAATGAGAGTTCCAAATAAGGTCGGAGCAGTAACCGGCTCCGTTCTAGGAATATCGGGAATCGGATCAATTGTGGCAACGTTTATTAGCGGAACGAAAGCAACTTGGAAGATTAAAGATAAGTAATATTTTAATAACCTAAAGACACTTCGAAAGAGGTGTCTTTTTTCATACTTACAAAACGACGAAAAGAGAGGTGGTGAGGCTTGGCAAAAGAGAAGCACGAACTAGCTGAACAGGATTATATGAACGGCATGAAATACAAAGACATTGCTGAAAAATACGGGGTTAGTCTCAACACGGTTAAGTCGTGGAAGAAGAGATATAACTGGAACCGTAAAGGGTGCACACAAAAAAAGAAAAAGGGTGCACACAAAAATGCTATTGCGCAGCTTGGTAACAAGAACGCTACTGGTCCGGCAGGCAATAAGAACGCAGAGAAGTTTGGATTCTTCTCTAGATTCCTGCCGGAGGAAACTCTAGTGATTGTGACCGCGGTTGAGCAAGCCAATCCACTCGATTTATTGTGGCACCAGATACAGCTTGCTTATGCTGCTATCATAAGAGCGCAAAAGATCGCTTACGTTGAAGACCAAAGAGACAAGACAGTCGAGCAGGTCGAAGCTAAGGCAGGAGCTACGATAGGGTCTAAGTGGGAAGTGCAGCAGGCTTGGGATAAGCAAAATAACTTTCTCAAGGCGCAAGCTAGGGCCCAGGGCGAATTAAGGAACCTGATTAAGCAATATGACGAAATGCTTCATAGGGATTGGGACCTTGCCACGGAAGAACAGAAGGTGCGAATTGCGAAACTTAAAGCTGAAACGAGTAGAATCGGTGGAGATGATGAAGTTGAGTTCTTAGATGATATAGAGGGGGATGTATATGGCGATAATAAGGCGTAAGACAATCCCTTTTAATTTTTCCGAAAAACACAAGGAGTACATGAGGCGGACCGCTGAATGCATGTATAACATTGCAGAAGGAGCAATAAGAGCTGGCAAGACTGTAGATAATGTATTTGCCTTTGCACACGAGCTCAAAACGGCTAAGGACAAATTGCATCTTGCTACTGGATCTACTGTCGCAAATGCCAAGCTTAATATTGGCGATGCGAATGGCTTCGGGCTTGAATATATTTTTCGTGGACAAAGCAGATGGGGTAAATATAAAGACAATGACGCACTTTTTATAAAAGGACCATCAACAGGTGGCAGACAGAAGGTTGTAATCTTTGCGGGCGGTGCGAAAGCAGATAGCTTTAAAAAGATTCGAGGCAATTCGTACGGTATGTGGATTGCTACAGAAATCAATTTGCATCACGACAACACTATCAAAGAGGCATTTAACCGTACTGCTGCAGCAAACAAGCGTAAATTCTTTTGGGATTTAAACCCAGATAATCCGAATGCTGACATTTATACCGAGTATATCGATAAGTACTCAGAGAAAGCGGCAAGAGGGGAATTGCTTGGTGGATACAACTACCAGCACTTCACGATTGACGATAATATTAACATTTCGGAAGAGAGACGAGCCGAGATAAAGAGTCAGTATGATCAGACCTCGATTTGGTATAAAAGAGACATTCTCGGATTAAGGTGTATAGCCGAGGGGCTTATATACAGGAATTTTGCGGACAATCCGAAAAGGCATGTTTGGACGGACTCAATTCCTCGAATCATGAATATCTACATCGGAGTCGACTTTGGTGGAACTGGTTCCGCACATTCTTTCGTGGCAACAGGGATTACATCAGATTACAAGAATGTGATTAGTTTGCTATCGAAGAGGATTCCGTGTACAGATGCCGAGATACCTCCCACCATGTTAGAAGCGATGTTTTGTGACTTTGTTCATGAAGTCATAAACCGATATGGTACCGTCACAGACATATTTTGTGACAATGCAGAACAAACACTTATTGCAGGTTTTAGACAGGCATTAAGGCAAAACGGACTTGGATGGATACGCATTCGTAATGCACTGAAAGACGAGGTTAACAACAGAATCAACCTTACCGCTAGGCTGATGGCTCAGGGGCGGTTTTTTTATGTCGAAAATCTAAGCGAATCGTTGGTGCTAGCTTTGAGTACGTGCATTTGGGACCCAAAGGAAAAGACAAAGAACGTAAGGCTTGATGACGGAACGAGCGATATAGACTCACTAGATAGCTTTGAGTATACAATCGAGCGTTTCGCAAAGAGATTGATAGATTATTAGGAGGCAGTATATGTTTCACAGAATAATAGAGTGGATTAGAAAGGTTTTTAAGGAGCGTGTGGCACAAGGAGAGGTCCTTAGCACGATTATCCTAGATGACAATACAATCGATTGCATAGAATTGTGGTCTGCGATGTATGAAGACAAAGCACCCTGGATAAAGGATGATGTGACAAGTACAGGCATTCCCTCTGCAGTGTCATCTGAGCTGGCGAGACTAGTTACGCTTGAGATGGAATCGGAGATTACGGGAAGCAAACGAGCTGATTTCCTAAATGTGGCATACAGAAAGGTTTTATCAGAGCTAAGGATTCAGACTGAGTATGCATGTGCGCTTGGGGGAATTATACTCAAGCCTTTTGTACAGGGTGATACAATATCCGTTGAGTTTATCCAAGCAGATAGATTTGTGCCTACTGGATTTAACGGCTCCGGTCAAATAACATCTTGTCAATTCGTCGAGCAGGTTATTCGTAACGGAAAGATATACACGAGAGTCGAATCACATGATTTTGATGGAAAGTATTGCATTATTCAAAACAGAGCATATGAGAGCAAGCAAAAGGGCGTGCTTGGTCATCAGATAAATTTGACTGATGTTCAGGAATGGGAGAACCTTGAAGAGCACACGACAATTAAAAATGTGCCGGGTGTATTATTCTCATACTTCAAAATTCCACAGGCAAACAACAAGAATAGGCAAAGTCCATTCGGAGTATCTGTCTATTCAAAAGCCGCTGAACTTATTAAGCAGGCAGATGAGCAATGGGCACGTATCATGTGGGAGTTTAAGGGTACAGAGCTAGCCGTAGATATGTCCGAGTCGCTGTTCAGAAAGGACAGTAACGGAAATACTATTTTGCCATCTGGCAAGGGGCGACTATTCCGTCAGTACAGCATAGATACGGGCATATCCGAAAAGCCTTTTTATCAAATTTTTAGCCCTGAGATAAGAGACTCAAGTTTATTTAACGGCTTTAATCAAATATTAAGGCGTATTGAGTTTGCGTGTGGGCTAGCGTATGGTACATTATCCGATGTCCAGGACGAGGACCGAACTGCCACAGAGGTTTTGTTTAGCAAACAGAGATCATATTCTTTCGTATCACAAATTCAGGAGTCGCTACAGAACGCACTAGAGGATTTAATTAAAGCGATGGATGTATGGACAAGCCTATACAAGCTCGCACCAGCAGGAACATACGATGTGTCGTTTAACTTCGATGATAGCCTGATTGTTGATAGCAAGACAGAAAATCAGCTGATGATGCAAGAGGCCACATCTGGTCTGATTCGAAAAGAAATCTATTTGATGAAAAGGTATGGCGTAACAGAGGACCAGGCAAAAGAGATGCTGCCTGAAACTATAGTAACGCCTGAGGAAGAGTAATGCTTAGTCCAGAGTATTTAGCGGAGTGTACATCTTTCTTACTTGGAATGATGGACTTGATAAACGAACAGCTTGTTGCAGACATTGCGAGACGAATAGTTAAGACGGGTGCATTAACTGAAAGTGCACAGTTCGAGGCGGAGAAACTAACGCAGCAAAATATACTGTATAAAGATATTGTTAATAGCATATCTAAGGTATCGGGCTTGACGGAAGCTGAAATTGTTAGAGTCTTCGAAGAGGCTAATTTTGAGAACATGGAAAGTGAGAACCTCAGAGCTGCAATAGCAGGAAAGACACCTATAGATCATGCGTCAAATGTTGCGATGGGTAACTTGCTATCATCTCATATAAGAAAGACTAAAGGAGTTGTTAAGAATCTTACGAGGACTACTGCTAGTCAAGGACAAAATGCCTTTGTTAACGCAGTTAATCTTGCCAATATGCAGGTAAGCTCAGGCACTTTTACTTATGATTTTGCTATTAAAAATGCTATCAAGCAGGTCGCAAAATCAGGACTTACTGTACAGTATCCTACAGGTCACATCGACAAGCTCGATGTTGCAGTTCGCAGAGCTGTGCTCACCGGAGTAAATCAATCTTCTGCCGAACTCAATATGTTATATTGCGACGAAATAGGTACGGATTTAGTAGAAGTTACCGCACATTCTGGAGCGAGACCGTCGCACGCGGATTGGCAAGGTGGGGTATACAGTCTTAGTGGGAAAAGTAAAGGGTATGGTTCTTTTTATGATATTACGGGCTATGGTACGGGCGAAGGACTTTGTGGGTGGAACTGCAGACACAGTTTTTACGCCTATTACGAAGGGACTGAGAGAACATACTCGAAGGAATACCTAGATAGTTTGGATAGCAAAACCTATGAATATGGTGGCGAGACATATACCAATTACGAAGCAGGACAGAAGCAGAGATCATACGAAAGAGCAATTCGAGCAGAAAAGAGGTATCTAGCTGGCTTAAATTCTGCTTACAACGAAGCAAAAGATGGTACCTTAAGACAGAGTCTAAAATACGAGATGGAGAGCTCTGCGGTTAATTTAAAGCGTAAGGAAGCAGAACTAAAACATTTCTGCAAGGCCACAGATAGGCGCGTTTATACGACTAGAACTCAAGTTCATGCCGTAAGGGATTCTTCGGGCAAGATTGTGGGA
>ENA-OWNK01001423-OWNK01001423.1-metagenome-genome-assembly--contig:-NODE-1423-length-10258-cov-22.801039_pt1 | contig 10258 bp, 11 predicted proteins | sample MGYA00245343_ERZ651121 | MGnify/ENA primary metagenome ERZ651121 (study PRJEB26857, sample SAMEA4031775) | metagenome | biome: human; feature: oral; material: saliva | place: Philippines | collected 2014... | reverse complement strand
TACCAAAAATTTATCTAAAACTTGCACTACTTCATGATTGTGGTAAACATAATATTTCTTTTTTAATAAGGGTATTACATAAACTTAGGTTTAAAACTATATTAAGAGAACATCCATATCTTGGATATGAAAAGTTAAAAGATATAGATATAGAACTTGCAAATTTAATAAGATTACATCATAGTGAAGCTCAAAATGAATATATGAAACTATTTCAAGATGCAGATGATAGGAGTTAAAATGAAAATATCTATAGATAAGGAATATGAGGGTGAAAGAGTAGATAAGGTTTTATCTAAAATACTAAATATTTCAAGATCAAGTTTAGATAACGTAGATATTAGCTGTAATGGTAAAATTATTAAAAGTTCATACAAACTTAAAGAAAATGATATTATAGAGTTTGAACTTAATGAAAAAAATGATGAAATTATTTTAATCCCACAAGACATACCAATTGATATAGTCTATGAAGATGAGTATATTGCTGTGATAAATAAGTCATATGATATGGTGGTGCATCCAAGTATAACTACTAAAGAAAATACGTTAGTAAATGCTCTTTTACATCATTTTGATACATTATCTGATAAATATGAAAATAGAAACGGTATAGTTCATAGATTAGATAAAGATACAACAGGGCTAATAATAATAGCGAAAACAAATGAAGTACATGAAAAATTAGAACATATGTTTAAAGAGCATGAAATACAAAAGACATATATTGCAATTCTAAGAGGTAAATACGATAAGAATAATCATAAAATAAGTACATATATAGGCAGAGATAAAAAAGATAGGACTATAATTAGTGAGAATACAAGTAATCCAAAGTTAGCAATTAGCATATTTACAACGCTTAGTTGTAATGATAGATACTCATTAGTTAAAGTTAATATACTAACAGGTAGAACTCATCAAATAAGGGTACATTCAAAAAAATTAAATCACCCTTTAGCTGGGGATCATGTATATGGAAGAAAAGATAATATATTAAGGCAACAATTACATTCATATATGTTAGAATTTACACACCCTATAAACGCCAAACATATGAAAATAGTTTGTGATATTCCAGATGATATGAAAGAAAATATTAAAAAAATGGGGTTAGATTTAGATTATGCTAGAATATAATGATAATATTGGAGTAGATGAAGCAGGAAGAGGGCCTCTTTTAGGTTCTGTAGTTGCTTGTGCAGTATATATTAATAAAATAGATGATGATATATTTGAAATGGTCAATGACTCAAAAAAATTAAGCGAGAAAAAAAGAGAATTAATATACGATAAGCTAATTAGTTCAGATAGTATAAAATATGGTATAGGAGTAGCATCCGAAAAAGAAATAGACGAGATTAATATATTAAATGCAACTTTTTTAGCAATGAATAGAGCATTAGAAAATTTAAATATAAGTGATAAATTAGTTGTTGTAGACGGGAATAAGCTTATAAAACAATATAAAGGTAAGCAAGAATACTTAGTAAAGGGAGACAGCAAAAATCTAAGTATTGCATTAGCCTCTATAATAGCTAAGGTTACAAGAGATAGATTTATGAAAGACTTAGCTTCAACTTATCCTGATTATTATTTTGAAAAACATAAAGGATATGGAACAAAGGCTCATATAGAAGTAATAAAAGATAAAGGAGCTATTGAAGGAGTACATAGGAAGGTCTTTTTAAGAAAAATATTAGACGAACCAAAAGAAGAACAATTGACAATACTTGGATAAAAAAGGTTTTGTGATTATTGTGAATACAAGAGAAATAGGAAATAAGTATGAAGATAAAAGTGTGGAAATCTTAATTAAAAATAGTTACAAAATACTTGAAAGAAATTATCAAAATAAATATGGTGAAATAGATATAATTGCACAAAAAGATGATGAAATTGTATTTATTGAAGTGAAATACAGAAAGACAAATAAGTTTGGTTATGGCTATGAAGCTGTAGATAGAAAAAAATTATTTAAAATTGTTAAACTAGCTCAACTCTATATGCAGTCTAAAAAATATGAAAAATACAAAATGAGATTTGACTGTATGAGTTACTTAGAAGATGAACTTGACTGGATAAAAAACATTGTATGGGGTGATGAAATTGGCTTTTAGTTGTCCTAAATGTAGATGTAGACATTGTGAAGAAAAAAGCATTATCTTACCTGAAAAAAAGAAGAATTTTATAAAAATAGAGCTTAATACTTACTATGCTAAAACTTGTCTAAATTGTGGCTATACTGAGTTCTACTCTGCAAAAATTGTAGATGATGAAACTGAGAAAAAATGTAAGGACAATGCTGAACCTGAAGGAAGCTATTAAAAAGAGTTTAAGATTCTTACTCTTTGACAATAGCTGTACCTCTTGTCATAATACTTTAGATAGAGAAGGCTTTATCTGCTCTAAATGTTTAGAAAATTTGAAAAGAGAAGCCTACTTAAAAAATAAGGAGAATTTTTTCTATGTTTTTATCTATGAAAAAGCTGTGAGACAAATTATAGCCGACTACAAATTGAGAAATAGAAAAGATTTAGCAAAGGATTTAGCCTATCTTATTCAAAAACCTTTTTTTCAGTTGCTCGAAAGAGAAAAAATTGATGTTGTAATACCTGTTCCAATAAGTGATGAAAGAATGCTTGAAAGAGGATTTAATCAAATAGAATATCTTTTGGAACTTTTATCTGTCAATTACAAAAAAATTCAAAGAATTAAAGACACAAAACATATGTATAATTTGAAAGATGTTAAAAAAAGAGCAAAAAATGTTAAAAATGTTTTTAAAAATAAGTTGAATTTAACTAATAAAAATGTTTTAATAGTTGATGACGTAGTAACAAGTGGAGCAACTATTCGTTCCATATGTGAAGAGTTAGAGAAAACTAATGAAAACATCAATATAAAAGTATTTTCAATAGCTATGGCAAGACACTTCATTAACAATTAATTTGCAAAGGAGGGGGAAATGGAAGTATATATAGATAATCAAAAGACAAACTTCGGTAGGCGAACTAAAGATTTAGAAAAAATCTTAAAAGCTATCAGTAAAAAACTTGAAAAAAATAATAAAGTTATAGAAAATATCTATATTAATGGAAGTTCAATAGAAGAGTTCCCTTTCATAGATATGGATATGAAAAATGTGATGGAAGTCACTACAAAATCATATGTTGATTTATCTCTTGAATCCCTAAACCTTTCAAAAGAATATATTGAAATATTTTTTGATATAAATAGTGGTTTTCAAGAAAATATTATAGAAAAAGAAGAAATTTCTGCAATTGAAATTGAAGAAACTGATGTTTTTCTAAATTGGTTCTCAGATTTATTATATTTTTTAATTACTAATTATAGCTTTACTTTTCCTGAATTAGAAGAAACTTTTGAAACTTTTAAAGGAGAATTAGCTATTTTATCTGAGTTTAAAGAAAAGAAAGACTATATTGCTTATGTAAGTACTTTAAATTACTGTGTTTCTGATATACTTGAAACATTCGTTGCCAATATAGATTATTATCAAAATTGTATATTGAATGATGAGGCACAAAAGAAGAATTTATTTTAAATAGGGAGGTTTTTATGAGAAGATTAGTTATAGCAGGAAACTGGAAAATGTATAAAAACAATAGTGAGGCTGTTGCAACATTAACAGAATTAAAAAATTTAACAAAGGATGTAAACAATGTAGATATAGTTATAGGAGCACCTTTTACTTGTCTTTCAGATGCAGTTAAAGCTGTTGAAGGAAGTAATGTTAAAATTGCTGCTGAAAATGTATATCCAAAAATAGAAGGAGCATACACTGGAGAAATTTCTCCTAAAATGCTTAAAGATATTGGAGTTGAATATGTTATCTTAGGTCACTCTGAAAGAAGAGAATACTTTAAAGAAAGTGATGAATTCATAAATCAAAAAGTTAAAGCAGTTTTAGAAATAGGAATGAAACCTATACTTTGTATTGGTGAAAAGTTAGAAGAAAGAGAAGGAGGAAAAACTCTTGAAGTTCTAGCTACTCAAATAAAAGGTGGACTTGCTGATTTATCTAAAGAAGAAGCTGTAAAAGTTATAGTTGCTTATGAACCAGTTTGGGCTATAGGAACAGGAAAAACTGCAACTCCTGAAATGGCACAAGAAACTCATAAGGAAGTTAGAAATGTACTAGCTGAAATGTTTGGAAAAGAAGTTGCTGACAAGATGATAATTCAATATGGTGGATCAATGAAACCTGAAAATGCAAAAGATTTATTGAGCCAAGAAGATATTGATGGAGGACTTGTTGGAGGAGCTTCATTAAAGGCAGATTCATTCTTTGAAATTATAAAAGCAGGAAATTAAAATATATTGGAGGAAAATTTAAATGATAGGTATAGGAATTGTAGGGCTACCTAATGTTGGAAAGTCTACATTATTTAATGCAATAACGAAGGCAGGAGCAGCAGAGGCAGCAAACTATCCTTTTTGTACAATAGAACCAAATGTTGGAATGGTAACTGTTCCAGATGAAAGATTAAATGCACTTGCACAAATTATAAACCCTGAAAGAATAGTTCCTGCAACTGTTGAATTTGTAGATATAGCCGGACTAGTAAAAGGAGCTTCAAAAGGGGAAGGTTTAGGAAATAAGTTTTTATCAAATATCAGAGCAACATCTGCTATATGTCAAGTTGTAAGATGTTTTGATGATGAAAATGTAATCCATGTAAGTGGTCAAGTAGACCCTATAAGTGATATAGAAGTAATAAATACAGAGTTAATCTTTGCTGATATAGAAACTATTGAAAAAGCAATAGAAAAACATGAAAAATTAGCAAGAAATAAAATTAAAGAATCAGTAGAACTTATGGCTGTTCTACCAAAAGTAAAAAAACACCTTGAAGAATTTAAACTTTTAAAAACTTTAGATTTAACTGATGAAGAAAAACAAGTTTTAAAGAACTATCAATTACTTACTTTAAAACCTATGATATTTGCAGCTAATGTTGCAGAAGATGATTTAGCAACTGGAAATAAATATGTAGATTTAGTAAAAGATTATGCAGAAAAAATTGGTTCAGAAGTTGTAATAGTTTCAGCTAAAGTTGAAGCTGAATTACAAGAAATGGACGATGAAAGCAAAAAAGAATTCTTAGAAACTTTAGGAGTTAAAGAAGCAGGACTTAATAGACTTATAAGAGCAGGATTTAAACTTTTAGGTCTACAAACATACTTTACAGCTGGTGTTAAAGAAGTTAGAGCTTGGACTATTAGAATAGGAGATACTGCTCCTAAAGCTGCTGGAGAAATACATACAGATTTTGAAAAAGGATTTATAAGAGCGAAAGTTGTTTCTTATGATGACTTTATTAAGTATTCAGGTTGGAAAGGTTCTCAAGAAAATGGAGTTCTAAGACTTGAAGGAAAAGAATACATTGTCCATGATGGAGATTTAATGGAATTCTTATTTAATGTATAAGATTTAGAATTTGAGGGGTTTTTAGATACACTTCCCCTTTTTTTCTATTAAAAAAAGTTGAAAATTTGAGCATTTAATGATATATTTTTTATATATTATATTAAAAATAAAATTATTAGGAGGAAAAATGAGTTTTAATTGTGTAAAAAAAGTTGAAAACGATTATGATAAGTATGTACTTGTAAGTACTACAGGTAAAATAAATCTACCTGATTATCTAGACAAAAAGAGTAAAGACCTTGCTAAAGCTGTTATTGAAAAAAATGAATTCACAGCAAAAGCATCTGAAAAATTAGCAATGACATTAGTAAATAATAAAAAGGTTATAGATTTTGTAATAGTTGGTTTAGGAGATAAAGCTAAACTAAATTGTAAAAATATAAGACAATATCTTTTTGATACTTTAAAAAATGAAACAGGTAAAGTTTTATTAAGCTTTGCTAATGAAGAATTAGACAATATGGATATTGTTGCTGAAGTAGTTGAACATATCAACTATAAATTTGATAAATATATTTCTAAGAAAAAAGATAAATTCTTAGAAGTTTCTTATTTAACAGATAAAAAAGTTCCTAAACTAATAGAAGGTTATGAACTTGCAAAAATTTCTAATATTGTAAAAGATTTAATCAATGAACAAGCAGAAGTTATGACTCCAAAAGCACTTGCTGACAAGGCTGTTGAACTTGGTAAACAATTCGGTTTCCAAGCTGAAATCATGGATGAAAAGAAAATCCAAAAATTAGGAATGAATGCTTATCTTGGTGTTGCAAGAGCAGCTCATCACAGACCTTATCTTATAGTTATGAGATATAAAGGAGATGAAAAATCTAAATATACTCATGGTTTAGTAGGAAAAGGACTTACTTATGATACAGGAGGTCTATCTTTAAAACCTACTGATAGTATGCTTACTATGAGATGTGACATGGGTGGAGCAGGAACTATGATGGGAGTTATGTGTGCTGTTGCTAAAATGAAAGTTAAAAAGAATGTAACTTGTGTTATAGCTGCTTGTGAAAATTCTATAGGACCTAATGCTTACAGACCTGGAGATATCCTAACTGCTATGAATGGAAAAACAATAGAAATCACTAACACTGATGCTGAAGGAAGATTAACTCTAGCTGATGCTTTAACTTATATAGTTAGAAAAGAAAAAGTTGATGAAATTATAGATGCTGCAACTTTAACTGGGGCTGTTATGGTAGCTCTTGGTGAAGATGTAACAGGAGTATTTACTAACAATGATGAAATGGCAAAAGAAATCATTTCTGCTTCAAACAACTGGAATGAATATTTCTGGCAAATGCCAATGTTTGATATCTTCAAAAAGAATTTAAAGTCTCCTTATGCTGACATGCAAAATACTGGTGTTAGATGGGGTGGATCAACAAATGCTGCTAAATTCTTAGAAGAATTTATTGATGATACTAAATGGACTCACTTAGACATAGCTGGAACTGCTTGGGCTAGTGGAGCTAATCCATATTATTCTCAAAAAGGAGCTACAGGACAAGTATTTAGAACTGTATTCTCTTATTTAAAAAATAGTAAAAACTAATATAAAAATGGAGCTTTAAAAGCTCCATTTTTTAAATTTTCTTAAGGGTTTTCGTATGAAAAATTTTATTACTATCTATTATTTATTTATGATTTCTAACATATCTTCAACTGTTTTTTCTCCAAAATAAACATGTTGGTCATCTACTATAATAGCAGGTACACTCATAATATCATATCTATTTTTGAAATCTTGGAAAGTGAAGATATTTATCATTTCCATTTCAATATTTTTATTTAAAGTTGCAATTCTTTGAGTTGCTTGAACTGTCTTTGGACATTTAGTACAAGACAATGAAATTCCAATTTTAATATTTATTGGTTTATCAATTTTTTCAATTTTTTCTAAGCTTTCAGGAGCAACTTTTTGTCCTGGTCCAGCAACATTGTATAGTCCTAATATGAAAGAGTTTAATTCATGTCCACTTGGTAAACTTGAATATTTTAATCCTGAGAAGTTTCCATCTTTATCTAAAACAGCTATAGTAGGTGTTCTTTCAACTTTTACCTTAGCTTCTAATTCTTTGTTTTCTCCTTCGTTGTATGAAGAGAATTTTAATTTTTCAGGAGCTATAGAAGCTATATCTTTTACTGCTTCTTCAATAGCTAGAGATTCTTCAATAGCAGGATTTTTGAAAACTACTATTTCTACTGGATTTTCAAATCTATCAACAACTGTTACTAATTGTTGTCTTAAATCATCATCTAAGAAATTTTCTTTTTCTGTCTTAATAGATGTTGTCTTTTCTTCTTCTTTTTCTTCTTTCTTAAGTCCTAATTCTTCTCTTAAGTCATGAACATATTTTTCTATACTTGTAGCAGCGATAGCTCCATCAGCAACAGCTGTTACAACTTGTCTTAATCTCTTAGGTCTGATATCTCCTACTGCAAATACTCCTTTAACATTAGTCATTAAATCTTCATTAGTAGGTATGAATCCACCTTCTCCTATTTCAATATGTCCTTTGAATATTTGGCTTGAAGGAGCATATCCAACGAATACGAATACTCCAAATGTTTCTCCAACTTTTGCTTTGTACTCAGTGATTTCTCCTGTTACATTATTTTTAAATTTAGCAGCAGTTGGTTTCATATCTCCTGTTAATTCAATTAATTCAGTATTGAATTTAGTTGTAATTTTTGGATGTGCTTTTACTTTATCTCCTATAGATTTAGCACAAGTAAAGTCAGGTTCTCTTGCTATTATTGTTACAGATTTTCCATATTTTGTTAAGAACATAGCTTCTTCTGCAGCAGCAAATCCTGCTCCAATAACAAATATATCCATTCCTGTAAAGAATTCTCCATCACAAGTTGCACAATAAGCAACTCCTCTTCCTGTAAATTCTTGTTCTCCAGGGAAACCTAATTTTCTAGGTGCTGCCCCTGTTGCTATTACAACACTTAGTGCTGAATATTCAGCATCTTTAGTTTTGATAGTTTTTATATCTTTAGTAAAGTCCATATCTACAACTTCACCTTGTACAAAATTAACTCCAAAACCTTCTGCTTGTTTTCTAGTTTGAGTCATAAACTCAGTTCCAGAAATTTCTAGGATACCTGGATAGTTTACAACTTCACTAGTTAAACTTATTTGTCCACCTTTATTTTCTTTTTCTATAACTAAAACATCTAATTTTGCTCTTCCACCATATATTCCAGCAGATAGACCAGCAGGTCCTCCACCTATAATAATCATATCGTAAATTTTTTCCATGTCTCTTCCTCCTTGTTTAGGGCTTATACCCTTTTATATCTCTAAAAATAGTTAAATCTCTTATTTTCAGTTATACAAAAGGGGATAATAATACCCCCTTTATATATCTTATAATTCTCCGATTAAGTCTAAGCTTGGTTTTAAAGTTTCGCTTCCAGGTTGCCATTTAGCTGGACATACTTCTCCGTGTTCAGCAACAAATTTTGCTCCTTGAAGTTTTCTTAATAATTCTTTAGCTTCTCTTCCGATTCCATTGTCATGTACTTCATAAGCAACGATTTTTCCTTCAGGATTGATTACGAAACTTCCTCTTAATGCTAATCCTTCTTCTTCTATCATAACTTCAAATGCTCTTGCTAAGAATCCAGTAGGATCTGCGATCATTGGGTAAGTTACTTTAGAAATTCTTTCTGAGTGGTCTGCCCATGCTTTGTGAACGAATGCTGTATCACAAGAAACTGAGTAAACTTCTGCTCCTTCTTTTTGGAATGCTGCATAGTTATCTTGTAAGTCTTCTAATTCAGTTGGACATACGAATGTAAAGTCTGCTGGATAGAAAACGAATACTGACCATTTTCCTTGTAAATCTTTATCTGTAACTGTTATAAAATCTTTTTCTCCTTTTTTGAAAGCTTGTGCTTTGAATTCAGGTACTTTTTTTCCTATTAATGACATAATATGCCTCCTTTAATTTTTTAATATTTTCTAAACTTTTTAAACTAATAATTAAATTGTAATCATTACAAATACATAATACTATATCTGACTTATCTTGTCAAGTATTATTTTAAAAATTTTTATTTTTTCTTATAAATTACAGTCCCTATATATGCAGTTAGAGGAACAGCTACCAAAATCCCAATACTTCCACAGACAGATTTCATAATTTCCACAGCTATATCTTGAAAATTTAAAATTCTAATAAGTGGATATTCATTTGCTTGAATATAGATAAGTAATAATGTAAATATAGCACTTGCAATATAGGCTAGAACTAATGTATTAATCATAGTACCTATAATATCATTACCAATATTTATAGCAGATTTAAACATAGATTTTTTAGACATATTTGGATCTGTTTCGTGTAATTCATTGATAGATGAAGTTATAGAAACTGCTACATCCATTACAGCTCCCAAGCTTCCTATAATAACTCCTGCTGGAATTAATTCTTTTATTTTGACATTTTTTAAAAGATAGGCAGAAGCTAAAAGATCAGAGTCTAAAAAACCATTAAGACGCATTCTATATGTAAATATATATGAAAGTATACCTGCTATTAAAACCCCACTTGTAACACCCAATAATGCAACAACAAATTTTTTATTCATTCCTACTGTAAAATATATCGTTACCAAAGATGAAAAAATAGTAGTTATTATAGCAAAAAATATAGGGGAATACCCATTATATATTGCTGGTATAAATATTTTTATAATAAAAGCAATAGTTACTATCAATGCAAACAGAGCTTTTAAACCATTTTTTCTAGCAATTAAAAGAACAAGAGCTATAAAGCC
>ENA-OWNK01001421-OWNK01001421.1-metagenome-genome-assembly--contig:-NODE-1421-length-10261-cov-8.260533_pt1 | contig 10261 bp, 2 predicted proteins | sample MGYA00245343_ERZ651121 | MGnify/ENA primary metagenome ERZ651121 (study PRJEB26857, sample SAMEA4031775) | metagenome | biome: human; feature: oral; material: saliva | place: Philippines | collected 2014... | reverse complement strand
AGAAGTAGATCCTACTAATACAGATAAAGTAATTACTCCAGGTCTTGCAGATCCAGTCGCAGTAACAGGTAAATCAGAAGCAGCTTACCCAGCTACAACAGCAACATCAGTAACTGATAAGATTACAGAGCTAGTTAAGAAAGGTTACGAACTAGTAAATAATGGATTTGTATCAACAGATAAATTTGATAAAGATGCTGCAGTTGATCAAGAATATGTTGTGAAATTCAAAGCTAAAGTAGTTGATATCCCATCATTTGATCCGACTAAACCAGTAAGTAATGATAATCCAAAACCAACTCCAGGTGTAACACCAGTCGATCCAAGTAATCCAGATGGACCAAAATGGACTGAAGAATTAATCAACGCTGTAAAAGTACAAGAAGAAGTGACACGTACAATTAAGTATGTATACGAAGATGGAACACCAGTAGCAGAAGCTGATTTAGCAAGTGTAGCTGATAAGAAAGTTAAAACACTTAAATTTACTCGTCCTGGTAAGATTAATGTAGCGACAGGAGAAATCACATACGGAGATTGGTCAGCGAACCAAACATTTGAAGCAGTAACATCTCCAGTATTAGAGAAATACACTGCGGCAGTTGCAGGTGTAACTCCAACAGTTGCAGATGTACCAGCGAAAACTGTAGCGGCTACTGATAAAGACTTTGAAGAAGTAGTAGTTTACAAAACTAAACTAATCACAGTTGATCCAAAAGCTCCAGATTATAAAGAACCTAAGAAAGATCAGCCAATTAATCCAAATGATCCAAATGGACCAAAATGGACAGATGAACTACTTGCGAAATTTAAAAATACTGAAGAGGTAACACGTACAATTTCGTACACTTACTCAACAGAAGCAAGTGAATTAAACCAGGCTGAAAAAGATGCAAATAAAGCTGGAACTAATGTAGCTGATGCATTCACTACGAAAGTTAACTATACTCGTGTAGCTAAAGTAAACCCAGTAACAGGAGAAATCACATACGGAGAATGGGAAGCTAAAGATAACGACACTACATTAGAAGGAAATGCACTTCCAGCAGTAGCAGGTTATGTAGCGACAGGAGATGTAGATTCATCTAAGAAAGATGTGACATCGGTTAAAGCGGAAGATAAAGATATTACGGAAAAAGTAGTGTATAAAGCACTAGGTAAATACGTACCAGTAGTACCAGAAGGATTCACTCCTCCAACAATTCAAAATCCACAATATCCAAATAATCCAACAGATCCTACAAAACCAGGAACACCAACAACAACGATTCCATACGTACCAGGAACTACACCAGTAGGACCAGATGGACAACCATTGACTCCAAAAGATCCGAATGATAAGACTAAAGGGTATGAACCACCAGCTCCAACTACACCAACAGGAGACACAACAATCGTTTATACGAAAGATGGTTCTCAAGTGGCAGTAACTAAATTTGTGGACACAACAGGTAAAGGACTAGAACCTTCAGTAGTAGATACAGGAGATACAGGTAAAGCCTTCACTAAAGATGCTGATGTAACTGCAGCAATCAATAAGATTTTAGCTCGTGGATATGAAAAAGTAGCCAATGTAAATGCAGGTGAAAAAGATTATCCATCAACAGATGCTGAAAAAGTTTTTGATGCTGATGCGTCAATAAACCAAGAATATACAGTAACATTCAAACCGCTTGTTAAAGATATTCCAACAGATCCAACTACTCCAGGTTATGTGAAACCAGAACCAGGTCAACCAGTAGATCCAACAAAACCGGATGGACCAAAATGGCCTGAATCAGTTAAAGATCTGAAAACTACTGAATCTGTAACACGTACAATCAAGTACATTTATGACGATGGAACTCCAGTTCCAGATGCTAAACTAGGTACAGATGTGCCAGGTAAGAAAATTCAAACTCTTGAATTCACAAGAACGGCTAAAGTAAACCTTGTGACAGGTGAAATTGAGTATGGAACATGGACACCTAAGACAACAGCTGATTTTGAAGCAGTGCCAACACCAACAATTGATGGATACACATCAGCGTTAGTAAGTAATCCAACAACAAGTGATGTTCCAGCCAAGACAGTAACAGCTGATGCAGCGGACTTCGAAGAAGTAGTTGTTTACAAAGTAAAACAAATTACAATTGATCCAAAAGATCCAAACTTCGATCCAAACACACCAGTAGATCCAAGTAATCCAGATGGACTAAAATATAAAGATCTTAAACTATCTGAAGAAGTAAAACGTACGATTACGTATACTTATGCAGATGATGTAGCAGATACTACTAAACGTGGAACTGAAGCAGAACCTAAACATGAAACTACAGTAAGCTTTACACGTACAGCGACAGTTAATGCTGTAACAAAAGAGATTACTTACAGTGAATGGACTGCTAAAGATAACGATACAACCCTTGAAGGAAAAGCGACTGTCCCAGTTAAAACAGGATATGTAGCTACAGGAGATGTTGAGTCATCTAAGAAAGATGTAACAGGTGTTAATGCAACGGATAAAGATATTGTTGAAAAAGTTATCTATAAAGATTTAGGTAAATTTGTCCCAGTTGTTCCAGAAGGATTCACTCCTCCGACAATTGAAAATCCACAATATCCAAATAATCCAGATGATCCTACAAAACCAGGAACTCCTACAACTACGATTCCATACGTACCAGGAACTACACCAGTGGGACCAAATGGAAAACCATTAACTCCGAAAGATCCTAACGATCCAACTAAAGGATATAACCCACCAACACCAATGAACCCAACAGAAGATACTACAATTGTTTATACGAAAGATGGTTCTCAAGTAGCAGTTACACACTTCATCGAAGTAAATAGTGAAACTGATAAGACTGAAAAAGGTGGAGTAGCTCAATCAATCGTTGATACAGGAGATGCAGGAAAAGCATTCACGAAAGGTGCAGAAGTAACAGCTACAATCGAAGCTCTGAAAGCAAAAGGTTACACAGTTGTTGAAAACAATTACCCAGCAGATGGTAAATTCGACGCAGACGCTAAGACTAACCAAGAATTTAAAGTTCTTGTGACAGTTAAACCAGTAACTGTAAATCCAAATGATCCAGCTCCGACTCCAGGGAAACCAATTGATCCGAATAATCCAACAGGACCAAAATGGACTCCAGAGTTAATCAAAGAGTTAGAAGATGGACGTAAAGAAGAAGTTAAACGTACAATTAACTATGTATATGTAGACGGTAAGAAAGCTGCTGATTCAGTTCAAGAAACTAAAGAGTTCAAACGTTCAGCAACAATCAATCCAATTACTGGTAAGATTACATTCGGAGAATGGTCACCAGCTCAAACATTTGAAGCTGTAACTTCACCAGAAATTAAGAACTACACTCCAAATAAAGCGACTGTACCAGCATCAGAAGTAACAGCAACTGCTGAAGACATTAATGAAACAGTAGTTTATACTACAAAACCAGTAACATTAGATCCATCTAAACCAACGGATCCAAATACACCGAATGTTACTCCGAAACCTGATGACAGAGTACCAAATGATCCAAAAGGACGTACTTACAAAGAATTAGGATTAATTGAAGAAGTAACGCACACAGTTCACTACAAACTAGCTGATGGATCAGATGCAGGTATCCCTGATAATGTACAAACATTAACATTCACTCGTACAGCTGACTTAGATCCAGTAACAGGAGCAATCTCTAACTTCTCTGACTGGAAGGCTAAAGGTGATGATACAACAATCGATGCTGTAACAACACCAAACAAACCTGGATATGTAGCTTCAGCGAAAACATCTACAGAACGTATAAATGTAGCAGCTACGGATAAAGATAGTGAAGAAACAATTATCTACCGTAAACTTGGTTCATATGTACCGGTAATTCCAGAAGGAGTAACACCTCCAGCAGGAACTGACTTAACACCAAAACCATATGAAACTCCAACTAATGAAGATCCTACAAAACCAGGAACACCTGCTGAAACTCCAGTAGTACCATATATCCCTGGAACAACACCAGTAGGACCAGATGGTAAACCATTAACTCCGAAAGATCCTAACGATCCAACGAAAGGATATGAAGTACCGAAAGTACCAGAAGATCCAACTCAAAACACTACAATCACGTATGTTAAAGATGGTTCTCAAGTAGCTCTAGTTCACTTCATTAAAGCTGATGGAACTGCAGTTCACGTATCAGTTGCAGAAGCAGGAGACACAGGTAAAGCAATTAAGACAACAAACATTGATAACGTTAAAGCTGAATTAGAAGTTAAAGGTTACGAAGTTGTTGCACCAGGAGATGCAGCTTACACTACAGAACGTGTAGCATTCTACGCTGATGCAAACCGTACATTCGATGATAAAGATGATAAAGGTAATGATGGAATTAGCCAAGTTTACTATGTAATCGTTAAAGAAGGAATTTCTCCAATCGATCCAGATAAACCGCTAGATCCAAATAATCCAAACACAACTCCAAAACCAGGAGACAAAGTACCTGGAGATCCAAAACAACGTACATTTGAACAACTTGGATTATTAGATGAAGTTAATCGTACAATCAACTACAGATATGCTAATACTGATAAAGTAGAAGAAGCTAAACGTGGTCAAGAAGCTGCAGCTACTGTAGAACAAAAACTTCGTTACTCTCGTAAAGGTGATCTAAATAAAGTAACAGGTGAAATCACTTATACTTCTGATTGGACTGCACCACAAACATTAGTTGAAGTAACATCTCCAGTAATTGAAGGATATGTTGCAGATATTAAAGCAGCTGAAAAAGTAGAGAACGTAGCTCACGATGCAGCAGACTCAGTAGTAAATGTTGTTTACTCACCACTAGGTAAATATGTACCAAAAGTACCAGAAGGATTTGAAGTTCCAAATATTGATAAACCTCAATATCCAAATGATCCAAAAGATCCAACAAAACCAGGAACACCAACAACAGTGATTCCTCATGTTCCAGGAACAACTCCAAAAGATCCAAATGGAAACCCACTGAAACCAGTAGATCCAAACGATCCAACTAAAGGATATGTTCCACCAACACCTGGAAACCCAACAGAAGATACTGAAATCACTTATGAGAAAGATACTCAAAAAGCAACAGTAACTTATGTTGTAGAAGGAACAAGAACAGTACTTCACACAGATAACCTAGAAGGTAAATCTGGAGAACCAATCGATTACAGTACAGTAGCTAAACTTGCTGAATTGAAAGCTCTAGGATATGACTTAGTAAGTGACGGATTCACAACTGCTACAGATAAGAACTACGATAAAGATACGAAAGTAGATCAAAGCTTCGTAGTTACAGTTAAACCACACGTTGAGCCAATCAAACCAGTAGATCCAGAAAATCCAAATGATCCAAATAAACCAAAACCAGGTGAACCAATCGATCCTAAGAACCCTGATGGACCAAAATGGACTGAAAATCTAATCAAGAAGATTGATACAACTCGCCACGTGAACCGTACAATCACATACGTTAACGAAAAAGGTGAGGAAGTGGCTAAGAAAGTAACAGATAAAGTTACATTCACTCGTGAAGCTAAGATTAACTCTGTAACAGGTGAAATCACATACGGTAACTGGACAGCTAAAGATGGAGATACAACATTCGATAAAGTTGAATCACCAGTCGTTAAAGGCTACATCCTGAAAGATGCCAAACAAAAAGAAGTAGCAGCTACAACAGGATTAACTGCAGACTCTAAAGATGAAAACATCGAAGTAGTTTACACTAAACTAGGATCATGGGTACCAAAAGTACCAGAAGGTGAAACACCAATCGATCCAATTCCATATCCAAATGATCCGAAAGATCCAACTAAACCAGGTAGCGATAGACCAATCGTTCCTTACATTCCAGGAACTACACCAAAAGATCCAAATGGAAACCCACTGAAACCAGTTGATCCAAACGATCCAACTAAAGGATATGAAGTACCACCAGTACCAACTGAGCCAGGTAAAAATACTGAAATCACTTATGAAAAAGATGAACAAAAAGCAACAGTAACTTATGTTGTAGAAGGAACAGGAACAGTACTTCACACAGAAAACCTAAAAGGTAAATCTGGAGAACCAATCGAGTACAGTACAGCTGCTAAACTTCTAGAACTTAAGAAATTAGGATATGACCTAGTAACTGACGGATTCACAACAGCTACAGATAAGAACTTCGATAAAGATTCTAGTAAAGATCAAGAATACACTGTTGTACTAACTCAACACTCTGAGCCACTTAAACCAGTAGATCCAGAAAATCCAAATGATCCAAATAGACCAAAACCAGGACAACCAATCGATCCTAACAACCCTGATGGACCAAAATGGACAGAAGATCTAATTAAACAAATCGATACAACTCGTCACGTTAACCGTACAATCAAGTATGTTAACGAAAAAGGTGAGGAAGTAGCTAATAAAGTAACAGATAAAGTTACATTCACTCGTGAAGGTAAGATCAACGCTGTAACAGGTGTAATCACTTACGGTAACTGGACAGCTAAAGGTGGAGATACAACATTCGATAAAGTAGAATCACCAGTAGTTAAAGGATACATCCTGAAAGATGCTAAACAAAAAGAAGTAGCGGCTACAACAGGATTAACTGCAGACTCTAAAGATGAAAACATCGAAGTAGTTTATACTAAACTTGGTTCATGGGTACCAAAAGTACCAGAAGGTTCTACACCAGTTCCTCCGGTTACTTATCCAAACGATCCGAAAGATCCAACTAAACCAGGAAATGATAGACCAATCGTTCCTTACGTACCAGGAACTACACCAGTGGTACCGAAAGATCCAACTAAACCAATTAGTCCGGATAACCCACTAGTTCCATTAACACCAGTAGATCCAAACGATCCAACTAAAGGATATGAAGTACCACCAGTACCAACAGATCCAAGCACAGATACACCAATCAACTACGTAACTGATAAACAAAAAGCTATCACAAACTTCGTAACTGAAAATGGTAAAGTAGTATCAACTCCAGTAGTAGATGAAGGTGATTCAGGAGCTAACTTCACTAAGTCTAAAGTTGATGAAGTAACTAAGACTATTGAAAAACTTGAAAAAGCTGGATACAGAGTAGTTAAGAACGACTTCCCATCTAAAGATACAGACAGAGTATTTGATAAAGATAAATCTGTAGATCAAATCTTCACTGTAACAGTAGCTGAAAGAATTATTCCAGTTACACCAGGTAAACCAGTAGATCCAAATGATCCAAACTTACCGAAGAACTCAGATGGAACTCCAGTAACACCATCTACACCAGAGCCAGGTAAACCAGTATTCCCTAACGATCCAAACAGCCCAGTATGGCCAAATACAGTGAAAGATATGGTAACTGAAAAATCAGCTACACGTACTATCAAGTATGTAGATCGTAACGGAAAAGAAGTAACTGAAACTCGTACAGAAACAATCAAATTCACTCGTGAAGCTAAGGTTAACTTAGTAACAGGAGAAATCACATATGGAGAATGGACAACAGATCGTAACGATGATATCTTCAACGGATACCCAGTACCAGTTGTTAAAGGATACATTGCTAAAGATGGTGATTTAGAATCATCAACTAAAGATGTGAAAGTAACACCTGATACAATCAAGGATATCAATGAAACAGTTGTTTACGATAAGTTAGGATCATGGGTACCAAACATCCCAGGAACACCAACAAATCCAATTCCATATCCAAACGATCCGAAAGATCCAACAAAACCAGGAAGCGACAAACCAATCGTTCCTTACGTACCTGGACACACTCCAATGGTACCTCAAGATCCAACAAAACCAGTTGGACCAAACAACCCATTAGTACCATTGAAACCAGTTGATCCAAATGATCCAACTAAAGGATATGAAGTACCAAACGTACCGAACGATCCAACTAAGGATACACCGATCAGCTACGTTCCAGTACCACAACCAACGCCAAAACCAACTCCAACAACTCCGGCAACACCGGAAACTCCTAAAGCTCCAGAAGCACCAATAGTTCCAAAAGCGCCAACTCAAGTTAAACACTTAGCAAACACTGGTACAACTGAAACTAACACAGGACTAGCTGGATTAGGAATGGCAATCTTCGGTGGATTACTTGCAGCAGCAAGACGTCGTAAAAACAATGAAGATTAAGAATAAATAGCTAAGAGCGATCTTAGTTAGAATAAGACCCACTTTCGATATATTTCGAAGGTGGGTTTTGTTTTGTAGTTAATGGCTGCTGAAGTGAGTGAGGGTAGAATAGTGATGTGAATTGAGATTTGACTCATTAAGTAATTCTAGTAAAGAAAAATTACTTGAATACTAAAATGTTAGAAAAACTACTATTAATGGAGTATAATTAAAGTGAAGAAGAAAAGGAGTGGAAAAGGGGTTGTTAATTATGGAAAAAGCACAAGATGGTAATGCTTGTTTATTAAGTAATTTATTGGTGAATATGAAGGAAGTAGCGAGATTCATAAAGAAATTGCAAAAGTTACCTGAAAAAAGTATATGGATGATAGAAGTAGAATACTATTGTAACAACTGCAATAGATATTTCGATGCTGATAGTCAAGGTTTTGGTTATCCAACTTGTCCGTACTGTGGTTCGGATAATGTTTCAGACTTCTAAGGTATTATAACAATATATATACTCCCAAAAAAGGACAGAAAGTAAATTTTTACTCTCTGTCCTTTTGAATAATTTATTAATTAAGGATGTATACTAAATAATAAAAGATCTAAGCAACAAATTGCTGCCTAGATCTTATTTCTTATTTTTCTTTATGTTTTGGATTTGCTTGGAAACCTTAATTAACAGCAATCCCAGTTGAATAGTACATCTTCGAAGTCTAAGTTTGCTAATTTTTCTTTATTGATAAAGAAGTTTGCAACTCCTGAATCCCCCCACATTATTAGATTATCTTTTGTGTTTGGATCCCATTCGCTTTCTATTTGAAGTAGCATTGTGTCGTACGCTTCTTTATTCTCAGGGTCACGAGGGTCCCATTGAACGAATGTCGGATACCCTCCGATAGCGTGTTTAACACCTTCGAAAGCTTTAAATAGAGTTTCATAGACTTCGCTATCAAGGCCTTCGTATAAATCATCTACTTGTTCTTCTGGGAATAACTCGCGGATAGCGTCTTTTACGATATCTTCGAATAAGAAGTCTGTAGCTGTAATTGTAGAAGTCCCTTTGTTGAAAGTTAACGAAAATGATGCATCTTTTTCATGGAATGGAGAATATTCTTCGTTGTTGTCTTCACTAGGAAGATGATATTTGCTTAGTACATCTCCGTTTGTTATATTATCATCTATATCTTTGATGTATTTTACAACATTAGTTCCTTTAGAATCTAATCCGAAAGAATCATCGCGCGAAATCCAGAATTGCAGTAATCCTTCTTTAGGATAAATATCATTTTCTGGAAGTTCTGTGCAGTTGATTTGAGCTAGTAGTGCAAGTTGGTTTCCTTCTGCATCTACTGGTACCGTAGCATCTTTTGCGATGTATGGAACTCCGCCGAATTTACTAGTTATAACATTAAGACCTCTATCTCCATTAATAGAAATCGCGATATATTCTTTTGTGTTTTCATTTCTAATTTTTTCTATAACTTTATTAATATTTTCAATTGTAATCATAAACCCCTCCGGTATACGCGTGCGTATTTTAATTTTTCGTTTGATAAGAGTGATACATCGTCGAATGCATAACTCGTGTACAATAATTTCAAGTATATTTTTGTGGTGAAATTTTATCGAATTTGATTAAAAGTGCTTGCTTGATTGTCATTAACCAAATTGGTAAAATTATCTATTTATTGTACATAAAAGTTAAATGTACAATATCCCACGATTTCATTCTATCATACGTCTTGTTGTTGGTCAATAGTAACAAAATTATAATAAGGTAAAGTTTAATACCTTGCAATGTTTGTTTATATGGATGAGTTTATAAATGAGGTAAGTTTAGAAGAATATGAAAAATGAAAATAATTAATTTCAAACAAAACGTATTATTTTCAAAATAAAGATATTTTATTAAAAGCTTTACTTAATAAATTAATTTGCGACTATATACAGCGTATTGAAATTTTAATTAATTTGAATGCAAATGAACCACCTTTAATTCGGTTTATGAATATTATCACTAATATAATTTATGAAATAGAGCAACCGATCATTACAAATGCATTTAAAGAGTTTTTCTCTATTTCAGATCATTTGCCCTATGTATATGAAGCTTTGTCA
>ENA-OWNK01001419-OWNK01001419.1-metagenome-genome-assembly--contig:-NODE-1419-length-10272-cov-8.564647_pt1 | contig 10272 bp, 8 predicted proteins | sample MGYA00245343_ERZ651121 | MGnify/ENA primary metagenome ERZ651121 (study PRJEB26857, sample SAMEA4031775) | metagenome | biome: human; feature: oral; material: saliva | place: Philippines | collected 2014... | reverse complement strand
TAGACGGCGTTTACACAAAAACTTTAATAATTCGCCAATAGCAACAGCTACATTTCACAATAAGTAAACTTTATTTGATGGAAAACGTTTTATAAAAAGCAGCGTATGTTATTAAATAAAAGCAATACCTCTGCACGCTTCTTACAGCATCACGACTGATATATGCAGTCGGGACTCCGGTTGAAACGCTTGCCCGTATATTAGCAAATTCCTCCACCTTGTCAAGGTCTGCGCCGAACCTGAACGCATCATCGCCTTTGCTTGACGTGTCTGCCAGTTTGTTTTATCTTCACGGTAACAACTGGCTCGTCCAACAAGCCGACACACTGGAGGTGTATTATGGAAATGAATCGCCATCTGCATTCTGTAAAGATAGATAAAGAAAAGCTGAAAATCGTCATTCAAATTAAGGATGATTATAATGCGGGAAAAATCGCGTTAGCGGATGCGAAGCGGATATTGAAGGAAAAGGTTCGTACGCTCAAGCCGTATGAAATCGCATTGGCGGAACAGGAACTGCAAGAGTTTGATGAAAACGAATGTCAAAAAGAAGATATTCAAAAAATGCTCGAACTTTTTGAAGATATTATGGATACCGGCCGTCCGCAGCTTGCCGACAATCATCCTATCATGTGCTATTACCGCGAAAACGATGCACTCAAAAAAATACTGTTGGAGATTGAAGACCTGGTGCAATATCCGCTCATCAAGAACCAGTGGTTGGAGCTTTATGACAAGCTGCGTGAGTATCCAATACACTATCAACGCAAGCAGAATCAGCTCTATCCGCTGCTCGAAAAGAAGGGTTTCGACCGTCCAACAACGACGATGTGGAACTTTGATGACCTCATTCGGGACGAGATAAAGGCTGCTTATCAGTTGCTGCTGGACGACAAAGACGATGAGTTCATCGCTGCTCAGCAGGAGATTATAGCACATACACGCGACCTGATGGAGAAGGAAGAGACCATCCTCTACCCTACTTCGCTGGCGCTGATCACACCGGCTGAGTTCGAAGACATGAAACATGGCGACCAAGAGATTGGCTTTGCATTCATTGATGTGGCTAAACCAACAACCACAACAACGGCACCTGCAGCCTCAACAGACGGCTTTGCAGCTGACCTTCAGGCACTTCTCAGCAAGTACGGATACACTGCCGGACCACAACAGGAGTTGGATGTGACAACGGGAAAGCTCACATTGGAGCAGATAAACCTCATCTATCAGCACCTGCCTGTCGACATTTCGTTCGTTGATGAGAATGAGTTGGTGAAGTTCTATTCCGATACTGACCATCGGGTCTTCCCTCGTTCAAAGAACGTTATCGGGCGAAAAGTGGAGAATTGTCACCCCCGTAAGAGTGTACACATCGTAAAAGAGATCGTTGAGAAGTTCCGTAGTGGCGAACAGAGTAAGGCTGAATTCTGGATCAACAAGCCAGGAATGTTCATCTATATCATCTATTTCGCCGTGCGAGATGCCCAAGGCAGGTTCCGTGGTGTACTGGAAATGATGCAGGATTGTACGCATATCCGTGCGTTGGAAGGCTCACAGACATTGCTCACATGGGCTGGAAAAGACGAAGAAAAGCCTGCTGAGACAGAAGAACAGCCTGCTGAGACAGCTGAACAGACGCCTGAAAAGGAAGAAGAAACACCGAAACAGACACCAAAAGAAATAGAAATAACCCCCGAGACACGCCTTGCCGATGTCTTCGAGGCCTATCCTCACGTGAAAGATGAGCTGGCTTCACGCTATCTACCCTTTAAGATGCTGAAGACACCATTGGGAAAAATCATGTTGAAGAAGGCTACTATTCATGATGCTGGGGAGCGTTCTGGACTGGGCGAGAAGACCGTTATCATAATGATTAAGGAGGCTATCGCCAAGAAAAAGTAATAGCTCACTGTAAGAAAAATTCGCGTTCAGGATTTAATTGATGCCCTTTTGCATCGTGAAAGGTGCCCTTTTGCATTGTCAAAGGGCACCTATTGCGTTGTAAAAGGGCGTCTTTTACATTGCAAAAGGGCGTCTTTTACAAGCCTCTTTGTAACTACTTGATAACCTAAAGGTTACAAAGTCGGTTTTTCTTGATTATCCTTCATTTCGCCAACAATGGTGCTTCATTTTCTGTAAGGTTATTTCATAACTTCCGTTTTATAACGAACAGCCATAAAAAGAGGGGTAGACACATTCGTCTACCCCTCGTTTGTACTATGAAAAAGGTTCCCCCTTCCTTATTGAATAACGCCCCTTACCCTGTCATCGAAGGCTGAAAGAGCTGCTTTCGCACCCTCGCCCATGGCGATGGTAATCTGCTTATAAGGGACCGTTGTCACGTCTCCAGCCGCATAGACACCACTGACGTTCGTGCGATTGGTGGCATCAATGATGATTTCCTTGCGTGGTGAGAGTTCCACCTGACCGCTGACAACATCACTGTTCGGCATCAACCCGATCTGAACAAAGATACCATCGAGCGTTATGTCACGCTCTTCCTCGGTCTTACGGTCCTTTACTCGGATACCCGTCAGGCGTGTTCCGTCACCGAGAAGTGCCGTTGTCTGTGTTGAAGTGAAGAGCTCCACATTCGGCAGACTTGCCATTTTCTGTTGCAGAACATCGTCAGCACGCAGTGAATCGGCAAACTCCAGCACCGTCACATGTCGGCATATTCCAGCCAGATCGATGGCAGCTTCGATACCCGAATTACCACCTCCGATGACTGCAATGTCCTTGTCTTTATAGAAAGGACCGTCACAATGCGGACAGAAATGTTCACCATGTCCGATGTATTTCTCCTCGTCTGGCAGTCCTAAACGTCGCCAGTTAGCACCCGTTGCCACGATGACTGCTGGTGCAAGGAAGGTTTCTCCGCCCCTTACAGACACCCTTTTCACGGCTTCCTGCAGGTTGACAGCCATCACTTTACGGTTGTCGAAGATGTCGATAGGATAGTCATTGAGATGCGTCCTGAGGTCGGCAGCCAGCTTCGTACCCGTTGTTTTTGGCACAGAAGTGACGTTTGCAATCTCCGTTGTGTCGTTGACCTGTCCGCCAATGCGCTCTGCAACGACCGCCACACGCAGTCCTTTGCGTGCCGAATAGATAGCCGCTGATGCACCAGCAGGTCCACCTCCGAGTACAACAACATCATAATTATGTTCTACACCACCTGCTTCAGCATCGTGATCCGTACCGAGTTTGTCCTCTAATTTCCCAAGAAGCATACCCAGATCGCCCCTTCCCGTGTGGAAAGGTTCACCATTCAGGAAGACAGAAGGTACACCCTGTATGTTCAATCGCGTCACTTCATCCTGCCAAAGTCCGCCATCAATCATCTCATGTGTGATGTTCGGATTAGCCAAAGCCATGACATTCAGTGCCTGAACCACGTCAGGACAGTTCGTACAGGTCAGTGAAACGTAAGTCTGAAGACGTATCTCCTTGCCTTTCAATGCCTTTATTCGTGCCGTGATAGCACTGTCGGGGAGGTTCTTTCCCTTCCCATCAGCGTTGAGAATAGCCAAGAGAAGCGATGTGAACTCATGTCCGTTCGGTATGCCACGGAAGCTGATTCCCGTCTCTTTGCCGTCATGTAAGATGCTGAAAGAGAAGTGATCACCCTCTGTGTAGGTAGCCTTTACCTTGTCAGAGGTGGATGCTATGTCATCAATGAAGGCTGTAAACTCCTTTGATTGTGCGTCGGAACTGTTACGAATGACGCTGAGTGTTATTTCAGAGGTGAGCGAACTGAAGACTTCTCTCACCTGGTTTAAGATGTTTGAATCCAACATAGGCTTGCTTATTTATGATGAGTGGAGAGTTGAACCACGTGTGATTCTTCCCTCCACCCTTACTAATAATGTTTTTATATTATGTCAGTTTAGTCAAAATGCTTAGATCTTTCCAACGAGATCGATGCTTGGTTTGAGGGTTGCACCACCCTGCTTCCACTTCGCAGGACAAACCTCGCCGTCGTGAGTAGCCACGAACTGCGCTGCTTCTATCTTACGAACGAGCTCGTCAGCATTACGTCCGATGCTGTTATCCTGCACCTCTGCAATCTTAATCAAGCCCTCTGGGTTAACGAGGAAGGTACCACGATAAGCCACACCTTCGTCCTCTTTGTACACTCCGAAGCCTCTACTCAATACGCCAGTTGGGTCAGCAAGCATCGTATACTTAATCTTTTTGATTGTATCAGATGCGTCATGCCATGCCTTATGTACGAAATGTGTGTCGGTACTAACTGAGAAAACCTCTACACCCATGCCCTTTAACTGCTCGTATTTGTCTGCAAGATCTTCCAATTCTGTAGGACAAACGAAGGTGAAGTCAGCTGGATAGAAGAAGAAAAGAGCCCATTTGCCCTCGATATCTTTGTTTGATACGGTTCTGAACTCGCCATTCTGAAAGGCCTGAACAGTAAACTCTGGTGCGTGTGCATTAATGATTGGTTCCATTATATTCTGTTTTTTAATTGTTGATGAATTATTTATTTGATGATGCAAAGGTACTATCTATATCTTTTCTCACCAACAGATAAAATCTATTAGCCAATAGAAAAAATCTATCAAGGTGGTCCTAAGCCTTATAAATCCTGGACTTTTCATGGTCATTCAAATGTTTTTATTTATCTTTGTAAGGACCTATTTATCCCCAAAAGACGATGACACTACAACAATTAGAATATGTAATGGCGGTCTATCGACTGAAACATTTCGCCAAGGCAGCCGACTATTGCGACGTAACACAGCCCACTCTCAGCTCTATGATACAGAAGTTGGAGGACGAACTGGGCGTGAAGATCTTCGACAGGAAGCGCCAACCGATTCGCCCAACACCTGCTGGTATGACGGTGATAGAGGAAGCCTGGAAGGTAATCAACAGGGCAAAGAAGCTCAAACAGACAGTTGAAGAGGAACGACAGTCGCTCACAGGGACCTTCAATGTGGGTGTTCTGCCCACCATAGCACCGTATCTCATCCCGCGATTCTTCCCACAATTGATGAACGAACACCCTGAAATGGATATTCGTATCACGGAGATGAAGACGGAAGGGATGCTCAAAGCACTGCGAAGTGGGGGCATTGACGCTGGCATCCTGGCACAGGTAGAGGGGTTAGAGGAGCTGAATATCACCCCACTTTACCGTGAACAATTCATGGGATATGTGGCAGAAAACGACCCACTCTATAAGAAAAAATACATCAAACCGGCTGATCTCTCGGGCGAATTTCTATGGCTTTTGGATGAAGGACACTGCTTTCGCGACCAGTTAGTGAAGTTTTGTCAACTCAAATCGGCTGCCCGCAGCAAGCGAAGTTATAACCTTGGAAGCATCGAAACATTTATGCGTATCGTTGAACATGGCAAGGGTGTGACGTTCATTCCACAGCTTGCTGTATCCCAACTGTCCACGGAGCAGCATGCGCTGGTGCGTCCTTTTGCCCATCCAGTGCCCACACGTGACATCGTCTTTGCCACCTCCAAGAACTTCATCCGCCACACCCTACTCAACAAACTGGCTGCCTGCATAAAGGATTCACTGCCCGAAGACGTGCAGAAAATAGAGGAATAAACGAGGGAAAAGGCTGAGAATAAAAGGAAAAAGAGAAGGTATAAAAAAGAAAGAGAGCCCATCAGAGGCTCTCTTTTTTAGTTTTCTATCGACTCAACCGTAGGTTTTTTGATTTCGGGTTTCGGCACTTTGACTGACGGGGTGGCGTCGGGACGATCGCCAGGAACAGTCGGCACGATGATCGGTTCATCCGTTTCGGAGGATTGATCCTCCTCTTTCGGCTTCTTTTCCTCGGTAGATTCCGACTTACGTTCCGCCTTTACCTCCTCGTCTTTCACCTCTTCTTTCGTCAGAACAGGCGTCTTCGGACCATGGTCGATACCAATAACCTCACCCGACATGTCCACTTCATACTTCCGAGGAGGTGCCATCTGACGCGTCTCCATGAGCACAGCAAGGGTTATTGCACCAACAAAAAGGATGATGGCACACGCTGCAACGGGTTTCTTATAGGTTGGTTTTTGCTTCATTATTCTTATTCAGTGATCTGCATACAGAAAGGTAATGGCATCTGAAGGGTCATGAAAGTGATGGTGGGCTGGTTGTCTTTGGTGCAGATGAGCGTACCTTTTGATGACTTGGCAGCCTTTCCCATGTCGTATCCCATAGCCCTTACCTGTGCCTGAAGACCGGCAAAGGCTGTGCGATTGAAGACATAAACATAGACTGTCTTCCCACTATTATCAAGCTGAACCATACTGGAATTGCCCTTGGCAAAGGCAGTTGGCACGAAATCCTTCGTCAGATTCATGTTCTTAACCCAGTTATAATCCTTGCCATAGCTATCTGTTGATATACCTTTATATATATAACCTTGTTTCTCCAGCACCTGTTGTCCAGTGTAGAGGGTCTTGGTTTGGAAAATCTTTATTGCGTCAGCAACTGATACTATGTCGCTTTGTGCGAAGGTTGTCATGCTGACGATGAGTGTCATGATAAGCAGTAGAATCTTCTTCATATTTCTTTTTTGTTTGTTATGTATCACGGTCTGTACAACGATTGTCCCTGCTGCAGGGAGCAGTACACGTAATAAGGTATGTTACAAAATTAAGAAAAAAGAATGAACGACTGCCGTTTGACTGCACTTTTTTTAAGGTTTTTTGGGATAATATGTTTCTTTCAGTGTACTAGTAGGCGTCCTAGCCATCCTAGGAACCCTAGTTCCAGCACCCTAATGGGCATCCTAGCTATCCTAGGCACCCTAGTTTCAACGCCCTAATGGGCATCCTAGCCATCCTAGGCACCCTAGTTTCAGCCTACAAAAGCCGAACCTGTGCAAGCTAAGAAATATCCTTACAGAAAACAAACCATGATTCGCTGCCATTCAAAGAAAAACCGTTTAAAACGCCATTCGTAACAAAAAGAGAATCAATGAGTTACAAACAGCAAAGTAAAAGACGCCCTTTTGCATTGCAAAAGGGCGTCTTTTACACCTCAAAAGGGCATCTTTTACATTGCAAAAGGGCACCTTTTAGAAAGCAAAAGGGCGTAGATTGAAAAGCAAATGTGAAATAGTTTTACACTTATCTACATTCAATGGCTTTTCAATCTGCCCGCTATAGGCTGCAGAAACTTAGTCGTTAAGTGTCTGTGCTGTTGTTATCTCCTCACCTTTCTTTCCTCTTTCGCAGCCTGCTTCACCTGCTCTCTCTGTTCAGAAAGATTATCAATGAGGTTGTCAAGTTGCGTTGAGAGGATCTTAATATCGTCCATCTGCATGGCATCAGTAAGTATTCTTTCGAGCATACAAGATGGAACATCCTTCGCTTTCTCCTGCAGTTCCTTGCCCTTTTCAGTAAGGTGAACATACGTTTCACGGCCATCAACCTTTCCTTTCTGCCGTTTTACGATCCCGAGTTTGTCCATACGCTGCACGAGAGGGGTGACGGTATTCGAGTCAAGGAACAGTTTGTGAGCCAGTTCCATCACCTTCATTCCGTCCTCTTCCCATAGCGCCATGAGGACAAGATACTGTGGATAAGTGATCCCGATGTTCTCAAGAATCGGGAAATAAGTCTGCGTTACAAGGCGACTTGCCGTGTAAAGTCTGAAACAAAGCTGGTTTTGAAGCTTTAGTTGGTCGTATACCATAATACAAATCTTTGTTGTGTCTTGTGCATAAACCGCCGGTACCTATTCACATAGTTGCCGGGTTAATAAGTTAATAATTCTCACATCTGGTGCAAAGGTACAACAATTTTCCAACTATCGCAGACGATACGCATACCTTTTTAACATTATATAAGAAAAAAAGGCTTTTTAAATGAAGTTTGATTAACGTAACGTAAAAAACTGGAAAACAAGCCTCTAAGACGTGGAAGGTAAAGGATAATTATATAAATTTGCACAATCGCAGTGACGAGATAGTCTCTCTGTAATGATATCATGTGAACATTAATAGTTTCAACGCAGAGCAGACAGTCGTTAAAAGTAACTGTGGTGGCCAAGGATTTTATATAGTTTTATTTACTTTTTATGATAACCTAAAATTACACAAGAATGAAAAAGAATCTTTTAAAGGCGGTCTTGCCAGTCTCATTGGCACTGTTTGCCGTCACATTCGGTTCATGTTCGCAGGACGGACAACTCACTGGAACCAAGGAAGACACAGGAGAAAGGGTACTTGACAACACCCGAGAGATTCAAAACTATCTGCGGTCGCTACCATTAGCGCCGATGATGTCACGTGCATCGGACCCTGTTCCGTCCGATGATGGTACGACAGTTCCAGTTGACGAAGGTACTTCGAAGACTGAAGAAAAGGGCGTACTGAACGGCATTCCGGGTAGTTGGGTAAAGACAACACGTAGGTATAAGATGACGCAAGCGTTCGATGAGAGCTTCCTTTTCGACCCAACAAGCGACATTATCTACCCTGGTTGTGTGCTCAAAGGTGGTACTATCGCAAACGGTACCTATGCTATCATCACTTCACACGAGACAGGTGACGTGACTTTCTCAATCAATTTGAGCCCTGCAAACCCACAAGAAGCAAGGGAAACATCGGCTACTGTTCACAACATTCGTAAGAGTGAATACCAAGAAGTATGGAACAAGTGGGCGAACATGCAGTGGAAAGAGTCACCTATTACGACCATTGAGAGCGTTGAAAAGATCAACTCTCAGGAGGAACTTGCCACCAAACTGGGTGTCGCAGTGAACTCTCCTGTTGCCAATGGATCGCTGAACTTTGGGTTCAACTTTAACAAAAAGAAGAACCATATCCTTGCTCGTCTGATCCAGAAGTACTTCTCCGTGTCAACAGATGCACCTAAGAAAGGTAACATCTTTGAGTCAATCGACAAGGATGCGCTGGACGGTTACCAGCCAGTTTACATCTCTAACATCAACTATGGACGCATCATCTACCTCTCTGTAGAGTCAGATGAGGACGAGAAAGTTGTGGATGAAGCCATCAACTTTGCGATGAATCAGATCAAAGGTGTGGACGTAAGCGTATCAGCCGACCAGTCTCTGCACTATCGTAAGGTACTTGCTAACTGTGATATCCGCATCACTATACTCGGTGGAGGACAGACAATTCAGAAGGAAGTGCTCAAGGGTGACATCGATGCTTTCCAGAAATTCCTCAACGCAGACATACCAATGGAACAGATGTCTCCTATCAGTTTCTCACTACGTTACGCACTTGACAACTCACAGGCACGTGTTGTAACAAGCAATGAGTTCACTGTTACACAGCGCGACTTCGTTCCTGAGTTCAAGAAAGTACGCATGCAGCTGCAGGTTCTTGGCTTCTCTGGTACGAACACGGGTCCATTCCCTAACCTTGACCGTGAGGCTGGACTGTGGGGAAGCATCAGTCTTTCTCTCAATGGACAGGACAATGAGCTGGTAAAGATCAGTCAATCTAATCCTTTCTTCTTCAATTATCGTGAGAAAAAGGAGACCATGCACCCAATAGGCTTTGGTGGAATCGTTACCGTTGAGTTCGATAAAGACCCTAACGAGAGCCTTGAAGACTTTGTTGACCACCAGAAGATGACATTTGTTAGCGACCTACATTCAACAAGAAGTATTTACAATTACAACTTCGGACGTACTACCTTTACCCATACACTGGGTACTCTCTACACGAAATACAAGGGCGATGACCCAATATTCGTGCTGGAAAGCAACAACAAGAACGTCAAGATTCACACCTATGTGAAGGTGCTTGATATGAAATTTTTCAATAAATAATGTGATCCTTTTTAAGTGATTAAAACAAGGAGAGGCATATAACGACTTTGTCTCTCCGCCCCTCAGGACTGTGACAGACTCTCTTTTCTGTCGGAACAGACAGTCTTTCGGGTAATGAAACAACCCCTAAGAGCCGCTCACAGGCCCTTAGGGGTTTTTTATTTTAGATAAGAAACAGCCTCTCCCCGGCCCTCTCCGAAAGGAGAGGGAGAACAATTAGCGAGATTCCCCATTGTGTTTAAAGAGGCATAAAACGGTGTTTGAGGATTTTAGTAGACAGGTCTTGAGATTAAAAAGTGAATGAGTTGCCTGCTATAAACCACGAATTTACGAATTAAAAAGTAGCTGAATAGCATGCGATAACTACGAATTTACGAATTAACAAAAGGTTATTTGCCTGCGATAAACTACGAATTTACGAATTAATAAAAGGTTATTTGCCTGCGATAAACTACGAATTTACGAATTAATAAAAGGTTATT
>ENA-OWNK01001418-OWNK01001418.1-metagenome-genome-assembly--contig:-NODE-1418-length-10283-cov-13.695053_pt1 | contig 10283 bp, 9 predicted proteins | sample MGYA00245343_ERZ651121 | MGnify/ENA primary metagenome ERZ651121 (study PRJEB26857, sample SAMEA4031775) | metagenome | biome: human; feature: oral; material: saliva | place: Philippines | collected 2014... | reverse complement strand
CAACCCCTCCCTTGACAGAGGAAGAGTTAGAATCCATCAAGAGTTTCAATGACCAGATTAGTCTGCAGGACGTAACGGATGTCTATCTTCCCCTTGTCCATCTTATCCATATTTACAAGCGCACCAAGGATGATTTGGCATTTTCAAAAGGAATTTTCCTCCAACGTGAAAGCAAATCACAGCCTTTTATCATTGGGGTTTCTGGTAGTGTTGCTGTCGGGAAATCAACAACTAGCCGACTTCTGCAAATCCTTCTCTCTCGTACAGTTACTGATGCTACTGTAGAATTGGTGACAACTGACGGTTTTCTCTATCCCAATCAAACCTTGATGGATCAAGATATCTTAAATCGCAAAGGTTTTCCTGAAAGTTATGATATGGAAACCTTGCTGAATTTTCTTGATCGCCTTAAGAACGGGCAAGATGTCGATATTCCTGTCTATTCTCATGAAGTGTATGACATCGTTCCTGGAGAGAAACAACGTGTCAAAGCTGCGGACTTTGTTATTGTTGAAGGCATCAATGTCTTTCAAAATCCTCAAAATGAGCGCCTTTACATCACTGATTTCTTTGATTTCTCCATCTATGTGGATGCTGCTGTCGAGGACATTGAAAGTTGGTATCTGGATCGTTTCTTAAAACTCCTCAGCTTTGCCCAAAATGATCCCAACAGCTACTACCACCGCTTTACGCAAATGCCGATTGGAGAAGTTGAAGCCTTTGCACATCAGGTTTGGACCAGTATTAATCTCACAAATCTACAAAACTATATCGAACCGACAAGGAATCGCGCCGAGGTCATTCTCCACAAGACTAAAAACCATGAAATCGATGAAATTTACCTAAAAAAATAATTTCCCCTTGTCAAAACCTAAGTTTTCAGATATAATGGTATAGTTAGTAAATATGGAGGTAAGAACATTGGCAAACATTAAATCAGCTATCAAACGCGCTGAATTGAACGTTAAACAAAACGAAAAAAACTCAGCTCAAAAATCAGCTATGCGTACTGCTATCAAAGCTTTCGAAGCAAACCCATCTGAAGAACTTTTCCGTGCTGCTAGCTCAGCTATCGATAAAGCAGAAACTAAAGGTTTGATTCACAAAAACAAAGCAAGCCGCGATAAAGCTCGTCTTTCAGCTAAACTTGCTAAATAAGAAACAGTCCATAGAGGCTGTTTTTTTGTCTCCAAATTGAAAAGGGTAGAAAATGAAAATCGCAATTATCGGATATTCTGGTGCTGGTAAGTCAACGCTAGCTGAAAAGTTATCTCTCTACTACTCCATCCCAAAACTTCACATGGATACACTCCAATTTCAACCTGGTTGGCAAGACAGTGACCGCGAATGGATGTTGACCGAGATGAAAAGCTTTCTCACCAAGCATGAAACTTGGGTCATCGATGGTAATTATTCTTGGTGTTGTTATGAGGAAAGAATGGACGAAGCTGACCAGATCATCTTTTTAAACTTCTCTGCTTGGAATTGTTTGCTAAGAGCCTTTAAGCGCTATTTAAAATACAGAGGAAAAGTGAGAGAAAGTATGGCTAAGGGATGCCCCGAGCAATTCAACTGGGAATTTATTCGTTGGATTCTCTGGGATGGTCGAACAAAAAATGCTAAGGATAGATACCAATACTTACACAATATTTACCCAGAAAAGATACATATCCTCCATTCTCAAGCAGAGATTGATTGTTTTTTGCGATCTTTAAAAAAGTAAACAATATAGTAGCATTTCATTAAAATCAGCATGTACTGATTGACTAAAAAAGGAAGTTTTTCATCCAGAAAGTCTTCCTTTTTTCCTTTTATTCAACAATTAAAAATAACTCGATCAATTTATAAATCAATAATAAAATTCCCCTAGAAATGAAGAGAATCTTGTTCATAGTTTCTGAGTTCGTGATACAAAAAAACTGAAGGAAGTATAGTCCTACTTCTTTCAGTTTTTTATTGTCTCAATTTAGAAAAAACTTCTCCAATCTTACCTTCGATAACTAAATCAGCTTGGCTGTCTTGAGGAGTGCTGGACTTGTTGATAACGACAAGATTTGACCCTGAAAAATAATTGATTAGGCTAGCTGCAGGGTAAACAACTAAGGAAGTGCCACCAATGATCAACAAATCTGCTTGCTGAATGGCTCGAGCTGCGCGACTAAATACATCCATATCTAGCGCTTCCTCATAAAGGGTCACGTCAGGTTTGACCACCTTGCCACAATCTAAGCAGTAGGGAACTGGGCCTTCAAGTTCCAAAAAAATAGTCAAATCATAAAAGCGATGACAGCCCAAACAATAATTACGATCTGCACTACCATGCAGTTTCAAAACTTTCTGAGATCCTGCCATTTCATGGAGACTATCGATATTTTGCGTCACAATCGCCTTTAATTTACCTGTTTTTTCCAACGACGCTAGATAATTATGTGCTAAATTCGGCTTGGCATCAGGATAGACCAGATACTTTTTGTAGAAATCAAAAAAATCCTCTGGATAGCGCTCAAACATAGTGCGTGAAACCAGTTGCTCGGCAGTAAAATGGCGACCTAGTTTCAGACTATATATACCATCTGAACTACGAAAATCTGGAATATTAGACTCTGTAGAAACCCCTGCACCACCGAAAAAGACAATGCTCTGACTTTGATCAATAATACCTTGTAATTGTTCAATCTTATCCATTTTGTACTCCTAGGAATTTTCAAGTTAAAAAGTTGAAAGTCTTGACTTCTTGTCAACTTGGCTTCCAACTTTATTTGATTATGATTTAGATATTAAACTGACTAGTCTCGGTCCTTTGACACAATTAGGCTTCCTTCAATTTCCTTATTCTTACCTATTTCAGGATTGATTCATTGTTGATAGTTATCATTTTGAGAACAAGAGAAATCATTCTGAATATAGCCTACCTTTAGTCTGCAATCAATGTTTCCAAACCAACCTTCATCATATCAGTGAAGGTGTTTTGACGTTCTTCTGCAGTTGTATCTTCATCTGGATTGACCAAGCTATCTGAAATAGTCATAATAGCTAAAGCATCAACATGGTGTTGAGCAGCCAGATAGTAAAGTGCTGCTGCTTCCATTTCCACAGCCTTGACTCCCCATTTACCAAGCTCGATATTCTTTTCAAAGTAGTTTGAATAAAAGACATCAGAAGACAAAACGTTCCCAACGTGGGTGGTCATACCGAGTTCTTTGGCGATATGGTAGGCCTTGTCCAGCAAATCAAAGCTAGCGATTTGTGGGAAATCGTACTGTGGCCAGTCGTTGCGGATGATGTTTGAGTTAGTCGCAGCTGCTTGCGCCAAGACCAATTCACGAACGTGAACATCCTCATTTAACGAACCCGCAGTTCCGACACGGATCAATTTTTTCACACCGTAGTCCACAATCAACTCACGGGCATAGATAGAAATGGATGGCATTCCCATCCCAGTTCCCATGACAGATACACGGTGGCCCTTGTAAGTACCAGTGTAACCAAACATGTTACGCACTTCGTTAAAACAAACAGCATCTTCAAGGAAATTCTCCGCAATAAACTTAGCACGAAGAGGATCCCCAGGAAGAAGAATTTTATCAGCAATTTCACCCTGCTGAGCAGCAATATGGATAGACATAGTTAAGATATAAAGGGCGACAGAGAACAAAGTAAAAATAGGAAACTGACGACGCATCGCAGATGCTAGACAGTTTATCTTTTTTACACAGTTCTCCGCCCGTATTCAGTTCAGCGAATACGGTAAACCCATCCTTTCTTTTTTATTGAGTAATTAGGAGAGCTTTCCGCTCGTGTTCAAATCAGAACACATGCTCTACCTTTCTATAAGATACCAAGCCCGTAAAAAGCAAAGTGAAAATAGGGGATGGACGCAGCAAGTACTGGACTTGCAAGTCAATCAATCTTTTTCACACAGCTTTTAGGGCGGGTTCAATTGTAATTTGGTTTTGACAGTTGAGGCTACCCCGGGTTCAATTTCAAACCCGAACTCCCTTTCCTTTCTTTTTTATATTTATTTTGTTAATGAATCCAAAAATTCATATAGTTTGGCATTCATTTCTCGATAATCGTAAGCACGAATGGCTTCAGGTTTTTGAACAAAGGTCAATTTTTGACTTTGTTCTTGCAAAACAGCTTCACCGTCTGCAGCAATCAAGAGATTAACTGCTTCTGGATCAAATTCCAAGTGGGCTTGGAAGGCATAGTGTTTAGGACTGAAGCGAATAATCTGACGTGGACACCCTTGACTGGTCGCAAGAACGACAGCATCCTCTGTCAATCCCGGCATATCGCCATGCCAGTGTCCTGTATTTAGAGTCGGTCCAAGAACTTTGACATGTTCATCTTTTAAACCAGCTTCAGTAAGCGTTATTGGAAAAACACCAATCTCACGTTCCGGACTATGTTCATACTCTGCACCATAAGCAACAGATAGGAGCTGGGCTCCAAGACAGACCCCAACAATATAACGATCTGACTTGATGGCTTTTTGAATCAACTGGATCTCTGCCTGAGGATCGTAGTATGGAAAAGCTTCCCTATCTTCATCTGGTGATTGAGGGCCTCCCATGACTATCAAAAAGTCAATATCATCCACTGACTCAGGTAGGGTTTCATTCTCATAGACTTTTGTCGTGGTCACCTGATGGCCACGCTCCTGCGCCCATTTTAGATAAGCGCCCGGCACTTCAAATGTTTCATGCAGTACAAAATGTACCTTCATCATTTCTTCTCCCATCTATTTCGAATCACGTAAGACAAACCAGCCGCAAGTACAAGCGGGATTGTCAAATTCCAAGTTTGGCCTGTAAATCCAAGGCTCAGGGCAATGGCTGTCAGAGGAGCTTCTAGGGTCGTCCCTAAAAAGACGGTTGCTCCTAGTAACATCCCTAGAGCAGGATCCAGATGAATCCCAAGGACTGTCAAAAGCAAGGTCACTAGGTAGCCAGATCCAACTCCTAAGGCAAATGATGGTGTCAAGGTCCCTCCATAAGCACCATTACGCAAGAGGAGATAAACCAGAAGCCCCTTCACTGCAAGAGTCAGTGGAAGATAAGGAATCGACTGACTAGACAAGAGGGCTTGCGCTAGTACCTGGCCATTTCCCATAAAGATAGGGAAAAAGGCTACTAGGCTCCCCAGCACTAGAAAGGCTAGAGGAAGAGCCCAAAGAATCGTCCCGTCCTTCCGCCGTTTGTGACTAGCCCGCTTGGCTAGGAAAGTAAAGACCAGAGCCAAGGGAGTGACCAAGAAAGCAATCACAATAGCCTGTAAGAAACTGCTAGCCGACCATGAGACTGCGGACAGGTGATAAATGGCCTCCTGACCAACGATGGACTGAGCGACCCAGGTGGCCAGATAAGTACTGGTCAAAACCAGTAGAAGATTCTGCCAACTGTAGGCGAGTCCTAAGGTCTCAAAGACAAACAAGCTACTGGCAAAGGGAACCTGATATACCGCAGCCAAACCAGCTCCAGCACCGCAGGCGATCAAGACTTTTCGCTCTTTGAGAGCTAGTGAGAACCCCTTCGCCAAGTGACCAGCTAGAAGAGCCCCGACCTCACGTGGGGCTCCTTCTTTTCCGACCGATGCACCTGCTCCGACAATCGCAACCTGCATCCCTGCATGAAGGAGGTGGGCTAAGGGTGCTGGTCCCCTGTCTCCAGCTAAGTCAATTTGCTGGCGAATAGACAGGATCTTATAACGCCTTTGCATGACATACCAGAAGCCAGCTGCCAAGCATCCAGTCATACACAAGACCAGAAATCTACGGAGACCTCCAGCTTCTTGAAATTGCTGGAGTAAATCCGACTTATTTTGGCCAAAAGCCAGCCCTTGCACCCCTTCAAGTAGATAATGACAGGCAATTCCGACCAAACCCGTCCCTATTCCTAATGATAAGGTGGCTAGAAGCAACCTCAGCCTGTAGGGCAGACTTTGGAGTCGTACTTTCATTGGATTAGAGTTCAGCAAGGATCGCTTTTAGCAATCCTTTGAAGTCGCCTTTGACACGCTCTGTCACTTCTACTACTTCTTCGTGGTTGAGCTCTTCTTGGAAACCAGCCGCAAAGTTGGTAATACATGAAATACCAAGAACCTTCAAGCCAGAGTGTGCTGCAACGATAACCTCAGGAACTGTAGACATCCCAACAGCATCTGCACCAAGTGTTTTATAAGCACGGATTTCAGCTGGAGTTTCATAAGTTGGACCAGTTACACCGATATAAACACCATCATCAAGTTTAACACCAAGTTTTTCAGCAACTGCATGTGCTGTGGCACGGTATTCTGGAGTGTAGGCTTTTGACATATCTGGGAAACGTGGACCAAAGTCATCCAAGTTTTCACCGATTAGAGGATTTTGTCCTGTCATATTGATGTGGTCACTGATAGCCATCAAGGTACCAGGACCAAAGCCGATACCGCCAGCAGCATTGGTAACAATCACACCTTCACAGCCCAAAACTTTCATGACACGAACTGGGAAAGTCACCACTTCTAATGGATTTCCTTCGTAGAAATGGAAACGACCTTGAAGGGCTAAAACTTTACGTCCTGCAAGCTCACCGTAAACCAATTTACCAGCATGACCTACAACCGTTGAACGTCCCCAGTTAGGAATTTCAGCGTAGTCTACAACGACTGGATTTTGGATTTCTTCAGCTAGTTCTCCAAGACCTGATCCAAGGATTAAGCCAAACTCAGGCGCTTCAATTCCTTTACCTTTCAAAAAAGCAGCTGTTTCATTGATTTTTGCTAATAATGTCATTGCATATCTCCTTATTTATGTTTGAAAAATTGACCGATTTTGTCAAAGGTATTCGCGTTACGAATAGTAATTTTGCGATAAAAAGGCAACTTCAGTAGTTGTTTATGATAAGCTGTTTTAGCGTAGGTTTCTACTGACAATTTTCCCCAGAAGATTCCATGCTTTCCGAAATGAAGAACTTCATCTAGAAGTTGTAGAGTTTTCACTTTCTCTACAACTGTTTCTACATGTAATCCTTCTGTATAAAAGAGCACATCCTTTCGAGCCATTTCTTGGAACCACCAAGCAGGGAGAGTTCTAAGCTCCTCTTCATAGTCTTCTTGAGATACCAAGGAAAAACTTTTGATAAATGGATAATGCACTTCAAAGAAGCCCTGCAGACTCTCAACTAAGAGAGTTCTAGCCTTACTGCTATCAAAGAAAATGTTGCCACTGTTAATGTAAGTTTCAACATTTTCTAATCCCAACTCTGCCAATTCCTGACGTAGTTGAGCCATCACTACCTTATTCTTTCCACCAACATTGATTCCTCTTACGAGAAGAGCGTAGCGAGTCATCTTAAACTAATTGATCTAGGAAGCTCTTACCAATCATGGCAGTTTCAACGCCAAAGTTATCAGCAATAGTTGCTGAGATATCAGCGAAGTTTCCGACTGGAATTAGACCACTTCCTTTAAAGGATGGGCTGTATGCCAAGAGTGGGATATATTCACGAGTATGGTCAGTACCAGCATAGGTTGGATCGTTCCCATGGTCAGCAGTTATCAAAAGTAGATCATCTTCTCTCATTGCTGCCATAATTTCTGGCAATCGTTTATCAAACTCATGCAAGCAATCACGGTAACCATGAGGATCGCGTCGGTGACCATAAAGGGCATCGAAGTCTACCAAGTTTGTGAATGAGAAACCTTCTTTAAAGTCTTCAGATTTCATAGTTTTAATCAAAGTATCAATACCATGGCTGTTAGATTTATTATGGCCCATGTCATTGTTGATACCAGCACCGTTAAAGATATCATTAATCTTACCAACCGCATAAGTATCAATACCGGCTTCATTCAATTTGTCCAAAACAGTTGGCGCAAATGGTGATACAGCCAAGTCACGACGATTGGCAGTACGTGTGAAGTTTCCTGGCTCCCCAACGTATGGGCGAGCAATGATACGTCCTAGAAGAGCCGGACGTTCCAACGTAATGGAACGAGCGTATTCACAAATACGGTACAATTCATCCAAAGGAATGATATCTTCGTGAGCTGCAATTTGAAGAACTGGATCAGCTGACGTATAGATAATCAACTCACCAGTCTCCATTTGGCGTGGTCCGAAATCATCGATAACAGCTGTACCAGAATAAGGTTTGTTAGCTTCACGAATAACCTTACGGCCTGAAAATTCTTCAATCTTTGTAATAATTTCTTCAGGGAATCCATTCCAGAAAGTATCAAAAGGTTCAGTGATATTAAGCCCCATGATTTCCCAGTGACCAGTCATGGTATCTTTCCCAAGTGATACTTCCTCTAGCTTAGTCGCATAACCAGTAGGGTTGCTTTCAGCTGGAACAGTCTTCAATGGTGTTTCGCGAGGAATATTTCCAAGACCAAGTTTTGCCATGTTTGGTACATCTAAACCTACAGCTTTTGAAATGTGCCCAAGTGTGTCTGCAGCTCCGTCTGGCACACCCGCATTGACAAAGTTATTAGCATCTGGTGCTGCACCGATTCCTACAGAATCTAATACTACCAAGTGAATACGATTAAATTTTGGCATAGTGTGTCTCCTTATTGTTTTAATTATTTTGCTTTTGTTGAAGTTAAAATCTGAAGGCCATTTTGTCCAGCCACGATGACCTTATCAACCATTTGGTTAAACAAGCCGTGCTCAACGACACCAACGACGTGGTCCAATTCTTGCCCAAGAGCAATTGGATCTTCAATCACTTTCAAGTCTAAATCAATGATAAAGTTCTGCATATCCGTCACAAAACGTTGGCCATCCTTTTCACGGAAGCTCGGTTTATAGCCAGCTCGTTCAAATCGACGAAAGACTTGTTCGGCACCGTACTGAACAACCTCTACAGGCAATTTAAAAGCACCCAGTTTCTCAACTAGTTTGCTCTCATCAACGACCCAGATGTATTCTTTTGATGGGGTTGCTACAACCTTCTCCATGAGAAGGGCACCACCACCACCTTTGATGCCATTAAACTGACTGTCTACTTCATCCGCACCATCCACAGTTAAGTCTACAAAGTCCACTTGGTCAATCGACTTAAGAGGAATCTGGAGGCCTTCTGCCTGTTTGCTGGTTACACTAGAAGTCGTTACAGCTGTAATCTGTAAACCTTCTTCCTTGATACGACGACCTATCTCTTCTACGAAATAGTAGGCAGTTGAGCCTGTTCCAAGTCCGACAACCATACCATCCTTGACGAACTCAGCAGCCTTAATTCCTGCCATTTTTTTCAGATTTTCCACTTTTACACCTCCAAAGTAGAGCTATTTCTATTATAGCATGAATACGCTTTAAATTCATCCTTGCACTAGAAAAACCCGAACAATTTATGTCGGGTTTTGTGATCTTTATTTAACCATATCAGGATCGTAATCGTAAAATCCAGTATCAAGGAAACGATTTTTAGGATGAAGCTTGCGAACTTCTTCATCGAGCAAGAAAGTTTGGTCATGTGTAAACTTGCCTTCTTGAATCAAGTTACGCGCTTGGATAAAAAGTTTTGCGATTTCTACAAAGTTTTGGCCAGGTGTATAAAGACCTTCAAGCTTCCAATGAGTGAAGCCATGTTCTACCAACTCAGTCAACTTGGTCATCAAATCAAGGTCATTGTTAGCAAAGATATGAGTTCCATGATTGTCTTCAAAAATAGAATAATGGCTCTCTGGGTCACTTGGCTCAGCCAAGAACAAGTCACGTTGACGAGATTTTTCATCATCAATCTGTGTGAAATTGTAGTAGTTTTGCAAGAGCGGACGCTTCGAATGGTGGATAACACTAGCACCGTATATCAAGATCTCAGCAGGAATTTCTAAAATTTCAGGCATTTTGAAAAGTTCTGCAGATGGGATTTCACGCGCCAAAACTGCTTCTGACGCTCCTGCTTTTTGTCCCCAGAAGTTAATCTGACGACTGCTTGTGACCATGGTTGACGCATCGTAGATGGTTTTAAAAGAATAGCCATCACGGTTGACCACATAAAAGACACCTGCGTCCCCAACTGTGATATAGTCCGTTTTGATTTCTTCTAAAAAGTCCAAGAAGGGCTTGATACGGTCCATCATGTCTTGGTGCATAAGAGCATTGACCGCAACGATTAATTCCTTACCGGCATCATGAACAATTTTTGCGATTTCACGCAATTCTTCATGACTAAAGGTAGTTGGCAAACGAAGACCAAAATCTTTCTCACCGACATAAATGCGATCGACACCAGCTTCAAGTAGCTGTTTTACTTGTTCAATACTTTCAGCAGTTGCTGTAATGATAATCTTTT
>ENA-OWNK01001415-OWNK01001415.1-metagenome-genome-assembly--contig:-NODE-1415-length-10298-cov-5.387582_pt1 | contig 10298 bp, 8 predicted proteins | sample MGYA00245343_ERZ651121 | MGnify/ENA primary metagenome ERZ651121 (study PRJEB26857, sample SAMEA4031775) | metagenome | biome: human; feature: oral; material: saliva | place: Philippines | collected 2014... | reverse complement strand
CTAAAAAAACTATATTCTCTTATGGTATCAGATGAGGAATTCATCAATAACTTCAAAATTTTCAACTCCAAGAAAAATGCAGTTATACGCTATTTGCTTCGTAAGATAAATAACTTTAATATCAACGAAACAAAAATTGTGGATGACTCAAATCGTGTTCATGTCGAGCATATTCTTCCTAAAAAGATTAATGAAGATTGGATCAACTTCAATGATGAAGACCACGAAACATACCTATGGCGTTTAGGTAACCTAACTCTATTAGGCCAAGAATATAACAACAAAGCTAAGAATAAAGGCTTTGATAAAAAGAAAGAAATCTATAAGAAATCTGAAATTAAAATGACACGTGACCTTGTCTCCATTGATGATTGGACTACCTTTACAATCGTAAAACGACAAGAAGACTTTGCTGAAATAGCACTAAAAATTTGGCCACGGAATTAATATTACAATATATAATTTGGGGATAATCAGTCAAAAAAACTATACAAAAGGCGCAACCTTTGAGGTTGCGCCTTTTAAGTTCAACGATAAATCAGTGATTTCAACTCATTAATTTGTTCAAAAATTTTCACTAATACATCAACAACTATACTATTACCTGCAAGACGTTCTAATCGCTCTCGAGAATAAAGCTTCTTATTCTTTTGTAGTTGAGGATTATATTTTAATACTCTATTAAAATCAGCCTCATCAAATCCCATTAATAAGAAACACTCTCTAGGAGTTAAATTACGATAAGGGCTTCCACCCTTACGATGTTCTGGAAATTCTAATATACCAGCGTTAGGATGTCGATCTTGTTTTGTGGTTAAAGTACCAAGATATTTATTAAATCCTGTTGGCTTATTAAGAATATCATTTCCCTCATAGATTTTGCGCCGTGATGGCGTATCGTTAGGATTAGAAATATTTGCCTCTTCTTTATAGATTGGATTGGAGTAATCCATTCGTAAAAAACGTTCTAACTTTTTAGGCTTTTTCGGTTTATTCTTAGAGATCTCTTCTAAATCATTATTTTTAAAATATTGCTCTACCAAAGGTAGTACATCTTTATTGGGTAATAAAACACTGACCATAAAGGTACGTATACGTCGCTGCGGACTTCCAAAGTGAGATGCATCCAATGTATAAACCTTATTAAAATAACCTAATCGCTCTAGCTGATTTTTCCAGTCATTAAAATTTGATGCATGTCTCTTAGAAAGAATATTACTAACATTTTCCATCAATAGGAAATGAGGTAATTCTTTCCCATTTTGCTGAATAGACTCTAGGATTCTTTCAACTTCCCAAAGTAAACCTGAACGATTATTCGCATCACGATCAATACCAGAATGATTGTTATGCCACGCCCCACCTATAGACAAATCCTGACAAGGGAAAGAGTAGGTTAATACATCAATATCACTCGGGAACGTAAGATAATCAACCTTTTGAATATCACCTAAGTTATGAGTTCTATTATATGCCGCCCATATTACTTGAAGTGCTTCCACCCGCCACATATTAAGAGAATTTCTTGATACAGGGTTCTTACCATCAATACTAAGATTTAGTGGTACTAACTTATCCAAAAGCTCTTTTTTTGTGAGATTTTTATAAGGAGTAATATCTGGTGCACCATTATGAATAAAATCATAAGCAACAAAAGCTGATATATCCCATTCCAATATATTAACCACTTTATAGTCAATGCCTAATTTTTTTAATGCTTTAGCCTGACTGCCAATGCCACTAAAGGCTTCAACTACATTTAACATTAATACTACTCCTTACTACTATATAACTATTCAGGGAATCCTTCTTCACGAGCTCGTTCCAATGTTTTTAAAATTCTAACACATTGATTATCCGTTGGAAAATGACTATTATCTACTTTCGCTGCCACTTTAATTAAATCAAGTTCAGTTGGTGATAATACTTTATGTACATTATTCCACTTTTGTAAATTAATCCATACCAAATTTTTAATTTTATAAAATTCAATCATGGCACGTTCTTTATTAATCTCTTTTTGTTCCTTTATGGCTCTAGATTTATCTTGATTAATCTCTGACTTTGAAATCAATTCATTAGCAAACTTTAAATTTAAAGTAAATGGCTGCCCTTCAAAACGGCTCCAACAATTAGAACGCTTTGCCCACTCTGTAACATTCTGTATATCACGGGAATCATCAATCAAATAGTAGTATGTCTCTCTTGTTAAGTCTACAAGCTGATTTCTCAAAGCTTCACTTATATTTTGAGTTTGCCAAATAGCTTTAAAATTTATGGATTTATCTTTATATTGTCTTTTTATTATATCTAAAAGTTTACTAAGAGTATAAGCTACAATGTTTGCCTTATAACTCTTAAACCAATCAGAAGTCTTAACAATATTATCTGTTTCTCTAAATAAAATTTTATAACAAATAATTTGTTTATAATACTCCTCATTAAATCTATTAGAATTATTTTCCCATTCCTTACTTATCTCTTGCATAAAATGAACAAAAGATTTCTGCCCACCAGCACTAGCAATATGAGGACGTCCACTAAAGATATTAACAAGCTTAGCCAATTCAGTCTTATCGAACTTTTGGTTTTTAGGATATTTAGCTTCAAATGTTTTTTTAGAACCTACAGTAGCTTTATGTGTCTCCTGTGCATATGCACCTCGTGCACGCTCATAATACCAATATGTACCATATTGTTGGCCATTTAACGCAGGCGCACTTGTTGTTCTTGATAGTTGCTCAATTCTAACATGGTATGGATGATTAGAAGATAGATCTGATTCACTTACTTTATTTTGACTATTAGCATATTTGGAAATATTTGCTACTAACTCTGCAGAATTCTCATCTGTAACAACAGAAATCTTCATAGGTACATAAATATTTTCAATATTATCCTCTAATTTTTCTTTTTTATCTAACAAGGCAGAGGCCAATGATGCGGTTGTCTGTCCTCCATTTACAATTTGAAGATTCTTACAAGACTCTAGTAATGGCGCACCTTCACTAGTGTTAACCACTATTGAATCGGCAGTACAAGTAATCCCATTGTTATATGCAAAGAACTTATTGGGCTCCTTTATAATTGTATTTCTAATGCCTTTATTAACTTTCCCTCGTATTTGTAAAAATGAACGTACATTACTCTCTAATAGCTTAGCACCAAACTTATTATATAACTTCGCTAAAACAATCCCTGGAATACAAGCCATATATCCTTGATAATCATCACCACTCGTTACAGATAAACATGGGATAGGTTTATCACTAAATTCATTAAACTGTATTTCAAAGTCTTCTTTTAAAGCTGAGTTTTTAGATAATTCATACAATCGAGCAATATCCCAAACATGATATTCAATTGGGATATCTCCAATATAATCTGACTCTAGACTCTTAATACGATTAGACATTTGATTATTAGTGAATAAGTATATCTTATACTTTTGGATATCAAATGCATTATTTTTAATATCAAAAGCCAAACCATAACCTGAGGAACTTTCTTCAGCATTATTGAGTATATAATCTATGTCTTCAAGAAAAAATCTTGCTCGTTTGACTATCGTTTCTATCTCAGTTGCCGTGATAACACTATCATCATGACGATAATCTATCAATGCTAATGACATACTATTAGATAACTCACCATATACATATCCATCTAATTGAAGCCGATGTTGACGGTAACCGATACCTTCAAACTCAATAATTTGAAACTCTGATTCAATTTCATTATCAATGAGTAGCTCAGAAGCAACTTCTAAAAAAGCTGCTTTAGTACTAACACCAGTTCCATATACACTTGCTCTTATCTCCGAATCAAATTCTTGTTTATACTCTTCTAACCCCATACCATTTTCTCCCTATTAGATTTTAAAACTTGAAATAGCTTCTAAATTTAAAGTATATGAAACTTTTGTAATAGCAGTAGGTATATCATTCCGTTTAATCTTTGGAAACTCTTCATTAACTCTATAATTTTCTATGCCACAAACTCTAAAATAAAGTTCATTTTCTTTATTTTGCCCATAACCAACGAGCAAAAGTTTCTCCTTAAAATCTATTGCAATTAAATCATCATTAATCTCAGATTCAATCTCGTCAATAACGGTAGATAAACATATTGCATTAGCATCATAAGCATTAGATTCTTGTAATGTTATAACAGATAATTCTCCATCACTAACAGGCGAGTCTAATTGTTCTAATGATGATATATGAATTTCCCGTTTCCCAAGGTTTGTCGACTTTACTTCGATCCAACTTTCAGGAAGAATAAAATCCTGCTTAGCGCCCTTAGGACCTTGCCACATTTCTAAAGCATTATCTACACCATAATTAGGAATTAGATTATCTTTTAAAACTAATAACTCAGCTAGAAGACCTTGTTGTTTTAAACGTCCAAATGAATCAGGTAGCTTAGATAATAATTGTTGCCAATGTTCATACCTATGACACAACGCCTTAAATGCACTTTGTTCAGTATCATTAAAATCAATGGTGTTAAAAATATCTTTGAAAATATATTTAAACATATCTTCACTACTATTACTTGAAGAAGTTAAATTAAACTGAAGCTGCCACTCACTCCGACTTGGATCATAAACTTTATTAACAACAATTAATTTTGTTGATAATAAATTAGAAGGCTCATATTTACTTACCACAACATAAGTACGATATCCTTCACTATTATCCCCTTTATAAACCCTTAAAGGCCAAGAAGGATTAATCAAACGTATCCCATTAACTGAATTAGTCATCATATTCTCCAATATCATCTGCTTCAAACTCATCTTCATCATAATTTTCTTTTAGCCAAGTTGTGTTAACTTTATATGCATAGCTAAGTTCTCTCGGTTCTTTTAAATTTGGAATACCAATTCCAAGACCAACTAAAGGTTGGCTATGAGTAATATTTTCAGAAGATTTTACATCAATTAAATAGATTACTAAAAGAGGCTTCCTCTTGATATCTGTTCTAAAATATTCTTTATCTGGTGCTCTTTTTTCAGCGTACTTTTCATTTTTCTCTTTAATCCATTCCTCAATTTGGGTGCATTGAGTTTCTGTAAGACCGCATGTAGCCATACCCAAACTACCTATACGATGTTTTCTTAGTGTAATTATACTGCTAGCTACATTCTCTGTACTACGCTCAACACGATGAATAGGTTCCCCCAAAATATTAAATTCGTTTCGTGATTTACCTTGAGCAAAAGCAATATCCCAGGTATCCAAAAGTTCTTCACTACTATTCTCTATTAATTCAGCAAGTTTAGGAGCAATAAATTTAATATTTCTGTGATGTGTCTCTACTTGTTTTAAAAAGTCCACTATAATTTCTTTTTTTACATCAAGTATCTGCTTAGCACTTTTATATGCAAGTGATAATTCGTTTGGATCAGCCACTTTATATCCATTCAACTGTAATGCATTGATAAGATTTTTAACGGCTTCTATATTACTATTAATAGTTTGAGAATTTTTAGAAAAATGAGGTGCCTCTATATAATCACCACTAAGAGATAAATCTGCTACATAATCGCCAGCACTTCTCATTTTATTTTTTGCCGTAACAATTAAAGCACCTTCGCTAGAACGAACCTTAATACCTACATCTAAAGGTGTTAAATTACTATAATAGATACGATTAATTTCATCTCTAAGTTCATCAGTTGCATCAGAAATATGTTGGTACCAACTATATGACTCCTCGGACATCCAAACTTGGCACAAATCTTCATAATTACGTCTATAACCAAACCAACGTCCCATTTGCATTAATGTATCATACATGACAGAGTTACGATAAAAATAACTAATACATAATCCTTCAAGAGTCAACCCACGCGAGAGACTTAAACCACCAATAGCAATTAATCTAAGACCATTGTCATAGCCCTTATAGTCTAATAGCTTAGATGCATTACCGCCATTAATAGATTCTACTCTAATATTTTTAATAGAATTAAATAATTCTGCTCTAATAGATTGCCAGTTTATATCTTTTGTCTCTTCAAAACTACCTACATTTTTAAATTCTTCATTATAAACATCCTCTAATAATTTTAGCAATGGATACTTGTTATAATCTGGATTATGTAAATAATGCTGAATCTTATCTCTTACTAACAAGAAATAATCATTAACTAAATCTTTCAAATCATTCTGAATGCAGATAAATCGGCTTACATTTATAAGCATTGATCTATGTGTTGTTAAATCACCACGTAAATCTCTAATTGCATTAGCAATAAGGAAAGATAAAATTGCCTTCTTCAAAGATAATGGTATATCTAAAGGTAATTCATAATCTTTTTTATGCTTTAATGGCAAAAACTCTTCAAAGTCATCAATCACTCTATACATGGTCTTGTATTGACCCTCTTCAGAATAGATTTCTCTTGCGCCAATATAGTTACTAGGTGGTTGTAACACATAAATATAATCTTTAGGGAATAAGTCTTCATTCTCCATATCTTCTTTTGTATTAGGTTCAATAAACACATTAGCATATGGAGTTGCTGTATAGCCTACATAACTAGATCTCATAAATAAGCCTAGAATACGTCTAATACTTTTATTAATGGATGTAGGATCATCATCCTGACTATTCGTATTAATTGAAGCGTTATCTGCCTCATCATCAATAAATAAAAGCGATTGATTTATTTTATTATAAGTCTGGTCTTTCTTTTCACCATTAAATAGTTTATATATACTATCCAAAACCGCCTTATTTTTCTTTACAACCAAAATCAAAGGAATAGATAAAGAGTCTAACGGAACATTTGAATTAGTTAAAACTGATTTATTGAAATCCTTAATAATTGAAGTGAAGGATGATACTGATATTCCTCCATTAATAAGACCCACGCCTATTGGATTATTACGACGCTCTCTTTCTAAATCAGATGTATCAATCCCAATAAAACCTTCATCAATACGTGCTTGAGTCTGTTGTCTCAATTTTTCAATTGTGCCAGTCAAAAGAACTATAACTTTATATCCTGCATCAGCAGCTTTATTAATTACAGAAATATAATTTGCAGTCTTACCTGACTGAACATCACCAATTACTAATCCTTTTCTTGCAAAAATACCATTTTCAACTGGCTCACCTAATAAATTTACGATATCGGTTGTAGAGATATCGATTGATTGAATAACTTTTTCTGGAAGTAATAAATCAGAAGATAAATACTTTTTATATCTTGCCCAATAAGAGTTGCCAGGCTCTATATCAATCGGATTGTACCAATTTTTAAAATTAGGGTCACTAGAAATAGCTATACCTGGATCCATAACTATAGTTTGTCTATGATGTAGCTCTTTTCTAACGGCTTCAAACTCTTCTTCATTCAATTCATATGCTAAAACTGAGCTCATACGATAAATGAGCTCATCAATAAGTTTTTCATCTACCGCCTCATCAGCTTTACTCATTGCACGAATTGCTGATATAACAAGATCTACTATACCTTTACACATCTCATTCATAGCTTATCTCCCCAAGTTAAGTACTTTAGAATATTTTGCAAAAAAGTCTATTTTATTTAATTCTTCATATAGTTTTTCAGAATCGATACCAGGCAATTCTGATAAATTAGCTATTATATTTTTAGCCTCATCTGAATAGTCTTTATCAAATGTTTCTTCATTTTTAGCAAGTAATATATATGCAGCCTTAAACGGAACTGTAGCTTCTATAAGCTTTATAAGTGCTTTAAATTGTTTTGCTTGATCTGTAGATAAAGATTGTAAAAAGGCTTTGTAAATGAGAAGCTCCTTATTTATTTCAAAGAAAGTTTCTTCCTTTGCTTTCTTCAATTCCCATACATGATCATACTCATCATTAATCTGTTTATTTCCTTGATTATCATATACACGTTTACTAGAGCCTATAGCACGGTTTACAATAAACTTTAAGTTTTGTTTAATCGAGTTAGGTAAGCTAGCAGTGGATTTTTTTATGTCAATATCCCAAATATGGTCTAATGAATTAGGTATATCGACTCGAATACGAGCTAGTTTATTCAACTCGTTTTTAGTATCAAGTCTAAACCAAGTTCCCCAAATGATTAAACGATTATTTCGATAAACATATATCCCTTGTTTATTACGCAAATCATCAAGTGTGCCTAATAAATTAATATCTTCTGGTTTTAATTTATTTATATAAGGTAAAATATATGGTTTAACCCTAATATTATGACCTTCTAATTTAATATTCTCTTCTGGTAAAGGCTGTGTTCCTGGATGTTTTGTTAAGAATGGATCTTTAACTGCTAACGGGCGGTAATTAAATCTTAATTCAATAGGACTTTTACTCGTTTTATCTAAAAAGTTATGATAAATTAGTTCTAAGTGTGATTGAGCAATAGATATTTTTTCATCAAATAATGTATCTGGTTCACTAGCACCTTCAAGCATCTTATCGAAATCTTCCCAAATAACAATAGTGCCCGATTCATAATTATTAAGTTCATCTAAAATTCTAGGAATATCTTTATTATATTGATTTACCATTTCATCATAATCATAAACCTTTAATGACCAACCTTGTTGCTCAATGATAAAGTCTAGATCCCATGATGCTGCGGATATAATATCATTCTTCTTACTAATAACAGTTAGCTTTCTACATTGTGATAGAGAGGCTGTCTTTAAACCTAAGCCGAATCGACCCAAATCTGATTCAGCACGTTGGTCATTCACGTTTTTACTGCCATAACGCATAGCTATAATTAATTCGTCTGGTGTCATGCCACAACCATCATCTAATATAGCTATATATCTAGGCTGGATACTAGAAAATCTAACATCTATATGTATAGCACCATTACCAATACTGTTATCAATAATATCTGCCAATGCAGATTCAAATGTATATCCGATAGATCGCGTCGATTCGACTAAAATATCTGCTCTAGGCTCAACAACTTGAACATTCATACCTTATGCCCCTTATATGAAATTTATAATGTCGGTTATAATTACTCTCATTCTATCATAATTTGTGATTAAATTCACATTATTTTCATGTAATAATTGTGTTTTTGACAGAATAATTGCTTTTGAATTTGCTCAATCTAATTATTACTTTATACATTACCATATGAAATACGTATTTTTTTACTCATTAAACTTCAAACATTATATGAAAATATTTTCATAATTCACATATAAAAAACCACCCCTATCAGGGGTGGTTCTTTTTGGAATATATTTAAGTGTTTGAGGCGTATTGTGTATTTATGATCACCTAATTTTATGTCTTCCGTATTATATTTTTCTCCCTATATGTCCTCCTTTTCTCTCCCCTCTTAACCCTACTTTCACCCCCAACGTGTTATCTCGTTAGGTCTCTCTAGGCGATAAATAGTTCGGCCACGACTTGTGGGTTATACCGTTAGAGTTTATAAATTTAGGCTCTACTTCTGGTACGGTCAACGCTGCAACAAATATTTTAAGCTCAGGTGAGATAGGAATGTTCATTAACCCGTCAGAATATGTGAATAGATTATTTGATTTTATAACAACCATATCCATAAGAGCAGGTAATTTATCAGCTGTTAGTTTTTCGTGTTGAATAATAGAGCTAATTCAGCTAATTCGCGAAATAAATTGTCTACTTCATTCTCGCTGTTCATGTTCTCCAATTGGCGTGCTATACTCCCTACGTCTAGCTTCGATGTAATCTGAAATTGCTTTGCTTTCACCTGTATTAGAGATATTATCACGAAAACCTGTGCGTGCATCTCTAAAGTTTCCCATGGCACATTGGATAGCCTTGATAATATCGCTTCTTGAGTTTTTGTCGTTAAGTTTAAGTGTTTTACCAGCTTGAGAATCCCTATATATTTGTCCTGCAAGTCCTTCATCATATTCTAGCTCCTTTCTAAGATTTCTAAGTACATTATTTACGTTATCTATTCCATCATATACACCATTATATGTAATAATTCATGCAAGAATATTTCGTCATTAGGATTAATAGAGTCTGTACGTAAATACATCTGTCCAGTTGATGGAAGGATGAACCCATTAAACGTGAAATCATATAGGTCTGTATTAACCATTCTGTCTGCAACTTTACGCATAATATTCATCTCAATTTCACTAGGCTCATGTAATCGAGTGTTTTTCGTCCCCATTAGGGGATTATTTAATTTAACCGAAAGCGTGAAAAAAGCCGAATACGAAGAAATTTTTCATGTGTTTCCGTCCCCATTAGGGGATTATTTAATTTAACCCTGTCTCTGAAACAGTAGGTATTTACTGGTTCTA
>ENA-OWNK01001414-OWNK01001414.1-metagenome-genome-assembly--contig:-NODE-1414-length-10300-cov-6.833773_pt1 | contig 10300 bp, 14 predicted proteins | sample MGYA00245343_ERZ651121 | MGnify/ENA primary metagenome ERZ651121 (study PRJEB26857, sample SAMEA4031775) | metagenome | biome: human; feature: oral; material: saliva | place: Philippines | collected 2014... | reverse complement strand
GAACCTCTCCAACCATTTGGGATGTTCTCATTGCTATTGCTGGTGGGATAGCAGGTTTCATTGGTTCAAGGAAAAAAGAAGCAAACAATATCGTACCAGGAGTAGCCATCGCAACAGCTCTGATGCCACCTATCTGCACTGCAGGCTATGGTTTAGCTAATGGAAATGTACGATTTTTATTTGGGGCTCTTTATCTTTTCTTGATCAACTGTGTCTTTATCATGCTAATCAACATTGTTGGAACAAGAATTATGATGAAAAAATCTGCCTTAAGTTCATTTAATGAGCTAAACATTAAAATTAGAATTGGGTTGATATCCTTGATTGTATTATTGGTCCTTCCAGCCAGCTATTCAGCAGTCACTCTGACGATGAATGAAAAACGAAAACAAGAGATCAAACAGTTCGTAGGAAAAGAGTTCGCCAATTATACGGTCATTAATCAAGTTTACAAGTCAAGTAATAATGAATTGGTCTTGACGGTTGTTGGAGATCCGATTTCAGAAGAAGAATTAGAAACACTCCACCAAAAACAAGCCTCTTACGGTATTCAATCTGTTCAATTGAAAGTCAAGCAATTCCATAATTCGGCAAAATTAGATAGTGAGACGATCAAGGAATTTTACGAAAACATTGACAAGTATATCGAACAAAAACTCTCTGAAAAAGATTTACAAAACGATCGCGCAAAAGAAAATGAAGCAGACAAGGATTGAGGACGATGAACGGAATAGGTTTTTCTTTCTGTTTGTTTTCTGATAGCGGTCAATAAATGAACAAAGCAAGCCTCAAAACGTTAATACGTTACAAGAATTACTTACAATATTTCAGCACTCTGTATTTGCAGGGTGCTTTTTTGTTAGTACGAATTATTTATTCACTGCACGTATTTTGGTATAATGCGGATATTAACTTTTAATTCGAGGAGCATTTATGTCTTATATCAGCACTATTAAAATCGCACTGATTTTATTTCCTATTTTAGCGTTTGTCATTACCATTCCGTACATGATTGCAAACTATCGAAAATACGGTTCGGTGAATAAATTGCGCACGGTTATTTTTTATTCATTTATCTTATATTTACTGGCGGCATATTCATTAGTGAACTTGCCACTTCCTGATCCAGAGACCGTTCATACGACGTACACAGACAAGTTAAACCTCGTTCCGTTTTCGTTTGTAGCGGACTTCTTCAACGACAGTCCGTTTGTACTGACAGATCCGTCGACATGGATTGATTCGATGAAATATCCATCGTTCTACGTCCCAGCATTCAATGTATTGATGCTCGTGCCGTTTGGGATTTACATGCGTTATTATTTCAAATGTAGCTTCAAGAAGACGATTTTATTAACAGCGTTACTCAGCTTATTCTTCGAGCTCACGCAATTATCTGGATTGTACTTTATTTATCCTGGACCTTACCGCCTATGCGACATCGATGATATTATTCAAAATACGGCGGGTGGCGCACTCGGGTACTTCATTGGCCAGCTTGCGGTTTGGGTTCTTCCTTCAAGAGACGCCATTGATGAGAAATCCTTTGAGGAGGGTTCACGCGTATCGAGCATTCGCGTCATGTTGTCGCTCCTCATTGACGCAGCGATTGTCTACGTACCGTATAGCTTCTTGAATACAACTGTTCCAGTTTCTGTATTGTTTGCATTGTATTTCGCTTTGGTACCACTCATTAATGGAAAAACACTCGGAAGCGCCTTGCTCAAATTCGGAGTAGAGTTCAAAGACAACAAAGCCTTTCGTACAGTACTCAGAGGTATCCTCATCACAGCGTACTTCAACTGGATTCCGCTAGGATTACTCACACTCATGGATGTCTTTAACTTTGAAGCAGAAACACCAGAATTCCTCGTATTATTTGCAGGAACCTTACTCGTATTCGTATTGTACTTCTTAATCATCCTTATCGTGACGCTCTTCAATCGTCGTTTCTTATTCGACCGATTAACAGGGGCAGAGTACCAAAGCACAATTGATAGAAAAGCATAATCGTTTTTCTAAAATGAAATTAACATTTTTAGCATCCCATTTATTGGGGTGCTTTTTTTGTGTAGAGAATTGAGGTCAGTTGACACGGCCGTTGGAGCAACGTGACTTACGGATGTGGCTGCGAAGGGCGAAGCCCTAGCCAGGGGGTGTTGGTGCTTTAGCAACTTACAGCCATGGGTGCGAAGGGCGAAGGCCTAGCAAGGGGATGTTGCTACTTTAGTAGCTTACAGCCCAGGCTTCGCTGGTTGAAGCCCTAGCCTCAAAATGTTAATATCATTTTTTCGATATTATTTTAAATCGAATTAATACTCGTCGCTACTTAATAGTAATGATTTGCTTTTTATGTAGATAAAGATTATACTTAACCTATCCACAAGTGAAAGTGAGGAATTAATATGGAAAATTTAGTAGTATCTATTTTCAAAACAGAAAGTGAAGCTTATCAGGCATTTGCTGAGTTGAAAACATTCAAGCAAACTGAGAAAACAAAAGTCGCTCAAATTGCTGTTATCAAAAATGAAGGCGGTCATATTACTGATAAAGATCGTTTTGATTTTGAAGATTCTGCAAATGATGGTGCTTTAAAAGGCGGCCTAATCGGTGCGTTTGTCGGACTGCTAGCGGGACCATTAGGTGTATTATTTGGTTACGGAATTGGAAGTCTATACGGATTAGCCGGAGGCGATACTGTTGAAGCTGTCCAAGAAGGTTTAATCGACCAAGTTTCTCAAAAATTAGTTAGTGGTGAAACTGCTCTTGTTGCTTTAGTTCAAGAAGATGATGAGCAAGTATTAAATGCTTATTTTAATAAATACGACACACAAATTTTACGTTGGAATGTTGAATCAGTAGTAGAAGAAATTGAAGCTGCTGCAAAAGTTCAAGCTGATCTTTATAATAAGGCTCGCGCTCAAATGAAAGCAGAACGTAAAGAGGCTCGTAAAGAAAAAATCGAAGAATTCAAAAATAATATTAAAGCTAAATTCGAAAATTTAAAATTATAATTAAATTTGATCTCAGCACTCTGTATTTACAGGGTGCTTTTTTGTTGTAGAAATGGAGAGCATAGAAAAAGGAATTAAGTAAACATTGTACTTAATTCCTTTGTAAATAAATCTATTCAGTTTACGATTAAAACATATTTCTTACTATAAAGAGGTAAGGAAAGTAAGTCCGCCCAAAATGACTCCAGCTGCATTAGGGAAAATAAGTATCCAGTCTTTTTTTGGTTCTTTAGTCCAACCGTAAATAACCCAGATTAGACAAGAAACGGCAGCAAAAAGCGGCTGGAAAGGTTGACCTTTACTTCCTTGTAGGTTTGCGATAATTTGTGGAATATAAGCAATAAATACAAGGAAACCGATAAAAGCTCCAATAGATCCAACAAAACGGTTAATCTTTTGTTTTGACATATGTTTCCTCCAAAAAAGTTAATACGGATATACTAACACATATTCTTTATTTTATAAACATATATTGATTTTAAGAGTCATTTTTAAAGATTTCTTAATCAGTAAAGAATAGTTTAAATTACAGACGGATTGGATAGAAAAGCGAGAATCAAATGCGGATATGGTATAATGGAGTAACAAGTATTTCATTAGAGGAAGTGGCCAGATGAAAATTATAGTCGATCGCAATTCGGTTTGTGCTGGAGATGATGTATACAATCATGAGATGACATTCGAGGTGCCAGAGAGCCTCACAGTGGCTGAATTCTTTGACCTCGTGGAAGGACACGGATTCTTAGCAGCGATTGTAGGAAACGATGTAGCGTGGGGGCTTCAAAATCGCACTGGTAAAATCGGAGAGTATTTTACAAAAACAGGAGAAGTCACTCATCCAGAAGTGAGCATTAAAGATAAAATGGATGAAGCAGGCGGGGACCCTCATTTCTTCGTGCACTATTACAGCAATCCGGAATGGGCCAGAGAAAACAGTGATGGAGGACCAGCATGAAACGTGAAGAGTTTTTAGACAGAATTAATCAAGAGGGATTTTCATTTTCTATCGATATCACACGCTGGGGATTTTCGGATTGCAAAACACTCGTTCGCAGTCGCAGACTTTCCGAGGAACAACTCTATCAGATGTTTGTGGAATTTTGTGAGGAGCTCGAGAACTGTCTTGAGGAAGCTGGGGACGAGCGTCGTATGATGTTTAATAAGTATCCTGTGAGTCCAGTTCATGATAAATATAAAAGCAAATTTGATGCCATTTCTCCAAATGGACGGGAATTCCGATTCGATTTTGTGTTTAGTAATGACAATCATCTGAAAGTGTACCATCTATTTGAAACGATTAATGGACGCAAGAAGGTTACATGGAAAGATGTTATTAGTGAGATATTGGATGCATTATAAAACAGTAGTCACCGATGATTCGGTGGCTATTTCTTTTGGAAAGGTATTTTTCTTGAGAAATTATTCATAAGCAGATGTTTCAAAGACTTAGGAAGAGTCATGCTAAAATAATTCTAAAGAAGACTATAGGAGGAAACACGATGACAGAATATGAATTGCCACGCGTTTGGAGCGCAGCCGATTCTAACCAAGGAAAGTTCTCAGGAATTAACCGTCCAACAGCAGGGGCTCGTTTTGAACAGAAATTACCAGTGGGGGATACGGATCTACAACTTTATTCTCTAGGGACTCCAAATGGGGTTAAGGTTACGATTTTGCTTGAAGAGTTATTAGAAGCTGGAGTGAAAGAGGCAGCCTATGACTTATTTAAGATTTCGATTATGGATGGAGACCAATTCGGAAGTGACTTTGTAGCCATTAACCCGAACTCGAAGATTCCAGCGCTCTTAGACCGTTCAGGGAATGAACCGATTCGCGTCTTTGAGTCAGCGAATATTTTGCTGTATTTAGCAGAAAAATTCGGGAAATTCCTTCCGCAAGACACCGCAAAACGGACTGAAGTCTTAAACTGGCTCTTCTGGCAAACAGGAGCAGCACCATTCTTAGGAGGAGGCTTTGGCCACTTCTTCAACTACGCTCCAGAAAAAATCGAGTATGCGATTAACCGTTTCACAATGGAAGCGAAACGCCAATTAGACTTGCTCGACAAAGAGTTAGCGAAACGCCCGTATATCGCAGGAGACGAATATACGATTGCCGATATTGCCATCTGGTCATGGTACGGTCAACTCGTTCAAGACAAACTCTATAAAAATTCTGCAGAATTCTTAGATGCGCAAAGCTATAAACATTTAAATGAATGGGCAGACCGCATCGCTAAACGACCAGCCGTACAAAAGGGCTTGGAAGTAGAGTATAAAGCTATCAAATAAAGAGGTTATCACTATCGATAGAGAGATAAAATTACCAATAAAGAAGGGTTAGTATGATTGAATATAAAAATGTCGCCTTACGTTATGATGAAAAGCTCGTTTTAAAAGACGTGAACTTGACGATTAACGACGGCGAATTTATGGTGTTAGTGGGGCCATCCGGTTCAGGGAAAACAACCATGTTGAAGATGATCAACCAGTTGATTGAACCGACTGATGGAGATATTTATTTAAATGAGAAACGAATCAAAGAACATAATCAACGAAAATTACGCTTAGAGACGGGCTATGTCCTTCAACAAATCGCGCTATTTCCAAACTTAACGGTGGCGGAAAATATCGCGCTCATCCCTGAAATGAAAGGATGGAAGAAGGAGCAAATCGCTGCAAAAACAAAGGAACTCCTCGACAAGGTAGGCCTTCCTTCAGACGATTACGCCAAACGCCTTCCGAGCGAACTCTCTGGAGGGGAACAACAACGGGTAGGAATTGTCAGAGCGATGATTGCGGAACCGATGACGCTTCTTATGGACGAACCGTTCTCAGCCTTAGATGCCATCTCTCGTAAGCAACTACAAGAGCTCACGAAGGCATTGCACCGGGAGTTTAAGATGACGACGATTTTCGTCACCCATGATACGGATGAAGCTTTGAAGTTGGCGGACCGTATTGCAGTCTTAAAAGATGGAGAGATTCAACAAGTCGCACCGCCTTCTGAAATCCTAGAGCATCCTGCCACGGAATTTGTCGCAGAATTGTTCAAAGGAGGTGCCGTTCATGCATAATCTCGTAACAACCTTCCAAGAACGCTTTAGCGACTGGACAGTTGCATTGGGGCAACACTTACAACTCTCGCTCTTAGCCTTACTGATTTCGATTGTGGTGGCCGTCCCATTAGCGGTTGTATTTAGCTCATACAAGCGCTCTGCAGCATTTATCCTACAAGTGGCAGGAATCTTCCAAACGATTCCGTCCTTGGCGCTATTAGGCCTCTTTATTCCATTTATGGGGATTGGGACGGTCCCAGCACTCACAACGCTTGTCATTTACGCGTTATTCCCGATTTTACAAAATACGATTACGGGACTCGAAGGGATTGACCCAAGCTTAGAAGAGGCAGCCGTTGCCTTTGGGATGACGAAGTGGGAACGATTGAAGAAATTTGAGATACCAATCGCGATGCCGGTTATCATGTCTGGGGTACGAACTTCTGCAGTCTTCATTATCGGGACTGCGACTCTTGCAGCCTTAATCGGGGCAGGGGGACTTGGCTCGTTCATCCTTCTTGGGATTGACCGGAACAATGCCAGCTTGATATTAATTGGGGCGATTTCTTCAGCGCTTCTAGCGATTGCATTTAGTACATTGTTGAAATGGATGGAACATGCCAAATTAAAAACGATTTTCGCAACCTTTATCGTTCTATTTGCCGGACTGGGAGCATCTTTCGTTTCAGGGATGATGCCTTCAATGGGGCAACAAACCCTTATCATTGCCGGTAAATTAGGACCCGAGCCAGAGATTTTAGCGAATATGTATAAACTTCTCATTGAAGAAAAAACGGATTTAAAAGTAGAAGTGAAGCCGAACTTCGGGAAGACATCTTTTCTATATGAAGCCTTGAAAAATGGGGACATCGACATTTACCCAGAATTCACAGGAACGATTACGGAGAGCTTGTTGAAACCAGCACCAAAAGTGTCGCATGACCCAGAAGAAGTGTACGAAATGGCCAAAGAGGGCATCTTGAAACAAGACGGATTGGCGTTCTTGAAGCCGATGGAGTATCAAAATACGTATGCCGTTTCGGTCCCAAGAGCCATCGCAGAAAAATACGGACTCAAGACGATTTCTGACTTGAAGAAAGTCGAAGGGCAATTGAAAGCCGGATTCACGCTGGAATTCAATGACAGAGAAGATGGAAACCGTGGCCTTCAAAAAGTATACGGATTGAACTTAAACGTCGCAACGATGGAACCAAGCTTGCGTTACCAAGCGATTCAATCAGGGGACATTCAAATCACCGACGCTTATTCTACGGATGCAGAAATCACGCGCTATGACTTAGTGGTACTAGAAGACGACAAGCAGTTATTCCCACCGTACCAAGGCGCACCTTTAATGAAAGAGGCGTTGTTGAAACAACATCCTGAATTGGAAGGTGTGTTGAATGTTTTAGCTGGAAAGATTACGGCGGAACAGATGAGTCGCATGAACTATGAAGTAGGAGTAGAAGGCAAATCTGCTGAAACAGTTGCCCTGGAGTTTCTTCAAAGTGAAGGATATATTAAGTAGGAAACACAACCAATGTAGAGCTTCGCTTAAGAAAATGGAAACAAATTTAGTCGGTATCTATTCACAGTTCTGCCTCCATTTTATACCATCTAACCCATGTTTCTACTTGAGTTTTATTTTTATGTTTAACTCCTGCATTACTTGTTTTGTACTATATCCCTGTAATTTCATCTCTACGGTTTTATTCTTTGTATCGACAGAATAAGCCACACGGTTTTTAACCATAAAAAGACACCTCCATGTGTATTTGATAATATTGTACCAAATCCAACTTGGAGGTGTTTTTATTTAATTCTCATTTGTACCTCGTTCATAAGATGAATAGGCATGTGCAAAATAAACATCTAATCCCTCTATCTTACTCAATGATGAAAATTCGTTTCCATTATCTGCAGTTATGGACTTAATGGGATAAAGTTTCATACACTCTAAGACTGCTTGATTGACATACTCTGCTTTCCTTTCCACGAGTTTCTTTGTGACAGCATAGCGTGTTTGTCATTCTACCAAGGTTAGAATAGAAGGTTCTCCTATTGTCTTTCCACCCCGAACAGAATCGATTTCCCAATCTCCAAAACGGGAACGATTATTGATTTCTTCTGGCCTTTCTTCAATTGACTTTCCTAGATGTTTCTTGGTAGAGGGGCGCTTGGTAAATTTCTTACGGATCCGCACTGCTCTTGGCAAATCAATGACCTTAATCTCTAACAATCCTTGATGGATATAGTTATAGAGCGTCTTGGTTGAAGGAACAACTGCATCTACATGTTTGAGTCTATAGGTGTGAACAAAGGTATCCATGCTATGTATCCTTAGTTTCACTCTCATTACTTCTGTAAATTCTCTCAGAAAATCATCCGATACCCAATCCAGTTTCAGATAATAGCTAGCTTCCCTAGCAAGACGATAACGGTTATGGGTAGCGTCTGCATAATAGTGTTGGTAATAGACCTTCTGTCCATTTACTTGTTTCACCTGTTTTACTGAACCAGGATTAATTTCACGAGTAATAGTAGAGCGATTTCTCCCTAGTCTACGAGCAATCTCAGCAGGTTTGAGTCCTACGCTTAAATAAGCTTCAATTTCCCCTCGCTCAGCTTCAGATAAGTGCTTGTATGATTGATTTGTGGTAGAATAATTAGTGGACATGTTCATCTTCCTTTATACTGTTTTTCGCAACTCTAGTATATCAGATGAACATGTCTTTTGTGTTGCACTTCATTTTACAACAGAGCGAATATATTTAATTGTAAAAGTACCAATTATGATATTTTTCGTTCTGCAGAATAGAAACATCATTTGCTTTCAAAATAATGATTAACACAATCATATTTATTTGTTACAAAGATTTCTTTAACTACCTCCTCTCTCAGGCTACATAAGCGTTCTATTCGTATGTCCTATATTTTATGAACAGTAGCCACCATTTATATTTTCATACTTCCATCCTACCAAATAAATAATAAAAACAGACAATTCTACTTTCAATTGTGTACCCTTTCGCTCCACTTCCATTATAGAATCATCCTGACTACTATAGGATTGACTGACTTCTCATGATTAGTTGTTACTATGCTTTCAGCTATCATCAGAATCTCACCTCAATATATAAGTTGTACCTCTTTCCTCATTACTATCGACCTATTTGAACTTTAGAATTCAGAAATCCCTCATCTACTATCCCTTCCTCTTCCTACTACCTCATGATTATCCTGCTTACAAGTAACTGTTTAGCCCACCAGTAGCAGGTGCTCACGGAGAACTTACACCTCAGATGAGATACTTGACCTGCTCGTCGTACCCAAATAATTAGGCTAGTCAAAAACTCATTTTTAGGAAAAATAATGCGAATCTCACTACAATAAAACGCATAATATCAAGGTTGTTCAATGCCTGATAATATGCGTTTTTCTGATTTTAAAGACTTTTCCCAGCCTCTTTGATTATTATATTGTACAAATTAGTTAAATTAAGATTATGAAATTAAACTAATTTGAAATGATTTTAACATCTTTTATACTCTCTAAAAACACCTCTGTAATACATCATAATACCTAATACAGCAATAAATTTATGAATAATAGTATTTGATCCGAATAAAATGTTTAGGACCATAGTCGTCATTATAAAACTAATTGCAAATATAAAATAACGCTTCATTTATACCTCAACTAACTGTATCGTAGCAAAAAGCTCCAGTTCCCCCAAGAAATCCTACAACAGCTCCACCAGGTCCAAAACCAGCACCACCCAAAATAGTAGAACCAAGTGTACCAATAATACATCGTGCAGCATCTAAACCACCATTAATGATAGTTAGTTCGCTCGTATCAACTGTATCAAATTTTTCTAAAATATCAAATGTCATAATTATAATTCCTTAAAATTTTGTTTTAGCTAAAAATTATTACATGCAAAAACTTGCATATCCTACTAGCACTCCTCCAAGTGCTCCCCAAGGTCCTGCTGCAGCACCAAGACTTCCTATACCAACTACACCTTCAAAGCATGAAACTCCACCTTCAATATTGGATAGCATTACTTCATCCATTACTTCAAATTGTTCCATCATTTTTAGATTCATGACAAATACTCCTTTTTTATTTTTAATTTTTGTCTTGTTGCAACTTTGACAAGCTTAGTATATCATTGTTTTTTAAAATTTTTCACCCGAATCTTGAATTGTCATCGAAACGTCTT
>ENA-OWNK01001410-OWNK01001410.1-metagenome-genome-assembly--contig:-NODE-1410-length-10305-cov-5.196488_pt1 | contig 10305 bp, 9 predicted proteins | sample MGYA00245343_ERZ651121 | MGnify/ENA primary metagenome ERZ651121 (study PRJEB26857, sample SAMEA4031775) | metagenome | biome: human; feature: oral; material: saliva | place: Philippines | collected 2014... | reverse complement strand
CTCTTCCGATCTCATTGTGGTGATCACGACCAATTATGGTACCATCAAGGCCAAACTGTATAACGAAACGCCGAAACACCGCGACAATTTCATCAAGATTGCCAACGAAGGCTGGTACAACGGCTCGCCTTTCCACCGTGTCATCAAGGAGTTCATGATACAAGGCGGACAGAATGCCGACGGGCGTATGGATCCCGGATACAAGGTAGATGCCGAGTTCAACAGCAAGTTTTTCCACAAGAAAGGCGCTTTGTGCGCTGCCCGTCAGGGTGACAATGTGAATCCCCAAAAAGCCTCAAGCGGCTCGCAGTTCTATATTGTGCAGGGCAAGGTGTATGACGATGCCACCCTCGACATGATGGAAGAACGCACGGGTCATTCCTATTCGCTTAAACAGCACCAGACGTACAAGACCATTGGCGGCACGCCTTTCCTTGACGGCGAATACACCGTTTTCGGCGAGGTCACCGAAGGTCTTGATGTGGTGGACAAGATTGCCGCCGTTAAAACGGGCTACATGGATGTTCCCGTTGAACCTGTGACCATCACCTCGGTCAAAATCGAAAAATGATCTCCGGCGTAAGGAAGTTTGGCTATGAAAGAAAAAATCGAAAAGATACTGAATGAAGTCAGGGACTTCAACGCCAGCAGCAAGGAAGAGCTTGACAACTTCCGTATCACTTATTTGAGCAAAAAAGGCCTTGTTCCGACTTTGTTTGCCGACTTCAAGACAGTTGCCCCCGAGCTGCGCAAGGAGATAGGGATGCAGCTCAACGAGTTGAAAAATATCATCCAGCAGAAGGTCGATGAGCAGCTTCAGAAATTCGAGAGCCAGCAAGGCGGTGCTTCTGTTTTTGACATGAGCATGCCGGCTACTGCGATGCACGGCGGACGCCATCCATTGTCGATTGTCCGGCGCGACATCAACGCGATTTTCGAACAACTCGGCTTCACCATTGCCGAAGGCTCCGAGGTGGAGGATGACTTTCACGTCTTTTCGGCACTCAATTGACCTCCCGACCATCCGGCACGCGACATGCAGGACACGTTCTTCGTGGAGACGCATCCCGATGTGATTCTGCGCACGCACACCTCGAGTGTACAGAGTCGCGTGATGGAACATACCCAACCGCCGATTCGCGTGATCTGCCCGGGTCGGGTATATCGTAACGAGGCTATTTCGGCGCGTGCTCACTGCTTCTTCCACCAGGTGGAAGGCCTGTACATCGACAAGGATGTGTCGTTCACCGACCTGAAACAGGTGTTGCTTGCTTTTGCTCGCGAAATGTTCGGTGCCGACACGAAGATCCGTCTGCGTCCTTCATACTTCCCCTTCACTGAGCCTTCGGCGGAAATGGACATTTCGTGCAACATCTGCGGTGGCGAAGGCTGCGGTTTCTGCAAGCACACCGGCTGGGTGGAGATTTTGGGCTGTGGTATGGTGGATCCTGCTGTGCTTGAGGCGAACGGCATCGATTCGAAGGTGTACAAAGGTTATGCCTTCGGTATGGGTGTGGAACGCATCACGAACTTGAAATACCAGGTGAACGACTTGCGTCTCTTCTCCGAAAACGATGTGCGCTTCTTGAACCAATTTATGGCGGCACACTGAACCATGAGGGCTTGGTGACTGTCACGCGGACGCCCGACGCGACTGCATTGCCTGTTCGTGCTGCGTCTCTTGCGACATCTGCCGACCTTACCGCAAATACTACACCTCCCCGAGCATCCTGTGTGGTGCTCGGGGAGGCCTTTTTATGCGCTGTGAAGAATGTTTCTCTGCGTTGTTGAGCCACCCCGCTTGTTCCCCTCCGAAGCACGTAGCGAGCGCATGAAAAACGGCACCCATCCGCGTGTTGCGGTGAGTGCCGTGATGCTGTGTGGTGAGTGTCGGATTATTGGTTCTCTCGTTCTTCTTTCATATCGATCTCTTGTCCTTCTGCGTCGATGAATTTATATTCCAGGAAAGCGAGACTCTGATCGGGGATGACCCGAATGCCCCATCCGTAATGGAACTGCCAACGGCGGTGCAAGGAGATGAAGCCTTGGTTGATGTAGGCCGCCACGAAGGGATGGACGTGCAAGCGGAACTTGCGGATGCCGAGCTCTTCGCTGACGATGCGGATCTTGCTTTCCAACGCATCGGTGAAGAGATAGGAGGACTTGATCTTTCCGGTGCCTCCGCAAGACGGGCATTCCTCTTCTACCTTGACATCCATGGCCGGACGAACACGCTGGCGGGTGATCTGCATCAGTCCAAACTTGGAAAGGGGCAGAATGTTGTGGCGCGCACGGTCTTTCTTCATGTTTTCGACCATTCGCTCGTAGAGCTTCTGGCGATTCTCGGGTTGGGCCATGTCGATGAAATCGACTACGATGATGCCGCCCATGTCGCGCAAACGCAATTGGCGCGCTAATTCGTCGGCGGCACCGAGATTCACGTCCAGGGCATTCACTTCTTGCCCTTCGGGGCTTTTGCTGCGGTTGCCGGAGTTGATGTCGACCACGTGAAGGGCTTCGGTGTGCTCAATGATGAGATAGGCCCCGTGCTTGTAAGTGACGGTGCGTCCGAGGGAGGACTTGATCTGGCGGGTGACCGAGAAATTGTCGAAAATGGGGACATTGCCTTTGTAGAACTTGACGATGTCTTTCGATTCTGGGGCAATGAGCGTGACGTAGTCGCGCACTTCTTCGTAGACTTTCCGGTCGTTGATGTGGATGCTTTCAAACGAGGGATTGAAGAGGTCGCGAAGCAGTCCAACGGTGCGGCTGGTCTCTTCGTAAACGAGCGTCGCCTTGTCGGCAGGGTTGCTGTTTTGAATCTTGGCCACGGCAGCATCCCAACGCGAGAGGAGGATGCGCAATTCTTGGTCGAGCTCTGCCACTCGCCGCCCTTCGGCTACGGTGCGAATGATGACACCGAAACCTTTGGGCTTGATGCTGTGCATGAGCTGCTTGAGACGTGCTCGCTCGGCATCGCTTTTGATTTTAGTGGAGACGCTGACCTTGTCGGTGAAGGGGATGAGGACGAGATAACGACCCGCAAAGGAGATTTCGCAGGTCACGCGAGGTCCTTTGGTGGAAATGGGTTCCTTGACGATCTGCACCAACACTTCTTGGCCGACCTTGACGGTGTTTTGAATGTGCCCGTCTTTTTCGGTGTTGGGCTGGCGCGGTACTTTGTGAAGGGGAAGGGGTTTGCGTTTCCCGTTCTTGAGCAGGTCAAGGTAATGCTCAAACTGTCTGTAGCGCACGCCTAAATCGAGATAATGCAGAAAGGCGTCGCGTTCGTATCCGACATTCACGAAGCAAGCGTTGAGTCCGGGCATGATTTTCCGGATCTTCGCCAAGTAGATGTTGCCCACAGAATACTGCTCCGAACGACCTTCTTGCTGAAATTCCACGAGACGCTTGTCTTCCAGCAGGGCGATGGAGATGTCTTTCTTTTGGACATCGACGATAACTTCGCTTGTCATGAGGTGGTTTGATAACGTTCGAGCCGCTTACGGCTCTTTCCCGCTCGGCTCTTCGTCGACGAAGAAGGGATCGGGAAGGAAATAGACAGAAATAGAAAAGTTAAAAGCCGAGGAAGCCACTCGAGAGTGGCTGTGCTAGACTTTTAACTTTCCGTACCGTCAGCAGTGAGCCGACGAGCGACTTACTTGCTCTTGTGACGGTTCTTGCGCAGACGCTTTTTGCGCTTGTGCGTGGACATCTTATGTCTCTTCTTTTTCTTTCCGTTAGGCATGGTGTGATGTTTTTAGAGTTGAAAAATATAGGGTGATCCGTCGAATCTGTCGTTTCTCTTGCAGCTCCTCACGGAGGAGAAAAGGGGACAGTGCGAACGGATGGCTTAGCTGAGCGATTACTTGATCTGGTCGGTGAACGTCTTCGCGGGCTTGAACGCGGGGATGTTGTGCTCGGGAATGATGATCGTCGTATTCTTCGATATGTTACGCGCCGTCTTCTGCGCGCGCTTCTTCAGAATGAAACTGCCGAAACCTCGCAGATAGACATTTTCCTCCCGTGCAAGCGACTCTTTGACAGACTCCATGAATGCTTCCACAGAAGCAAGAACCGTGGCATTGTCAATGCCAGTCTTCTTTGCAATCTCCCTTACAATATCTGCTTTGGTCATTTTGATCTAGTTTTGGATGAATAGAGGGCTATTTGAAATTGAGTGCAAAGGTATTATTTTCAATTGATTGTAGCAAGAAAGCGACCTATTTTTTGCGCTTTTGTGGGGAAAAACCGCCCTTTCGCCTGTTGACAACAAGCATTGACCACAACTTTCTGCGTTGTAGTCAGATAGGCGCTCTTCTACTCGGAAGGCGTTTATTGAACGATGTGTCGGCGCGAACTGGCCTTGCGCAAGATGCGAGTACCGATGTGTGGAAGGGAGAAAAATCAGCAGGGAATTTTGGCGACGCGCTGACAGTGTCTTCCTCCTTCGAAATCGGTGGAGAGGAAGGCGTCGAGAATTGCTGTCGCTTCTTTCTCATCGACAAAACGACCGGGCATGACCAGGACGTTGGCGTTGTTGTGTTGACGAGACAAGGCGGCAATTTCGGGCATCCAACACAAGGCGGCGCGAACGTGCGCATGCTTGTTAAGCGTCATGGAGATGCCTTCGCCGCTGCCACAAATGGCAATGCCGCGTTCGCACTCTTCACCGTCGATGGCGCGGCCGAGCGCATGACCGAAATCGGGATAATCACAGGAGTCGGACGAATGAGTTCCAAAATCGACGTACGGGATGCCGCACTCGTCTAAATAGCGACACACAAAACTTTTGAGTTCAAAGCCGGCATGATCGGAGGCTAGCCCTATGGGTTTCATTATCTATTCTATTATTGTGCAATTTGGTTGGAAAAGTAGGGAGTGTACAAGCGCTGTCAGGACAAAATAGGCGCCTCATCGGTACACCCAATGTGTCTCTATGTCTTGCTGCGTGAACACTCCCTTGCTTGTTTTCCGGCAGTCTTAACGACCGAGATATTGTTTGATTTCGCTGTAAACGGCTTCGGGGGTGAATCCGAATTTCTCGTCGAGCACTTTGAAAGGTGCGCTGTGGCCGAAGTGGTTGAGTCCGAAAATTCGTCCGGTATCTCCGGCCAGTCCTTCGAAGACAACCGGCAAACCGGCAGTGAGGAAGAATTTCTTTGCGTTACACGGGATTACGCTCTCGCGATAGGCTTCGTCTTGTGCACGGAACAGTTGTTCGGACGGGCAACTCACCACGCGCGATGTGATTCCATCGGTTGTGAGCAGTTGGCGAGCGGCCACCAACGTAGACACTTCCGATCCGCTGGCCACGAGTACGACTTCGGGTTGCGCATCGCTCACCACGGTGTAAGCTCCGCGTTCAGCTCCGCTGTAATCCGTTCCTTCGGGAAGGTTGGCTACGTTTTGGCGGCTGAAGATGAGTGCGGTCGGCGTGTCCATGTTTTCCATTGCCATTTTCCAGCAAACGGTCGTCTCATTGACGTCAGCAGGACGCAGCACGCGCACGGAGTCGCGACCGGAATGGTTCTGCAACTTTTCCATCAGGCGAATCTGCGCTTCCTGTTCCACCGGTTCGTGCGTGGGACCGTCTTCGCCGACGCGGAAAGCATCGTGACTCCACACGAATTTCACGGGGAGTTCCATCAGCGCCGCCATGCGAATCGCCGGTTTCATGTAGTCGGAGAATACAAAGAACGTGCCCATTGCAGTCAGCATGCCGCCGTGGAGCGCAATACCGATGCAAACACAAGCCATGGTGAGTTCGCTCACACCGGCTTGGAGGAAACCGCCGGAGAAATCGCCGCGGCGAATCACCGTCGTGTGCTTCAGGAACCCATCCGTTTTGTCTGAGTTACAAAGATCGGCCGAAGAAACGATCATATTCTTCACGTGCGCAGAAAGCATCGACAGACACGCCGACGAAGCGTTGCGCGTGGGAGCACCCGCCTTCTGTTGGATATCATTCCAGGGCAGTTCGGGCAAACGACCGGCAAACCAATCTGCCATTTCTGCGGCCTTTTCCGGTTGCGCCACCGCCCAAGCCTTTTCCTCGGCGCGGCGTTCGGCGACGATCTTTTTGAGTTCCTCGGCACGCTGCGCGTAGAGTTTCTCCACTTCCGGACGGATCACAAACGGATCCTCGGGATCGGCATCGAGATGGCGCACCGTGTTGAGATAAGCGTCTCCGCCCAACGGCGCACCGTGCGTTCCGCAATCGCGTTCGTAGCTGGTATTGTCGGCGCGGCGGCATCCCTTTCCCATCACCGTGTGCCCGATGATCAGCGTGGGGCGTGCTGTCTCGGCATTCGCCGTGCGAAGAGCTGCGCGGATCTGTTCCGGATCATTGCCGTCGATCTCGAGCACGTTCCAATTCCACGCGCGGTATTTCATGGCCGTATCCTCCGAAATCACATCAGCCGTTTCCGTGGAGAGTTGAATTTCGTTGGCGTCGAAGAACATGATCAGGTTGTCCAGTCCGAGATGTCCCGCCAAGCGTCCGGCACCTTGTGAGATCTCTTCCTGCACGCCACCGTCGGAAATGTAAGCGTAGATTTTTTCTTTCTTGAATCCCGGATTACCGGTGCGCGCATAGAGCGCTTTGGCGGCAATGGCGGCACCCACGGCGTAGGTATGTCCCTGTCCGAGCGGTCCGCTGGTGTTTTCCACTCCGCGTTCGAAGTTCTTCTCCGGGTGTCCCGGCGTCACGGAGCCCCACTGACGGAACGTTTTCAGTTCGTCGAGGGTGAAACGTCCGATCAGTGCCAACTGTGCATAGAGCATTGGCGACATGTGACCCGGATCGAGGAAGAAACGGTCGCGGCACTCCCAAGTGGGCTGCGCCGGGTCGTAAGTAAGAAATTCGCTATAAAGGACGTTGATGAAATCGGCGCCCCCCATGGCGCCTCCGGGGTGTCCTGACTTGGCGCGTTCTACCATACTGACGGCGAGCACTCGAATGTTGTCGGCCGCAAGATTGAGGAGTGAAGTGGGATTTTCCATGAATAAGTTGAACGGAAGTAATTCGGCTTATGCGTTTTGAGCTGTTTGGATGAAGGAAAGACCACGCGCACACGTCCGATGTCGGAATCGACTCGCGAAACACGAAATCTCCCCAAGGCAAAAGTACGTTTTTTCGAGCGCTTTCCCAAATATTACAGGCATTTTGTCATGGCAAGTTTCGATTTATCGCCCATTTCCAAGACAATCTGAAATATATACCAACAGATTGCGCATTCTGAACTAACAAAAGCGAGGAACTTCTCCCGCTTCCGCGCGGCCTCTTCTAACCTTCTGCACAACAAGTCCCCTTTCCAACGCGGCGGTTGGGAAGGGGACTTGTAAAAGGAATATATAATGTATAATGAGGCCGAGATGCCCTTCTTTGAGAAGTCATCAACTGCCAACAGAAGTCGTCTTACTTCAGAATTTCGAGTTTGCGGAACACGCCAACGAGTGCTGCCACGGCACGATCCACTTGTTCGTGCGTGTGCGTTGCCATCAGGGCGATGCGCACCAGCGTGTCGGTGGGATGACAAGCGGGGGGCACCACAGGATTGATGAACACACCTGCTTCGAAAGCCATGGCCGTTGCCGCAAAGGTCTTTTCCAAGTCGCGCACATAGAGCGGAATGATCGGGCTCTGCGTGTCGCCGATTTCGAAACCTTCTTCTTTGAAACGTTTCAGCGCATAGTTGGTCACTTCCCAAAGCGCTTCGAGACGCTCCGGCTCCTGCTGGAGGATGTGGAGGGCTTCGAGTGCACAAGCCGTCGCCGCGGGGGTATTCGACGCCGAGAAGATATACGTGCGCGCCGTGTGACGCAGATAGTCGATAATGGTGTGATCGGCCGCAATGAAACCACCGATCGAAGCCAAACTCTTGGAGAAGGTGCCCATAATGAGATCCACCTCGTCGGTCAAGCCGAAGTGGTCACAAACACCCCGTCCCTGACGTCCGAAGACGCCCACGCCGTGGGCCTCGTCCACCATGACCGTCGCTCCGTACTTCTTCTTGAGCGCGATGATTTCGGGCAGCGGCGCCAAATCACCTTCCATCGAGAACACACCGTCCACAATGATCAGTTTCACGGCGTCGGGTTCGCACTTCTGCAACTTGTTTTCCAAGTCGGCCATGTCGTTGTGCTTGTAGCGCAATTGCTTTGCCATCGACAGGCGGCGGCCGTCCACGATCGAAGCGTGGTCGCGGTCGTCACAGAGGATGTAGTCGTGCGGTCCCACAAGCGCAGGAATCACGCCGCTGTTCACCGTGAATCCGGTCGAGAAACAGAGCGATTCGTCTTTTCCGACGAACTCCGCGAGTTCTTTTTCGAGCTGTACGTGCAGATCCAGCGTTCCGTTGAGGAAACGACTGCCGGCACAACCCGATCCATATCGGCGCATGGCGGCCACACCGGCCTCAATCACGCGTTCGTCGCCCGTCAAACCGGTGTAGGCATTCGAACCGAGCATGATCACGTGGTGACCGTCCATTTCAACTTCGGTGCCTTGCTTGCCTTCGATTTCTCGGAAATAAGGATACAAACCCTGCTCTCTCACTTGCTGAGGCAGGTTATACTTGGAAAGGCGTTTGTGAAGAATATCCATGTGTAAGTTTGAACAGAGACTCGCCTCGCCCGCGCGACCTCACGGCCACTCGTCGCCCGATATAGCGGACGAAACGGGGGCTAAATCCCATTTTCTTATTTGTTTAGGCCGCAAAGTTACACATTTATCCCATTCAGTGTGCAATGATTCAATAGAAATTTGCGTTTCGCGCGTTTTTGGGGTGCAAAAAAGCCCCAAGCACAAAGATTCCACTATATTTGCACCACTATTATATCAGTTATTTCATGCCCTGCTTATGCAAAGCATCCTCTTCATCGTCAATCCCATCTCGGGCAGCGGGCGCAAAGACGCCGCGCTGAAAGCTGTGGAACGCTATCTCGACCGAGATCGCTTCACCGCTGAGATTCGTAACACCGAATATGCCGGCCACGGTGCAGAGATTGCCCGTGAAGCGGCGGCACGTGGCGTCGACATCGTGGTGGCGGTGGGAGGCGACGGCACGGTCAACGAGATTGCCGGTTCGCTCGTCGACACCGAAACGGCGCTCGCCATCATTCCCTGCGGCAGCGGCAATGGTTTGGCGCGTCATCTCCAGATCCCCATGGATCCCGTCGCCGCGGTGAAAGTGATCAACACAGCCGCGATCGTTCGTCTCGACCACGGCACCATCAACGGCCGACCTTTCTTTTGCACTTGCGGAGTGGGCTTCGACGCCTTCATCAGCATGAAATTTGCCGAAGCGGGACGCCGCGGTCCTGCCACATACGTAGAAAAGACACTCACCGACGGTCTGCGCTACAAGGCCGAAACCTATCGACTCACTCTCGGCGACGAAGAGGGCAACTGCCATGCCGTCGACGCCTTTCTCATCGCCTGTGCCAATGCCTCGCAGTATGGCAACAATGCCTACATCGCTCCGCACGCCTCCATGCGCGACGGGCTGCTCGATGTCACGGTGCTCGAACCTTTCAACCTCATCGAGGCACCGATTGTGGCCATGCAACTTTTCAGCAAGAGCCTGCCCAAGAACTCGCATGTGAAGTGCTATCGCACCAACCGGCTGCGCATCGAACGCTCGGCGCCGGGCCCCGCTCACTGCGACGGCGAGCCGTTCAACACCGACGCCACGATCGACATTCGTCTCCTCCCGCAGTCGTTCAACGCCGTGGTCAACGAGAAGGCCCTCCTCCCCGAAGCCGGTAGCAAACAGGCGCCCACCCTGCTCCAGTTCTTTCTCGAGCCCTTCAACCCGCTAAGCCTTCCCGCGTGGCGCGAGCGCACCACCACCCTCTTCGACATCATTCGCCGCAAATCCTGACTCATGAATCGGATTTCGCCCTTCCGCCTCCTCGCCCTGCTGCTCTGCCTCACGGTGGTGCACGGCCGTCTGTGCGCAAGCCCTTGTGCAGACGAGCCCTACGGCCGATCAGACGACAGCGCCGCTCTTCATTATTTCGGCGAAACGCTCGTCACCGTGGGCGGCGGCTCTCACTCGCCCTTCTGGCTCGGGGCCAACCGCGACGGCCGTGGGGCAGTCGACGGCCACGGGGCGCAGTTGCACATTGGCCTTTCGCGCCCCACGGCAGCGGCCTATGCCGACTTCCGCCCGCGCTGGGGGTTCACGGTCGAAGCCGCCGTGGGCTCCTCGCTTCTCGCGCGCTTCACTCCCTCGGCCGCCTTTGCCGAAACTGTCATCGGCCGATCGCATCTCTCGCTCGGGCTCCGTCCACACGCCA
>ENA-OWNK01001407-OWNK01001407.1-metagenome-genome-assembly--contig:-NODE-1407-length-10321-cov-8.353594_pt1 | contig 10321 bp, 10 predicted proteins | sample MGYA00245343_ERZ651121 | MGnify/ENA primary metagenome ERZ651121 (study PRJEB26857, sample SAMEA4031775) | metagenome | biome: human; feature: oral; material: saliva | place: Philippines | collected 2014... | reverse complement strand
TCCGCAAGTGATTAGTTAGACCCCTTTGAGGCCTTCGTTGGAAGCGGGTATTAGTATTATCATATTTTTTAAAAATATAATTGTTTTAAGTTTATGTAAACGATAAAAAAGGTTAGTTTAATTACTTTATTTTCAGTAAGAAAATATGATATAATCAAAATCAAATAATAAAGTTATTTTAATAAGTCAGAAGAGGAGGGATTTTATGATTTCAACATCATTAAAATTCGTGGGTAATACACCCATATATCAACTAGATAACACAAATATTTTTGTGAAATTAGAGAAATATAACTTAGGAGGAAGTGTAAAAGACAGAGCTGTACTAGGTATGTTAGAAGAAGCTATGTCTCAAGGTGCTATTAATAAAGATACTATTATAGTAGAACCGACTAGTGGAAATACTGGTATAGCTGTGGCTATTTTAGCTTCAGTTTTAGGCTTAAAAGCTGTTATAATCATGCCTGAGAGTATGAGTATTGAAAGACGTAATATTATCAAAGCGTATGGAGCACAACTAATTTTAACTCCTAAAGAATTAGGTATTAAAGGTTCAATCGAAAAAGCTGCAGAAATTCGAGAAAAATACAGCAATGCAATTTCTTTAAGTCAATTTGATAATCCTGCTAACCCAGCGTATCACCACAAAACAACAGGAAGTGAAATTTTAGAACAAGTTCCAAATATTGATGTCTTTGTTGCAGGTGTTGGTACTGGAGGAACATTTACTGGAGTAGCAAGATATCTGAAAGAACAAAAACCAGAAGTTGTAGCAATCGCTGTAGAGCCAGCAGAATCACCAGCTATAAGCGAAGGACGTGGAGGAGCACACAAAATCCAAGGAATCGGGACAGGATTTATTCCAGAAAACTTCCGAAAAGAGTACATGGATGATGTATACACTGTTACAAGTGAAGAAGCAATCGAAGAAACTAAAAACTTCTTACGCTCTACAGGTATAGGTATAGGTATTTCTTCAGGTGCAGCAATAGTTGGAGCTAAGAAAGCTGCTGAGAAATATCCAGGCAAAAATATTGTAACAATCTTACCAGATGGAGTAGATAAGTATTTATCAGTACTTGATTTCGAGGATGTTACACACGTAGAAGTGTAATGGGTTATTTTGAAAATTTAAATTATAATTTGAATCGAGTTTTGAAAGATGATCCTGCAGCTGAGTCTAAACTTATGATATATCTTACATATCCTCATATAAAAGCTCTTAATTATCATTTCTTTGCACATAAGTTATATAAAAAGGGCTGGCATACAACTGCTCGTTTAATATCGAAAAGAGCGCGTCGAAAGACAGGTATAGAAATACATCCAGGAGCAAAAATAGGCAAAGGTTTATTTATTGATCATGGTATGGGTGTAGTGATAGGAGAAACAGCAGTAATAGGTGATAATGTAACAATGTATCATGGTACAACGTTAGGTGGAACAACATTGGATCCAATTAAAAGGCATCCAACGATAGGTGATAATGTTATGATAGGTGCTGGAGCAAAAGTTTTAGGAAATATTACAATTGGTAAAAATTCTAAAATTGGTGCAAATGCAGTTGTTAAGCATAGTATACCTGAGGGAACAATCGTTTATGAAGCGAGACCAGTTGTAAAGTATCTAGAATCTGAGCAAACTAAGATTTAAAATAAAAAAACAATAGAAGTATCTGCAGTTGCTTACTTTTAAAATATAAGAACCCAATAATTAAATATTTAATAATGGAAGAATAAAGGAGCTATCTAATTAATTGATTTCTTAAAAATCGTAATTTTAGATATTAGCTCCTTTATTTTTTATATTTATGTTATAATAATGTTGAGAACGTATTAATAGTTAAAATGAATTTTTATTAGGGAGGTGAAATTGATGTCTACGATAAAAAATTTAATTTTTGATTTAGATAATACTTTATATGATTTTAGTACTATTTGGAAAGAATCTAACAAACTGGTATATAAATATTTAAAATATGACAAAATTGCAAGTTATGAAGAGTTTTTCAGACACTACAAAGCTATCAACAATATGCTGGTTGATGAGGTTTTAAAGGGAAATATGAAGCTAAGAGAAATCAGGAATAAACGATTAAAGCTAACCTTGGAGAAATTTGGAATTATTCTTACTGAAGAAGATTGTAATACGTATTATGAGAAACAGTTTGATTTTATAATAGAGTCAATAAAACCTAATGAAGAAGTAAATTTATGGCTAAGTCGTTTATGTAAAAAATATAAAATGATATTATTAACAAATGGGAAATCTTGCGAACAAAGGGAGAAGTTAGCTAAGTTAGGTTTAGAAAATTTGTTCGAACTATATATTTCGGGTGAAACCCATATTAGTAAACCTAAAGCAGAAGCATTTATTAATGTTTTAGAGAAGGAAAACATAGTGGCTAGTGAGACTATGATGATTGGCGATTCTCTATATTATGATATAAATCCAGCGAATAAACTAGGAATGAAAACTTGTTTAGTAGAGAGAAAATGGCATTTTGATGATAAGTTAGAAAATTACACTGGTTATAAAGTAAAAAATATTATCCAGTTTTTTACAGAGTTAGAAACTAATAAACTGTAAAAATATTATTATTTTTCTGAATATAACGAAAGTATAAAAAAAATAAGGTGTATAATAAAGGCTATAATTACTAGTGAATTATGGCCTTTATTATATTTTTATGTAAATTAAAATACAAAGTAAAAAGTAAAATAATTATTTGTTATCTTGGGAAGTGCTGTTGATTGAATTTATTGAATTTGTTATACTATTTATGAAAACTATTACAAAGGAGATAAATTTATGAAAAAGAATAAATTATTAGTTGTCAGTATGGCTGCTGTATTATCTTTATCATTAGCAGGGTGTTCTTCAGCTTCAAATAGTACTTCGACCAGCAGTAATGGAACTGTTGCAGTAAAAGAGCTTAAAGGGGAGGAACTGAATAAAATAGAAAAAGATGATAAAGAAAAAGAAAAATATCTTGTTATCGATGTAAGGGATGCTAATGAATATAAAGAAGGGCATGTAAAACACGCTATTAATATCCCATTGGCAGATATTGAAAAACATGCGGAGCATTTAAGTGCATGGAAAGATAAAGAAGTGGTAACAATATGCAATACTGGTAAGAAAAGTAAAGAGGCTGCCGATAAACTTGTAAAAGCAGGATTTAAAAAAGTTTCTAATGCTCAAGGTGTGAAAGACTATAAAGACTATGAAATAGTTAAATTCACTACTTTACTTGCTCATGAATTCCAAGCAGCAATTGATAAAAAAGAGGGGACATTTATCGATGTTCGTGAAGCAAAAGACTATGAAAAAGGGCATGTAGCTGGAGCTAAAAATATCGACGTTAAGAATATTGATAAAGACTTAGCAGCATTATTACCAACTGATAAAAATGCACCAGTTTACACTTACTGCTATAGCGGTAATCGTTCATCTAAAGCTGCCCAAAAAGCAGTAGAACTAGGATATACAAATGTATACAATGCTTTTGATGGTGCTAAAGAACACGAATACAAATTTTAAGAAAATATTATAAAAAATGAGTAAAATATAATATAATTTATTAGAAAAAAAACTATTTTTAAGTTATACTAATAAGAGACGGGACCATACCTAAATGTATTAAATATTTAAGTACCACCTTGTCTCTTATTAAATAAGGAGAGGATGAAAAATAAATGAAATATAATAAATTTTTAGCTGTAAGTATGTCAGCAGTGTTATCATTAACTTTAGTAGGATGTTCGACTACTTCATCTGCAAAAGAATTAAAAGGTGAGGAGTTAAACAAAATTCAAAAAGATGATAAAGAAAAAGAAAACTATCTTGTTATAGATATTAGAGATGAAGCGGCTTATAAAGAAGGTCACCTTAAGCACGCCATCAACATTCCATTATCAAAAATAGATAAGAGTATTGAAGAAATTCGTAAATGGAGAGAGAAAAAAGTTGTTGTTTATAGTGATAAATCTGATAAAACTAAAGATGCTATAGATAAACTTACAAAACAAGGATTTAAAGATGTATCTGGAGCTCAAAATGTAAAAGATTATAACTATGATCTTGTAAAATATACATCATTAAGTGGAAGTAAATTCCAAGATGCTCTATTAAATACAGCATCAAATAATGTATTTTTAGATGTAAGAGATAAAGCTGAATTTGAAAAAGGACACGGAGCAGGTGCTAAAAATATCGATGTAAATAAATTAGATAATTTACAATCTGTATTACCAGAAAATAAAGAAGTTCCTGTATATGTTTATAGTTCTACTGGGAATAGTTCGTCAGTAGTAGCTCAAAAATTAATTGACTTAGGATATAAAAATGTCTTTAATGCAATTGACGGAACTAAAGAATTTAGTTATAAATTTGAAATTGCTGACTGTTGTAAAGATCCAAGTGATGCAGTAAAAGGTTCAGAGAAACATGAAGGACACGAAGGACACAATCATTCTGCAGAGAAGAAAGAAGACCATTCTGGACATGATCATTCTGCAGAGAAGAAAGATGACCATTCTGGACACAAACATTAATATATAAAGTAAAAGGGTGACTCAAAATAGTAATTTCAATTAGAAATTTTGTAGTTGAGTTCCCCTTTTTTGTATAGGTGCTGACCCAAAAGTTCTAAATTTTTAAAAAGTGTATGTTATAACTCATAGAGTAGGGGGTTATTGATATCTAAATTCGCTTTATAAAAGCTGTTTATATATTTAATTAACTATTGTGGGAAGCTACTCGACAAAATCTTGTTTATTAGAAATCACGATTTTTGAGTCACTCCCTTAAATATTTTTTATATAAAAGGAAAATTTCAGAAATGAAAAATAGAATAATATTTTTTACAAGAGTACCGAAGATAGGTACAACAAAAACAAGGTTGTATGATTTTGTATCTCCGGATACTGCTGTGGAAATACAAAAGAAATTAATGAAAAAAAATTATAATATTTTAAAAGAATGTGGAGAAGAGATAGCAGTCTATCATGATGGTCAAAGTATTGATGATAAAGTGATGGAGAATATTTTAGAATATAGAGAATTTTCTTATCAAGTAGGTGAAACACTTGGTGATAAAATGTATAACTCAATTGAAGAAGAGCTAAAATTTAGTGATAAGGTGATTTTATTAGGTTCAGATATCTATAATCTTCAAGAAAATATGATTCATACTGCTTTTCAAAAATTAGATGAGTATGATATTGTTATAAATCCAAGTATAGACGGAGGATATTTCTTAATTGGTATGAAGAAAGCTATTAAAGAAGTATTTGATCTTCCAAGTTACGGTGATAATAGTGTTTTAGAGAATTTACTTACTGTATGTAATGAACAAAAGTTAAGCTATTATTTGGGAGAAGCTGGCTTAGATATCGATACTAAAGAAGACCTTTTATTAGCAGAAACAGGCTATGAGAATATTGAGTTACTAGGTGCAGGAGAATATAATATTAACTTTGTCTTTGATGATGAGGATTTGAAAAAAGTTCTTAGAATAAATATGAAGAGCCAGATGAATCTTGAAAATCAAATAGAGTATGAATATGAGACTCTACAATTGTTGAAAGATAGTGGAGTTACACCAAAACCTTATGAACTAGTCACAGAAACAAGTTTACTGCCATATAAATATTTAACGATGGAATTCTTAAAAGGAAGACCACTTAATTACAGAACAGATATGCATATTGCAGCTTATTTATTAAGTAAGGTTCATAATACACCATATGGAGACAATAACTTAATCAATGCAGCCAATCCATTCCAACTCATGTTTGATGAATGTAAACAAATGGCAGGTGAGTATTTAGCTTGGGATAAAGCTGATGAAAAAGTTAGTTCTTATATTAATAGATTCTTAGAAAAGTGTCTGACACTTATACCTGAAAAGTATAGTATACTCAATCCATGTATTATAAATACAGAACTAAATTCAGGAAATTTCTTAATAGGTGAAGGAAAAGAGGACAGCTATGTTATTGATTGGGAGAAGGCATTAATAGGAGAATGTGAACAAGATTTAGCCCATTTTCTAGCACCGACTACAACATTTTGGAAGACAGATATTATTTTATCTAAAGTGGAAATTGATGAGTTTTTAGAAACATATGGGAATTATAGAAATTTCGATAGAAAGAGATTCGAGAGGTATTTAATATTTAATTGTCTAAGAGGAGTTACTTGGTGTAGTATGGCATTTAGACAGTATAGTGAAAATGATAAAATGCTGATGGATGACACTACATTTAAAAAAATAGCGTCATATATTGAATTAGAATTTTTAGAAAAAGTATCAGTGTACTTTAAATAGGAGGAGAGTAATGACTGAGTTTATTCAGAGTTTTGGTGTCTTAGCACCGATAATTTATGTATTAATGTTTATGTTCTTACCGGTATTTTTCTTTCCAGTTCCGATACTTGCTGTTGCTGGAGGAGTAGCGTTTGGTTTTGTTGAGGGAAGTTTACTAACTTTCGTTGGAGCTTCATTAAATTGTTATATTATGTTTGTAATTTCTCGTCGTTTTGGGCGTGAATGGGTAAAAAACTACCTTAAGAAAAAAATGACACCGAAGCAACACGATAGAATCTTTAATGTTAGTGATGAAAAGTTGATGATGAGTCTAGTAATTTTGAGACTTATTCCTTTAGTGCCATATAATATGATAAACTACGGATATGGTTTAACTAATATAAGTTTAACAAAATATATGATAGCGAGTGTACTTGGAATAATTCCAGGAACAGTAGTGTTTTTAAACTTCGGAGCTACTAGTACAAATGTCTTTAGTAAAGAATTTTTAATTGCTTCATTATTAGTAATTTTATTAACTGTAGGTTCTATCTATTTATCTAAGTTAGTAGAAAAAAGAGAACAGCAAAAGAAAGCAGAAAATAACTAAAAATAAAACTCTCAAGATTTCTAGAATTCTTGAGAGTTATTTTTTTTATACATGAATTATTTCAACTTCTCCAAATGTTACCGAACCATTTAGGATAATTTTAACATCTTTACCGATGCTGTGAGTATGTTTTTGAACTTTTCCAAGGAAGTTATTTGTATTATTCTCGATTGCCCATTCTTTTGGAACATACACTTTTAGATTACCAAAAGAAATAGAAACATTAAGGTCAAAGTTCTTAATAGGATAAGTATCTAATTTCTCAAAATAGATAGTAGTAGTTCCAAATGTTGTAGAAGCAGAGAATGAATCAGATTTAGTTATGTCTACATACTGAACATTTTCTCCGAATGTTACATCAGAAAAATCATTACCATTTTTTATTTTTTGATGTTTTTTTACTTTGTAAAAACTTTTAAATTCTCTATATTTGTATTTTCTAGGGACAAACATAGAAATGCCTAGACTAAGGAAAACTGCAACAAAGAATATTTTTCCACCTGATATATCAGCAAAGTGATAATTTTTATTGTATACATAGAATAATAATGCTAGAGGAAAGATAGTTCCAAATGAATCAAAATCCATTAAGCCACGAATAGCGAAAAATCCTAGTACAATAGTACATATAGTGAGGAAGATTGATCCGTTTGGGAAAATACTAAATCCATCAAGTAAAGTAGTTACCGCAAGGATTATAAAAAATAATCCAATAAAACTTCTTCTCATTTATTTTTACCTCATTTCTTTTAATTTATCTTTTAATATTTTGTAGTAATGTCTTGAAATATGAACCTGCTTCTTTGAATTAGAAAAAGAAGCGGTACTTGAACCAGAAAAAGATTTTTCTAGCGAATATATTGCTTTTGTATTTATAATTGAACTCTTAGAAATTCGACAATAGTAAAAAGGAATAAGTTGCTCTAATTCGTATAATTTGAATTTAACTTCGAAAAATTCATCTATAGTGTGAGCATAGACTTTATTATCATCGGTTTCAAAAAATAAAATAGATTCTAGGGGAATGAAATATTCAGAATCACCTTTATAGAAAACTATTTTTTGCGAATTTACTATAGCTTTTTCAACTAATTCTTTAATTAAGATGACATCACTATTTAAGTCTGGGGTCTTAATAACCAGTTCAATTTCTTTAAGATTTGAGTCTAGTTCGATATTAATTTTCATATTGTCTCCTTTCTAAATGTTTATAGTTATATTATATATTATTTCAGTTTAAAAATTAACAGCTTTTAGTTAAGTGGTAAAAAATAGGAGGCAAGTGGTTAATAATTTGATTGTTTCTTTTGGATGTTAGATAAAAGTTAAATTATAACAGGAAAAGAAAGTGTTCTGGATGCGTTAATATGTTGTCTTGATTTTTTATTATAATTATTGTATAATATAAGCATACATGGGAGTGGATGAGTTCTGGTGTGCTCTCTAGTCTTCAAAACTAGTATGAGGGGTTAAGAGCCTCTTGGGTGGGTTCGATTCCCACACATTCCCGCCAGTTTTTTTATTTTTTGAACATAGTAATGCCATCATGGGTTTTATCCATGATGGCATCTTTTTTATTTATTTATGATTAATAAAAGTATTAATAGTATTGAGAAAAGCACTATAATAAAGAAACTTTTGATTTTATCGATAGTGTATTTATTATAATGTGTTCGAACTTTGAAGTCTTCATAAGCATGGATTGTCATTGCCTCGGATATTTGAGGTTGCCAAGTTAATGCGATAAATATGGCTTTAGCATAGTAATAAGGTGACCAAAACGGTAAAAATATACCACGAAGACGACTAGATTTTGTAATCATTTGAGTTTCATATTGTATTCTTGGCAATGCTTGAATTACTACTAAGAGTCCGTAGACGATATTTGAAGAAAGTCCATGTTGTTCGAAATATTTTAGTAATTCTACAAGTGAAATATATGTTGCCAAGATTAACCCTAAGGCTGCGAAGCTATATGTCCTAGTGAAAATTAAAAGAGCATATTTATAATTAGAACTATGAACAATGATAGCCCAAGCAGAACCTATAGCGGGTAGGAGAGGTAGAAAAATAAAAATTAGTAGTTTATTCCAATATTTAGATAAAAAGAGTAAAAATATTGTTGTAGCGATTATAATAATATTTGGTAATAGTAGTTTACTAAAAGAAATCCAGATAGTTAGTAACATTATAATAAGAGTAAGAGTAGGACTAATTATTTTCTTTTTCATAACAATCCTCCTTTATATAATGTAGCGTATTATTTGAAATTTCAATATGATAATCGCTCCTATTATTTAGTGGCTCTAATCTATGACTGACAATAATAAATGATTGTCCAGCAAGTCTTTTATTTTCTTCAATCCACTCCATTATAAATGAGCATGCTCTTTCATCAAGATGAGTAAAGGGTTCATCAAGAAGCAATAGCTCAGTTTTTTGGCTTAATAAACACATAAGTTGAATAAGTTTTCGTTGTCCTCCACTATAATAATAGAGGCTTTTATCAAGCTCTTTTTCTAAATCAAATTCTTTCAAAAGTCTCTCTTGCCATAATGGAGCATGCTCCCAAATATCTTTTTGCATTGAAATCTCTTCACGAGGCATCAAGCTAATAAACTGTTGAAATGCATCTTGCAAACAAGTACTTATTTTCTTATATAGTTTCCTTGATTTTTTTACCTTTTCTTCATTAAAGTATATCTTTCCATCGTATTTTTTTAATTGTGAAATAGCATGTAATAATGTTGTTTTTCCTGTTCCATTATCTCCCGTTAAAGTCGTAATACCTTTAAATATATGAAAATCATCGACATTTAATAATTCTTTTTTTCCTTGTTGTATAGAAATATTTTCTAGTCTTAAGATTTGTTCAGATTGAGTATTGTTACATAACTTCATATTAGAATTTTTAGATGTTGGGTTAGTTACTAACTCTAAATTTCCATCAGAAAGATAAGTAAAGGTATCAGCATAGTCCAAATATAGTTGGTACTCATGATCACATACGATTATAGTTACACCATGGTTGTTTAAGTCTTTTAGAAGAGTTAATAGAGAATTACGAGTCTTCTTATCGACATTTGCAAAAGGTTCATCTAAAATTAGAACTTCACTTCCCATAGCTAATGCTACTGCAAAAGCAGCTCGTTGACGTTCTCCTCCAGACAATGTATGGATATGCTTTGTAGAAATTTCACGAGTATTTGTAATAGATAAAGCATAATCCAGTTTTTCGTTAATAACCTGTGGTTCTAGACATAGGTTCTCTAATGCAAAGATTATCTCTTCTTCCAAAGTAGGCATAACAAATTGATTAATAGCATGCTGCATAACATACCCGATATTTTTAACGTGTTCTTGCATAGGAATATCAACAATATTTTTCCCTTTATAAG
>ENA-OWNK01001406-OWNK01001406.1-metagenome-genome-assembly--contig:-NODE-1406-length-10325-cov-14.920058_pt1 | contig 10325 bp, 6 predicted proteins | sample MGYA00245343_ERZ651121 | MGnify/ENA primary metagenome ERZ651121 (study PRJEB26857, sample SAMEA4031775) | metagenome | biome: human; feature: oral; material: saliva | place: Philippines | collected 2014... | reverse complement strand
ACGATACGAACGTGTACTCTTACTGTATCCCCAGCTTTAAATTCAGGAATGTCTGATCTTAATTGCGATTTAGTGATCGCTTCAATGATTTTGCTCATTATTCTTTCTCCTTTTTTTACAAAATGTTCATTACTAATGCTTGATTAACAGAGGAACATCGTAATTTAATGTTTTCACATCTCGACTATTATAACATTATTTTAAGTAAATATCAATAGAAAATTTAATAAAATTTATTATAAAAGAGCTTTTTCCCAAGTTTCTTCTTTGAATCCAAGAAGTAGGATATCATTTTTTAAATCAAATGCTAAAGGGCGTTTAATTAACATACCGTTTTCATGAAGTAATGTTAATGCTTCATCAAGAGATAATGTTTCTAATTTGTCTTTTAATCCAAGTTCTTTATAAACAAGACCACTAGTGTTAAATAATTTCTTTAATGGAAGATCGAATGTTTTAATAATTTTCTTAAATTCTGCTACTGTTGGTGTTTTTTCTTTAACATTGAAGTATGTTGCTTCAATATTGTTTTCTGTTAAAAGTTTTTTTGCTTTTCTACATGTCGAGCATGTCGGATATTCGTAAATAGTTAGCATATAATCACCTCAATAATTTTTTATGAAATCTAATAATTATTGATATTATAATATTTATTTTTAGTAGTGTAAAGAAATCTGTTTATAATTTAATTTATGTAGTAAGCGTTTAGGTTAATTGAATAAATAAGTTGTGATATAATTAACTTATAGATATAAAGGAGAAATACTATGCAAAAAATAATTGTAAAAGATGTTTCTAAAATATATGGGGAAAATAGTAATAAAGTTATAGCGAATGATGCCATTAGTTTTGATATTAATGAAGGAGAATTTGTTGTAATTTTAGGACCAAGTGGAGCTGGAAAGAGTACATTGCTTAATATTATAGGTGGAATGGATAATGCTAGTAAAGGATCAATTAATGTTTTTGGAAAAGAGATTGTCGGTTTAAGTGAAGCGGAACTAACTAGATATAGAAGAGAAGATATAGGTTTCGTTTTTCAATTTTATAATTTGATTCCAAACCTAACAGTTTTAGAAAATGTAGAATTAGCTGGACAAATTGTAAAACAACCGAAAAAAGTAACAGATATTTTAAAATTAGTAGGATTAGAACATAGAATGGATAATTTTCCTTCGCAAATCTCTGGTGGAGAACAACAGCGTGTTGCTATAGCGAGAGCAATAGCTAAAAATCCAAAACTATTACTTTGTGATGAACCAACTGGGGCGTTAGATTATAAGACGGGAAAAAATATCTTAAATATCCTAAAAGACTATAGTGTGGATGAGAAAAAAACTGTAGTTATTATCACTCACAATAGTTCTATCGCTGAAGCTGCAGACAAGGTAATAGAAATTTACGATGCTAAGGTGAAAAAAGTAACACAAAATACTAATCCTAAAAGTATTGATGAAATAGAGTGGTAGTGTTATGAAAGCAATAAATAGAGATATATTAAGAGAAATATCAAAAACAAAGTCGAAGTTTATATCGATAATGATAATAATGTTTCTGGGAGTTTTTATCTTTGTAGGTCTAAAAGAAACATCACCTGCCATGGTGAATACCTATAATAAGTATATAGAACGCCATAAGATGTATGATTTAAGAGTGAGTCATAATTTTGGAATCAATGAAGAAGATATGAAAATTATAAATGCTCTGGATAATGTTGATTTAAGTGAGAGTTATTTTATAAAAAAACTTCAGATAACTAATAGTAATGAGTTTGTAAATATTGAATCTTTACCCGAAAAATTAGTTTTACCTAAGATAACTGAAGGTGCTTTACCTAATAATGACCGAGAAATAGCTTTAGTTGAATCACTGCAAGGTAGTTATAAAATTGGAGACGAGATTTCTTTTATTTCAGATAAGAGTGAAAGTAATACTTTAAAACAATATAAGTTTAAAGTAGTTGGTTTTGCATAAGCCCAAATACGAAGGCGCGGTCGCTCTTACCCATAGGTCCGTCGTACCGCCTGCCGCTGCCGTGCACCTGCCCCAGGACGCCCAAAAACTCACTCATAAAGGCTAGAAAAATAACAAGCGCGATAACGCCCCATCCAAACGGAGCCACAAAAGCAAACGGCAGATAAAGCGCAGTATCGGAGATAACGTCGGTAGCTTCGTTTAGATAGCCTCCTAGCGGCGTTTTTTGATTAAATTCTCGGGCCAGCATGCCATCGATAGCATTTAGCGCCATACGTAAAAACATCCAGATAGGCAGTAGAAAAAACAAAGTAGAGACGTCGGCAAATTTGACGAGTAGTGCGCCTAGTAATACAGACAGGACGCAGGCAGCGAGCGTAACTTGATTTGCCGTAACGCCAGTGCTGTAAAGACGCCTTACTAGCGGACGAAGTAGGTTTTGAAATTTGGGTTTTAACTCGTAGATACTCATAACACTCCAAGCAATTTAAATTTTAACATTTTCTCAAAAAAATACTTGAATAAAGTTTAATGAAGATTTGCGTGTATTTTTTAACGCTCTACTTAATTCTTTGCATTGATTTAGTCTATAGGACTTTATAGCAAACAAGATAAATCAATATTAGCTGCCGATATTTTGATAAAAATAAATCAAGATCGTATTATGGCCACAAATGTTTAAATTTCCGAACCTCAATAGCACCTTTTCTAAACTTCTATTAGTCAAAAACGCAAATATCCTAAAGCCGGATAAAACAAACAAGGTTGGTTAAATTTGTTAATTAAATAAACCATAGGAATATAAAGCCGAGAATATAACTGTAAAAATGGATTAAAAAAGAAATTAAAGCGAAGTTTAAACAGAAAAAGAATAAAAACAAAGCCCGCAACGACCTACTTTCCCGACATCCCAGTAAGGGAGAGTATCATCAGCCAGGACGAGCTTAGCTTCTTGGTTCGAGATGGAGCAAGGCGTTTCCTCGTCTGTATAGTCACGGGCAGTGTTAAATAAAAGATACATTAGCTAAATCTCTTATTTAACACTACTAGATAAAGTTAAAAGTCATAAACAAAGTTTTATAAAAACATATCTTATTAAGTTTTTATCCTTAACAAGGAAGTGATGCTTATTAAAAGATAAGCAGACGAGCTATTAGTACTGGTCAGCTAAAGGACTTTCATCCATTACACACCCAGCCTATCAAACTTATAGTCTATAAGAGCTCTTAAAAGAAGATTCATCTTGGAGTTGGCTTCCTGCTTAGATGCTTTCAGCAGTTATCACATCCCAACATAGCTACCGAGCGGTGCCCTTGGCAGGACAACTCGTACACCAGTGGTTGGTTCGACCCGGTCCTCTCGTACTAGGGTCAACTCTCCTCAATCTTCTTGCGCCCACGGCAGATAGGGACCGAACTGTCTCACGACGTTCTGAACCCAGCTCGCGTACCGCTTTAAATGGCGAACAGCCATACCCTTGGGACCTGCTCCAGCCCCAGGATGCGATGAGCCGACATCGAGGTGCCAAACCTCCCCGTCGATGTGAGCTCTTGGGGGAGATCAGCCTGTTATCCCCGGGGTACCTTTTATCCTTTGAGCGATGGCCCTTCCACACAGAACCACCGGATCACTAAGACCGACTTTCGTCTCTGCTTGACGTGTATGTCTCGCAGTTAAGCTGGCTTATGCCTTTATACTCTACGAACGATTTCCAACCGTTCTGAGCCAACCTTTGTAAGCCTCCGTTACATTTTGGGAGGCGACCGCCCCAGTCAAACTACCCACCAGACATTGTCCTACTTGAGGATAACTCAAGCTAGTTAGCTATCAGAATAAAAAAGAGTGGTATCTCAACAATGGCTCACCATAAACTGGCGTCTATGGATCAAAGCCTCCCACCTATCCTGCACATTTTTATCCCAATAGCAGTGTCAAGCTGTAGTAAAGGTCCACGGGGTCTTTCCGTCTTGCCGCGGGTAGGAGGAATTTTCACCTCCACTACAATTTCACTGGATCCCTCTTCGAGACAGCTCCCATCTCGTTACGCCATTCATGCAGGTCGATATTTAATCGACAAGGAATTTCGCTACCTTAGGACCGTTATAGTTACGGCCGCCGTTTACTCGGGCTTCGATCAAACGCTTCGCAGAGCTAACGTCATCAATTAACCTTCGAGCACCGGGCAGGCGTCACACCCTATACATCCTCTTACGAGTTAGCAGAGTGCTGTGTTTTTGGTAAACAGTCGGGAGGGACTCTTTGTTGTAACCTTCAATGCTTACGGAGTAAATCCTTCACAAAGTTAGGCACACCTTATACCGAAGATACGGTGCTATTTTGCAGAGTTCCTTGAAGAGAGTTCTTCCACGCGCCTTAGAATACTCATCCCACCCACCTGTGTCGGTTTACGGTACGGGCAACTATAACTAAACTTAGAAACTTTTCTTGGCTCGACAGTATCAAGGATTTACGATTCATTCCGAAGAACTTCACGCACCTGTAAGGCCTCGGCTTAAAGGAGTTCGGATTTGCCTGAACTCCAACCTGCACCTTTCGACCAGCACTACCATCCGCTGGCTCCTCTAACTCTAAGCGTCCTTCCATCGCACATTATAGTTGGCATTGGAATATTAACCAATTTTCCATCGCATACCCCTTTCGGACTTTGCTTAGGACCCGGCTAACCCTACGATGACGAGCATCGCGTAGGAAACCTTGGGTTTACGGCGTTGGGGATTCTCACCCCAATTATCGCTACTCATGCCTGCATGCTCACTTGTATTCGCTCCAGCACTCCTTACCGGTATACCTTCAACGCAAATACAACGCTCTCCTACCACTTAGTAAAACTAAGTCTAAAGCTTCGGTACTCATTTTAGCCCCGTTATATTTTCCGCGCAGAATCACTAGACCAGTGAGCTATTACGCTTTCTTTAAAGGATGGCTGCTTCTAAGCCAACCTCCTGGTTGTTTAAGTAACTCCACATCGTTTTCCACTTAAATGAGATTTAGGGACCTTAGCTGTTAGTCTGGGTTGTTCCCCTCTCGACGACGGATTTTATCACTCGCCGCCTGACTGCCATGATTACACACTAGGTATTCGGAGTTTGATAGGGTTTGGTACATTGGTGTATGCCCTAGCCCATTCAGTGCTCTACCCCCTAGTGTTACTACATGACGCTATACCTAAATATATTTCGGAGAGAACCAGCTATCACGATGTTTGATTGGCCTTTCACCCCTATCCACAAGTCATCCCATAGCTTTTCAACGCTAGCGGGTTCGGTCCTCCACCGGCTCTTACACCGGTTTCAACCTGCTCATGGATAGATCACATCGTTTCGGGTCTGCAACGTCTGACTAAACGCCCTATTAAGACTCGCTTTCGCTACGGCTCCGGGTTTCCTTAACCTCGCCAGACATCACAACTCGCAGGCTCATTATGCAAAAGGCAGTCCATCACCCTGATAAATCATAGGGCTCTGAATGATTGTAAGCAAATGGTTTCAGGTTCTATTTCACTCTGATCACCTCAGTTCTTTTCACCTTTCCCTCACGGTACTTGTGCACTATCGGTCTAGTAGTAGTATTTAGGGTTGGATAGTGGTCTACCCAGCTTCAGACAGAATATCACGTGTTCCGCCCTACTCAGGATACTGCTAAGTAAAACAAAGCTTTCATATACGGGGGTATCACCCTCTGTGCCTAACCTTTCCAGGTTGTTCTATTAGCTAAGTTTAGTCTATATTGCAGTCCTACAACCCCACTAGTAAACTAGTGGTTTGCCCTCTTACGCGTTCGCTCGCCGCTACTAGCGTAATCTCTTTTGATTTCTTTTCCTGAGGGTACTAAGATGTTTCAATTCCCCTCGTTCGCTCCGTTATACGGTAACTAATATCTCTATTAGTTGGGTTGCCCCATTCAGAAATTCCCGGATCAAAGCCCCTTGACGGCTCCCCGAGACTTATCGCAGCCTGGCACGTCTTTCATCGCCTCTACTAGCCAAGGCATCCACCACTTGCTCTTTGTAGCTTACCTTTTCTATATTAGATTATTCTAATTCGCATCACTTCCTTGTTAAAGATAACTTTATGTTACTACATTTAAATTCTAGCTCTCAAGACGGAAAGCATTGACTACTATTTAGATAAGTTTTAAATCCTAAATAGATTGTGATGTCAAACTTTTGCATTAAATGCAAAGAGAATAGAAATTTAAATCTTTAACAAGTCCTGTAAAATTGTTTTTAAAACTTGCTTGTGACTATTAACAATATTAATTAAAAGAACATTTAGACTTCGCAGACTAGCAAGCTAGTCTTTACGACCAAAGAGTTACACCCTTTGGAAACCCCTAAAGCACAAAGTTGCTTTAGGCAACTTCGTAATCAATAAAGATTAAGACGCTTAAAAGTCTAAAGTAAATGTTTCTAAAAACACTTAATATAGACTTTTACTGTTAAACTATTTCATGGTGGAGAATAGCGGGATCGAACCGCTGACCTCCTGCGTGCAAAGCAGGCGCTCTCCCAGCTGAGCTAATTCCCCAATTAAATTCTCTGGTGGGCCTAACAAGACTTGAACTTGTGACCTCACCCTTATCAGGGGTGCACTCTAACCAGCTGAGCTATAGGCCCCTATAGGTCTATCAATCTTTCAAAACTAAACAAGGATGATTGAGAATATCTTTCTTATAGATATCTTGTGAGAGAATATCTATATGTACTCTAGAAAGGAGGTGATCCAACCGCAGGTTCTCCTACGGTTACCTTGTTACGACTTCACCCCAGTCGCTGATTCCACTGTGGACGGTAACTAATTTAGTATTCCGGCTTCGAGTGAAATCAACTCCCATGGTGTGACGGGCGGTGAGTACAAGACCCGGGAACGTATTCACCGTAGCATGGCTGATCTACGATTACTAGCGATTCCGGCTTCATGGAGTCGAGTTGCAGACTCCAATCCGAACTGGGACATATTTTATAGATTTGCTCCATCTCGCGATATTGCTTCTCATTGTATATGCCATTGTAGCACGTGTGTCGCCCCGGACATAAGGGCCATGATGACTTGACGTCGTCCACACCTTCCTCCTCCTTACGAAGGCAGTCTCATTAGAGTGCTCAGCCGAACTGTTAGCAACTAATGACGTGGGTTGCGCTCGTTGCGGGACTTAACCCAACATCTCACGACACGAGCTGACGACAGCCGTGCAGCACCTGTCTTAACATTTCTGCAAGCAGACACTCTTCTATCTCTAGATGATTTGTTAGATATCAAGTCCGGGTAAGGTTCTTCGCGTATCTTCGAATTAAACCACATGCTCCACCGCTTGTGCGGGTCCCCGTCTATTCCTTTGAGTTTTAATCTTGCGACCGTACTCCCCAGGCGGTATACTTAATCCGTTAGGTGCATTACTGCCAAGACTAGCTTAGCAACAACTAGTATACATCGTTTAGGGCGTGGACTACCAGGGTATCTAATCCTGTTTGCTCCCCACGCTTTCACGCATTAGCGTCAGTTGAGTTCCAGCAGATCGCCTTCGCAATGGGTATTCCTGGTGATCTCTACGGATTTTACCCCTACACCACCAATTCCATCTGCCTCTCCCTCACTCTAGATTATCAGTTTCCCAAGCAGTTCTATGGTTAAGCCATAGGATTTCACAAGAGACTTGATAATCCGCCTACGCGTCCTTTACGCCCAGTGATTCCGAGTAACGCTTGCACCCTCCGTATTACCGCGGCTGCTGGCACGGAGTTAGCCGGTGCTTATTCGTTAGGTACCGTCATTGTTCTTCCCTAACAAAAGGAGTTTACGCTCCGAAAAGTGTCATCCTCCACGCGGCGTTGCTGCTTCAGGGTTTCCCCCATTGAGCAATATTCCCTACTGCTGCCTCCCGTAGGAGTCTGGACCGTGTCTCAGTTCCAGTGTGACTGATCATCCTCTCAGACCAGTTATGCGTCATAGCCTTGGTGAGCCATTACCTCACCAACTAGCTGATACAATATAGCCTCATCCTACACCGAAAAACTTTCCCTATCTAACTTATGTAAGACAGGAGTATAGAGTATTAGCAGTCGTTTCCAACTGTTGTCCTCTAGTGTAGGGCAGATTAGCTATACATTACTCACCCGTGCGCCACTAACTCATAAGAGCAAGCTCTTACTTGTCCGTTCGACTTGCATGTATTAGGCACGCCGCCAGCGTTCACTCTGAGCCAGGATCAAACTCTCCATATTAATTACCTATCTAATAGATAGGATTTTTATTATGAAGTTTTTAATCAAAAAAACTTTTAGTTTTATATATTAGTTTGTCTAATCTATTATTTAATAATAATAGACTGGCTCAATCGATCACTTGTTTAGATTTCAAAGATTGACTAATAGTTTAACAATTGTAAGTTAAAAGAACTTTCTGCTCTGCGTTCTGCAAAACAGAAAGTGAAGTATATAGAAGTGATGCTTAAAAGTAGATAAAAATCAGGCTATTTTTTAAAAACCCATAAACAAATTTTGAAGTCCAACCTTTTCATTAAAAATGATATCTTTTTTATTTGGATCATACTTAAATTTACTTACTACTTTTTTACCATCTTCTTTCAAGTATCCAGCAGATATAAGTGTTGGCTCGATAAGAGTCATCTCAGGGAAGAGCGTATCAAAAAATTTAGCCAAACTCTCATCCACACTTAGCTCACCATTAAGTGATAGCTTATCAAAGATCGCAAGCTGACTTTCTCCGCTTTTAAAGCCATTGATAGCAGCATCTAGTTTTAAATTTATCGCATTATTGCCATTTTTAAAGCTTAATGTATCCACTTTCACACTTGGATTTTTTTCTAAAATTTGACCCATTACTTCGTCCAAATTTAACCCAGCAAAGATACTCTCATTTGTATCAACATTTACATTACTTAGTCTATCAAGTATATTATTTATAGTTGGCACATTGATATTTGCTATTTTGCTATCTAAGATAAAATCTGTAAATTTCACTTTATTAACAGCAACTGCGCCTATTTTCACCACATCTTTTGAACTGCCAAGATCATTTGAAACTTCAAATTTCGAGCTATACTCAAGATCATCTAAAGCAACATTTCCATCCTTTTCATCTAATAATGCTAGTTTTTTGATCTTAGCTTTTGCTATGTAAGGGGCTAGTTTGCTCTCAAATATCTTTGAAATTTCAACTGGCACAGTGTAGCTTGTATCTATATCGACGCCTTCAAGATTAACTTCTGCTTTGTTTTCTTCATTAAGGTCTTTTAATGAAACTTTCTCAAGGCCCAAATTTGCGCTATTTACATTATCTTTTGCGTCCAGTTTCAAGCCAAATTTCACATCCTTTGTATGAACGTTCATAGTTTGCTTGTCACTAAAGTCGATATCGCTAAATTTAACTTTTACATCTTTATCGCCACTTACGCTAGCCTTTGTTTTAGCCGTTGCGACGACGTTTGACCCAAGAAATGAAGCTACAATATTTTTTATCGCTTCATTTTGTATAGAAATTTTTGAGTCGATATCAAAGCCATTTACAAATGCAAGCACTGAGTGAGAAATTTCATTTTCTACCTTAAAATTTAGATCCTCATCTACATCTTTGCCGGCTAAATTTTTCAAAAGATCCTTTGAAACGATAAGATCAAACGATCCTTTTGAGCCAAAAAAGCCTTTTTGATAGCTATTTTCTGAAACTTTAAAGCCATTTACATCATTTAGTCTATCAACTATCCTTTGATAGTTCTCCTCGACCTTGTTTGAGGCGAAATAAACAGCGCCTGCGACGATCACGATAACTACGATTAGAGCAGATATCACCTTTTTCATGCTTTTCTCCTTTTTGTAATGTGTTGTAAAAATAACCAAATACCTAATAACAAGCCTACCATGGCAAGTGGCATGATATAGCCATGCTCGCCAAGATAATTGCTCACACTCATAAAATAATCCCCTGCTTTATAGCTAGCAAGACCAACGATCACTGCCCAAAGCACTGAAGAGATCAAATTTATAACGCTAAATTTATAAAAAGAGTATTTTGTAAGTCCAAGTGCGATAGGCACCAAAGTTTTGACGCCGTAGATAAATTTTTTGATAAATATTATCTTATCGCCATGCTTTTTTGCCAAAATTCCAGCGTAGGCAAGCTTTCTTTTGTGATTTTTCACGTAAGGCATAAGCGAGCTTTTGTTAAACCTTGCGACGTAAAAGATCAAAGTATCGCCGATCGTATTTGCCACGGCAGCAACTGCTATGCTAAGAGTTAGGTCCATCTTGCCAGCAAAGCTTAATATCCCAGCAGCGATAAGGGCAACCATGCCACCGCCAAGGCTGTAAAAAA
>ENA-OWNK01001405-OWNK01001405.1-metagenome-genome-assembly--contig:-NODE-1405-length-10333-cov-4.827690_pt1 | contig 10333 bp, 10 predicted proteins | sample MGYA00245343_ERZ651121 | MGnify/ENA primary metagenome ERZ651121 (study PRJEB26857, sample SAMEA4031775) | metagenome | biome: human; feature: oral; material: saliva | place: Philippines | collected 2014... | reverse complement strand
AAAAAGTTTTGTAAAAATACTTGACTTTTCTAAGAAAATCTTACATAATTAGAGTAGGGAAAGAAAGACAAAACTTTAATAACTTACAGGAGGTAAACAAAATGATAAAGGAACTGAATATGGATTTAAAGAAGGTAAATGTTGAAGAGGTCTTTGACGAAGAGAAGTTTAACAAGTCAATAGAAGACTTAAGTGAAATTTGTAAGTACCTAGCTTCTATAGGTGTTTTGACTTGTAGAATGGAACTTTCTATACTCCAAGAAAAAACTGAAATAGGACTATTATTTTCCCCTAATTGTTCAGCAGTTGAACATTTCTTAGTAAATGAACAGCCTAATACAGAGCCAGGAAGTACATCAGGTTCTGAAAGACACACTATCAAAAAGAAGGATTTAGAACTTGTATTTTACACGTTTGAGTAGGAGGATAAGATGGAATTAACCTTAACTCAAGGCAAATACATAAGACTTGAGGAGTATGAATATGATCGACATGAAAACAGAAGACTAAAGAAAAGTACAGAAGGGTTGGTGCAGGAAGTAATACCTCCCAACCAACCCTTAAATAGGATTGACCTAGAAAGGCTTTACGGCCAGGATTTAACAGACGAAGAATACTTAATTTTGAGTACCTCTTCAGGATATAGACTTGTTTTGACTGAAGAGGTTGATTTATTTAGCAAACATATGACCAAAGTAATAGAGGTTTTCCCTACATTTATAGACCTGGGAACTCAAAGAATCACAGTAGAAGAGGTTGGGTATCAACCTCAAATACCAATATTTTAATAGGAGATTTAACATGAAAAGAATGAGGAGTAATAAGAGAGTAGACGTAAAAGGAAGAAGATTTTATGACACACCTAAAACAGCAATAGTAATTCATCATACGGATTTAGATGGTATGGGTGTAAGACTCATAGGGGGAGAGCTAGCAAGAAAGAGAGGTCTTAGACCCACATTTTCAGCATGTAATTATAGAAATGTAAATCATATAATAAGACAGCAACTAGCCTTCTTTTATGGAGATATAGGAGCAGTCATAATAGGAGACATCTCAGTTGACGAAGACACAGCACAGTACCTGGACAGGTTTTGTTCAGACAGACACATTGAGCTTATCCTGGTAGACCACCATAAAACAGCAGAGTGGTTGAACAGGTATCCTTGGGCTGAAGTACATGAAGAGGTTGACGGTGTACCACGTTGTGCCACTTACCAGCTGTCCAAACTGGACAACCCCATATTTAACAAGTACAAAGGTTTAATTCAGGCTATAGATGACTGGGATACTTGGAAGTGGGAAGATAGAAAGAGGTATACAGGAAAGTACTTAAACTCTTTGTTTTTGATGCTTGGAGAAGATGAGTTTGAAGAGTACATCTTAGGACGTCCTAACCTTGATAAGATGGATGACCTTATAAGCGAAGACATGATGAGACTTATAAAAATCAAGACTAGAGAAGTGGAACAAAATGCAAAGCAACTTAAAAAGGAGTTGTGGTTTACAACGTTAACGTACAAGGGTAAAACTTACAAGTGTGGGGTGTGCTTTTTAAGAACAGACATAAGTGAAACCTCTCACTACATACTAACAAATACACCTGAAATTGACCTATTAATTTCATGGTCACCATCCAGAGTTAACTTCAGAACTATAAAAAACCTTGATATAAAGCTGGGAGACCTGGCAAAGGACTTTACTGGTAAGGGTGGAGGGCACCCTATGAGTGCAGGAGGACTTATAGATGAAATGCAGACTTATAGGATATTAAACTATATGTTAAATATCAGTCCTAGGTTAAAGTTTTCTAACCTAGACCACATAAGTCAAGCAACATTTTAAATACGATATACCTAGAGGGCTTGCAAAAGCCCTCTTTTTACGTTTTAAATCAAGGGGGTAAGAAAAACATTATGATGACGCAACAAGCCATGGAACAGGCCTACCTGAAGGCTTATCCAAGCCTTTGGGCAATGAAGTACAAGACCATCAGGGGAGCACCAACGACCTTCATTTCAAAGGACAATCCTCACAAAAATAGACCGTTCCAAACAGCTATACTGGATGACTTTCACAAAAATATAGTAGTAGAAAAGTCTAGACAGCTAGGACTTTCTGAAGTAGGTCTTACAGAAGTCCTACACTTTTTGACCACTCATAACAAGGTAAATGCCATGTACATCTTTCCAAGAGATTCCTTAATGGCCGACTTTAGTAAGTCAAGAATAACACCTTGCTTGGAAGATAGTAAGTATCTAGCTTCCATGGTGGACAAAACAGCCAATTCAGTATCCACAAAAAACATTAATGGGAACTATCTATTCCTAAGGTCAGGTTGGTCAGGAGCCTTGGGTGAAGGTACCGACTTAGACTACCTGGCTATAGACGAATACGACAGAATGAAACCAAACATAGAAGTATCATTCCAGGAAGGTCTTTCTTCTTCTACACATGGTTACTTAAGAAGGTGGTCAACACCAACTATACCAGGTAGAGGAATAAACCACCTGTTTTCTAAGTCAGACCAAAGAAGGTATTTTCACACTTGCCCAAAGTGTGGTCACCAACAATACCTAACGTTTGAAGACAACGTCATTCAGGTAAAGCCTCATGGAGTAAACAAAGTGTCCAAAGAAGTAGAAGATGGAACTTTCATAATAGGTTGTAAGAAGTGTAAGGCTGAACTTAACAGATGGCAACCAGGTAGTTGGGTACCAATGGAACCTCATATAAGAGAAAGCAGAGGTTACCACATAAGCCAGCTAGATGCAACATGGATAACAGCTGATTCTATAATGAGAAAGTTCTTTTCTTATAACTCCAAACAGCTATTTTACAACTATGTTATAGGAGAGCCTTATGCTAGTGAAGGTTTGATAGTAACAGAAGCAGACCTTAAATCAGCTGTAAGACTACCTAGAGAAGTTATGAGCAGAACTCAGAACTACTCTGCAATCGTAGCAGGTATTGACTGGGGTGCTGTGAGTTATATGGTAGTAGTAGGGGTGAAGTCTAACGGAATTTGTGATTTACTCAACATCTTTACGGTAGAAGATGACCCTAGAGTCCCTCTAAGGTCAGCATCAATGTTCAGTGCTATTTTAAGAGCTTATAGGCCAAACCTTGTAGTTTGTGACGCAGGATATGGTGCAGATAGAAATGCTTATATGTATACGCAGTTTCCTACAAGTTTATACAGCTGTAGCTGGACAACTTCAAAAGACGCTAATTCTAAGGTTAGATTTAAAGACTTGTGGAATGAAAACCAGAGAGAAGTTTCAGTTGACAAAACCGTTGCCATACAAAGGGTACTTCATACTCTTAAAAATCAACTATTAGGGTTGTTTCCATGGGACGAAAAACTTGAAATGTTGGCCCTACACGTAAAGAACACTAGAATAATGGATGAAGAAAGTGACGGTAAGATTTACCAAAAGGCTACTAGAATAGGACCAGACCATACGGTATCAGCATTGGCGTACGCTTTAATAGGAGTTCAAAAGCTGACAAATTACAACATAGCAATCAACAACCCACTTTCTTATGATTTCATATAAAAGTAGAATCAAAGCTTCTTTTAAAGTGAAGAGGTTAGTTCCTAAAAAATTTATAAAAAAGTTTTGTAAAAATACTTTACTTTTCTAAGAAAATCTTAGATAATTAGAGTAGGGAAAGAAAGGCAAAACTTAAAAACTTACAGGAGGTAACAAAATGGAACAATTGAGAGTTTACAGAAGAATAGGGTCAATGGGATTTTTACAGGTGTCAGTATCAGAACTAAGGGACACACTTGACCAGGTGATAACTGTATTTGAAAACATGGGTGTATATTTCAACCAGGCAGGTGAATGCTTTGAACTAAGAATAGACAAGGTTGAAGAGGCTTACAACAGGTTGCTTACCATACCAGGGCTAAATGCTTCAGGGTTACAAAATACAGCAAACATAGTTAGTAAGTGGGGAAAAACGTTTGAAATTAGAACACCAAAAGTAGACGTGAGCAAACCTTTAATTTCAAGTGTGAACTCAATGCTTCATAGAAAAAGATGCCTGATATCAGGAGGTTCCGTTGATGAAAGATTTAAGGAGTTAATAATAGCAGGTGGAAGTGTCCCTCATAAAAGGGTTGTATTTTGTTCAAAAGCATATGAACAAAAATGGCTGGATATGATTAAGGAAGTTTACCCTGAAGATGTGGTTGTTAAGTTTGATGAATATGAGTCTAGACCTTCTATAAAGGCTGACTGGGTCGTGCAAACTATACCTTCTCTTATGAAAACTTGTGATTTTTATAGAAGAGGTTTATATACAAAAAGAAACTTGTTTCTAGTAGCAGTAGTAGAAGACCCAAGGTTTTTGTTAAACAACTTTTTAACAAGGACAGGTTATAGTATGACTTATGAAGGTCTAGATACAGCCCTAGCGTTAGCTGGCTACATATTCATGGGTCAGGATAACTTCAAACTAAACCAACCTGAACAGGCCTATTGCTTTTTAAGGCTTATGAAGGATAACAAAATAGGAATAATGGCAGATGGGTTTAAGCATTTTTCAACAAAGTATGGACTTAGCAGGTATCACTTGTCTGAAGAGACCATCCTAAGAAACGCTAATGATATAGTTAAAAACAGAGTTATTTTTAACCCTCTAGTTGAGGTAAACAGGGTGGTAGTTCCATGCCAGACAGTAAGGGTAACTGATCAAAAGATTTTAGAGGACCCTTCAGTAAGTGAAGAGGAAGTTACTAAAACTAAGCTTCCAACTGCACTTTGGGTAGCAGGTATGTACCTAAAAGTTGGGGAAAGTGTAATGGTAAGCACAACGTCTAAGTATGTAGCCCAGTCTATAAAGGACAAGTACAAGTCTTGCTATATGGACTTGAATAGAAAGTTAACTAAGGAAGAGGCCAAGGCTTTGCTAGAGGAATATGACGTAAAACAGCACAAGCATCCAAGGGTAATCCTGGTTGGTAAAAACACTGACTTAGGTGGGTACCAGTTTGAAAACATACGTGCTATGGTGGTAACAGATATATCCAATCTTACTCAGCATGAAAGGGAAAGCCTTATACTGGACGGTAAGGCAAATTCCAGGAGCATTTACTACTTACAAGCAGAAACACAAGCAGACAAGCTTAGAATTGAAAATTACCTGAAATATAGGTGATCAAAGGGTAACCAAACAGAGGCTAACTTGACTCTTGTAAGGTTACCCTTTTAACCTTGGTTAAGATATTACAGTTTAGTAATAAACAAAATAAGTTAACGGAGGTAAAATTATGTATGAACTAAAACTATGGAATGGTAAAGAAGGAAAGGACACAAGTTTTGTAGTCAAGGATACAAAATCAGGCAAGTACGGAGTCTTAAACTCAGTAAATCCTAAGGACATGGTGTGGGTATCAGAAGACTTGACCAAGGTACCAGAGTATTCCAAGTGGCAGGACTTTAAAAATGAAAAAGTGGATGACTTGTCTTTAGTAGTTATGTAGGTGAAAGTTATGGAACTAAAAATTTTAATTCCCAAGAAAAACTTAACTGAATGTGAAATGGAAGAATACCTAGAAAAGGCCTACACATCAGTTAAAGCCCAACAGGAAAGTAAAAGAGAGTTAAAAGTTGAAGGGTTAAAAGAAGCTAGCAACATTTTGAAAGAAGACTTTGATACAGTCATAGACCTTTTAGTCACAGACGTTGCAAAGGTTCTTGACCCAGGAGGTAAGAATGAAAAAAGATAAGGCAGGTTTGGTATTGGTACTTAGACCAGTTCACCTTAAGACAGGTACAAGCATGCAAAAGAGATGGTGCAAAGTATCAGAATTAAAACCAACAGACAAAATAATAAGTAGAAATAACGCAGAGGGAGACTTGCTTAAAGTATCACAAAGAGCAAGACAGCAAACAATTCAGTTTTCTCAAGGTACAGTAGTATCATTTAAGAAAGATGGTAAAATAGTAAAGGGCCTTGTTAACAAAACCTCATTGGATTACAATGTAACCAGAGTAGGAAGGTCTTTGAGTTGTACAATTGAAGTTCAAGTAGGAAACAGAGCACTCAAGGTACCACCTGAAACCCTAACCAGAGTATCCAAAAAGGACGCAGAAAGGTTTTTGAAAAGAGACCTATACCCAGTTAAGTTTTTCAACAAGGACACCTTCACAGAGCGTCCTAAGACGGAACTAGAGGTTATGGAAGAATACAAAAGACTCCAAATATCAGACACCAGTTATGATGAGTACAAGAAAAAAGTGTACTTTGAATCAGATGGTTACACAGAAACAGCTAACGGTTACAAGGAAAATGGACAGTATTTACCCAACCGAAAGAAAATCCACAACCAGATAATTGATGAGGTTATCAAATCAGGGTCAAAACCACCTCAAGGAATGAAACCAGTTTGCTACCTAATGGGTGGTGGTTCAGGAGTGGGCAAGTCAAGTGTAGCTGGGCCTTTACTTGACATGTTTAAGAAGGACTTTAAAATGGAACTGGCCATGGTGGATTGTGATAAAGTAAAGACTAAACTACCTGAACATGAGCAGTTTACACAACAAAATAAAGACACCACAGCAGTAAGACTTCACAGAGAGTCCTCAGAAATAACAGAGAGTCTACTTAGCAAGATAGTGGAAAGTGGTGTTAACTTTGTGTATGATGGTACCATGAAAAGCGAAGGTAGGTACGTAAAACTTATAAAACGGTTACGTGAAGAGGGTTATGAAGTTAGGGTAATAGGGGTTGACATTCCTATTGAAGAGGCCAAGAAGAGGGCTATAGAAAGGTTTAAGAAGGAAGAAAGAAGAGTACCAGAAGACATCATAGAAAAAACTCATAAGGGATTTGCTAAGACATTTTTCAATGTTGCAAAATTAGCAGACTCTTCAGTACTTTATGACAATTCTCAACCAAGAGGTCAAAGTCCTACACTTTTGTATGAAGATGGGGCTGTAAAAAATGAATCACTGTACAAAAGATTTAAGAAGAAAGGGGAACCAGAAAATGAACAACATGGAAAACATAAGTAAATGGATGCATGAAAAGGCAATAGAAAGTATAAACCAGAGTAAGAAAAAGTCTGAAGAGGAAGATTTAGGCCTTTACCAGGATTTTCTAAGTGATGATATGACAGACGAGGAATTTGAAAAAATAAAAGAACTAGCATTTGAACCAAGTAAGGAGATAAAGTAATGAAGTATGAAAAGAAAAAAGTATTACACTTGAACTTTATAGGACATGAAATCAACGAGTCCTTACAAAAATATGATGACGAAGATAGAGAAATTTATTGCAGACGTCATAACAAAGTGTGGGTACCAACTGAAAAGGCTTGTGAAAAGTGTGGTTACCTACAAACATGGATGCAAGGTATGGGTCTAGGGTGTGAATGGGAAGACTATGTACCAGAAGACGCAGAACCATTTGTAGAAGTACCTCACAAAAACAGACGTAAAGAAATGTTAAGAGTAAAGACTTTAATAGACAAGAAGAAACTAGAAAAGTTAGATAGGTAAGGTGGTAAGATGTCAAGGTTAAAACAAGACCTTATAGCAAAAGCTAAAAGAGATTTATCAAAACTGGTAAAGGTGAAGAGGACAGTAAATAAAAATGGTAGTACCTTCACACAATCCTTTTACATAAGACCAGACCAAGTTAAACCAACAGATAGAATCCTAGGTAACAAAGACGTACTGGATGCTTACTTAAAAGCCCACAGCCAAACACCTCTAACGAGCTTAACCAAAGATTTAGTTGACCAGGTAAATGCAGAGGTTGATACTAAAGGTAAACTAGAGTTACTTAAAAACTCCCTAGGTAAAGAAAACACTATGAATTACTTCCAAAAGTTAGGTGTTACCTGGAAGGAAGACACAGACCCACGTATAAACTGGATGAGGGCAAACGTAGCAATTCAAAAGCACCTTAAGGCTAATAAGCTTGAAGAGGATAACTCTAATGGAAGCACAGTAGAATTGACCAAGTCTGATATAGAAGATGTACTTAAACTCACATCAACAAAGGATCAGGTAGCAAAGCTTAAGGAACTTTTGGGCAAGGAAGGTGTAATTGCCTACTTAAAGGAACAAGGGTTTACCTGGAAGGAAGACACAGACCCACGTATAAACTGGATGAGAGCTAACATGTCGTTACAAAAACATCTGAAGAGTGGAGGAACATTACAACCATCTAAGGTAACAGTAGGTAATACCCAATCACCTAAACCTAAAGATGATAAGACAGATACTAAGGTAGATGATAAGACAGATACTAAGGTAGATGATAAGACAGATAATGCACCTAAGATAGATGACAAACTTGAAGATGACCATGAACTTGCTACTACACCTCAAAAGAAGAACATGATAAAGTTTATAAACTCAATAGAGGACGAAGGTTCCTTGATTGCTTGTACAGTTGCAGGCATGGTACCAGAAGACGACGTAGCAGAGGACTTTATAGTAAACAAGTTATCAGGTCGTTACAAGGACTTTAAATCACACCTTAAGAGACAAACTGGAGGCCTACAAAGTGACCCAGACCCTGAACTGGTAAATGCTGAAATGATGGACGTTTCTACTTCAGCAGTGAATATGATTATGTCAGCAAACGCTTTAAAAAAGTCAAGATTTGCCTATACTTATGTAAAATCAAGTCTAAATGAGATTTACCCAGGTAGAATAATTGACCCAGCTACTTTGTTTTATCATAGCTATGATGTTCCTGAACTTGAATCAAATAGGAATACAGGAGACTCACGAAGTCTTACGTATACATTTGGTCTTTTTGATGATTATGGAACTTATGGTGAACCTGAAAAGGGTGGTGAGTCTATTATAACTAATTTACCTAGGGTAGGTTATACAGGATTTGATACAAAGAAGAGTGAAGAGGAATTTGACTTGGACAAGGAAGGGTTTATCCAACTACTTGATCATATAGCCAAAGAACAACCAGAGTTGAAAAATGCTTGTGAAGATAAGAAGGAAAAATACAGTCAGTTGATGGAAATTTGTAAGGGTAATAAGCAGTTACTTAAACTTGCAATAGCGTTACCTATAACAGGTGAATCCTTTAGTGAAAACTGTATGTTAAAGCCAGACTACAAGGGAGGAACCCTTCCTCAGTTACCAGCAGACACAGGTACATACGACTTTGGGTCGTATATGGTCAGGTTAGGTCGTGCAGGTTCAAGAAGAGGTCACACACCTTTAGAAGCCTTGTTTGTACCTAATAGAATTTTTGATTTTTCATCTGAAGACTTACGACTTATCAAAAATGTACCTCTTACTTTAGATATGGTTGACTTTTTGAAAAACTACCTAGAAGAAGCAGTAAAAACCGTAGGTGGAACTAATGAAGAATTCATGGAAATGGTGTCAGAAACTTTCCATAGGTATAATTGTGTACCTATGGAAAGAGAACCAGGCTTAACAACTATGAGTTCTCCACAAAGTAAGACTGATTCTGAAGACTTAACAGGAAAACCAATATTTGCATTTAAGCTACCATACACAGATTATCCTTTTGGTAGTCCTAATGCTAAGTACAAAGACCGTAAGATATCAGGTCAGGACATTTTCAGAGATTTTGTAAAAAAGTTTGAAGAGGACAACAAGATAACCTTAACAGAAAGACAAAAAAGGACAATGTTAGGGTTTATGAATAACAACATTGGGTTCTTAAATGATATGGTCATAGCCAACTATATTGAAGCTAGTTCAGATCCTGACATTGCTTCCAAGAAGGTTCTAGCTGAAGGTTCCTATAGCTACTTAAAAAATCTTACAACTATGACCAATGAAGACTTAGGAAAGGCTAAAAGTCTACTTTGTGACATCTTCAGTACAGAAGTAACAAGTAGAGCAACTGGGGAAGTGTTAAAAGGGGATGACCTGGTCAAATACTTCTCAACTTTAAACGGCCCTGACAAGGCAAGGTTAGACTACCACACCAAGACAGACAACAAGGAAGACCTGGCAACTACAAGAAATCTTATGATGGCAAACACTCTTTCTTCAGTAAACCAGACCCTAAGAGATTTGAGTAAGTATGGTTCCAAAGGTAAGGGAGGAAAATGCTGGGCCACTAAAACACGTATGGGCAGTGACTTGAAGCAGTGCACACCAACTGAAGCATTAGGTTACATGTCATATTCTAAGAGGTTTTCTAATAACCCATCTTGGGATAAATTACCTGTAAGACGCTCCACTCACATAGAAGACAGAATACAAGACAAGGAAAATATAAACTTAAGCTTTGTACCTACATTTTCTGCTGAATGGTCTGAAAAGATAAAACCAGACGTTCTAAAAAGGGGAGACAAAACAGCACC